>Ga0208508_1000422_pt1 | contig 11680 bp, 8 predicted proteins | sample LakWasMeta1_LOW4_2_FD_183853 | JGI IMG/M metagenome (GOLD analysis project Ga0208508, IMG submission 183853) | Freshwater sediment methanotrophic microbial communities from Lake Washington under simulated oxygen tension - Sediment Metagenome... | ecosystem: Environmental > Aquatic > Freshwater >...
AAAAATACAAATGGAAGGAAAAACAGATGATAAAGATAAATTGTCACGCATAGGTCAATTTATCTTTTATTACAAAAATGGAAATAGGCAGAAAATTATCAATTACAAAAAGAACAAACCCTCTGGTAATACATTCGAGTTATATGAAAATGGAAGTAAAAAATTAGAAGCAGAATATATTGAAGTAAAGAAAAACAATCCAACCCTTTTAAAAATAAAAAATTATTGGGACGAAAATAATAATCAAAAAGTTATCGATGGCAATGGTGTTTATGAAGAAAAAGAAAAAGATTTTTATAGCAAAGGCAAAATAAAAAACGGTTTAAAAGACAGTATTTGGTCTGGTTGGTTCAACAATCCAAAAATTCATTTTCAAGAAGAATATAAAGAAGGAAAGTTCATTTCAGGTATTTCTATAGACGAAAATAAAACTTCAAAACCCTATTTGGAAATAGAGAAAAAACCAGTTCCAGTACAAGGAATGAATCATTTTTATCATTATATTTCAGACAAACTACACACCAGAAGTCCAAAAAGAAGTATGGGTTATAAAACCATTGAGGTAACGGCTGAAGAGCTAGAAAAAATAAAAACAGATTACAGGCGTAATCCGCCAATTTCCGAACATTCTGGGTTTGAAGGTAAAACGTATGTCAGTTTTGAAGTAAATAAAGACGGGGAAATAAATGATGTCCGAATTATAAAAAGCGTTGACCACACGCTCGATATAGCCATAATAAACCTCCTTTTAAATTATGAAAATTGGATTCCCGGGGAACAAAGAGGAATAAAAGTGCGATGCACATTTTCACTACCAATAAACGTTGAAACAACTCGATAAAAATAGCACACTCAAGATTTAATTCCCTTATAACCTTGCAAATCAAAAAATAAAAATTACCTTTGCACACGAATTAATAAAATCTTGATTCATACATAATAATCATTTAAATAATATTGGAATGTACTTAACTAAAGAAGTTAAAGAAGAAATCTTCGCTAAACACGGAGGAGCTGCAACAAACACAGGTTCAGCAGAAGGGCAAATCGCATTGTTCACACACCGAATCACTCACTTAACTGAGCACTTGAAAAAAAATCGTCACGATTACAACACAGAGCGTTCATTAGTTTTGCTGGTAGGTAAAAGAAGAGCTTTGCTAGATTACTTGAAGAAAACTGAAATCAACAGATATCGTGAGATTATCAAAGTATTGAATATCAGAAAATAATCAATAGTAAAGAGGTGCGTAAGTGCCTCTTTTTGTTTTTACACAAAACCTATAAGATCTCAAAACCTTATAAGTTTGAACATTTAAAAAAAAGTTTGGTTTTTCATTGGGTTTTAGGCATTAACTACGCAACAACTACAACTACAACACAACTAGAACCCATTGTTTAATCACAAAAAAAAATTATGATTCCAAAAGTTTCAAGAGAAGTAATCGATTTAGGAGATGGCAGAAGCATCTCAATCGAGACCGGAAAACTAGCCAAACAGGCTGACGGTTCTGTAGTAGTACAAATGGGAGACGCAATGTTGCTTGCAACAGTTGTATCTGCCCGAAAAGCAAGTCCTGGTGTGGACTTTTTACCGTTAACGGTAGATTATCGTGAAAAATTTGCAGCAGCAGGGCGTTTTCCTGGTGGATTTTTCAAGAGAGAAGCAAGACCAAGCGATAGCGAAGTTTTGACAATGAGATTAGTGGATCGTGTATTGCGTCCTCTTTTCCCAAATGATTACCACGCCGAAACACAAGTTATGATTCAATTGATGTCTCATGACGAAAATGTTATGCCGGATGCATTGGCAGGATTGGCAGCTTCGGCAGCTTTATCTTTGTCTGACCTTCCATTCTCCACATTAATTTCTGAAGTACGTGTTGCACGTGTTGACGGAAAATTTATCATCAATCCAAGTCGTACCCAATTAGAATCATCTGATATTGATATGATGATTGGTGCTTCTAAAGATTCTATCGCAATGGTAGAAGGTGAAATGAAAGAAATCTCGGAAGCAGAAATGGTGGAAGCCATTAAATTTGCTCACGAAGCCATCAAACTTCAAATCGAAGCTCAAGAAAGACTGGTTGAAGCTTTTGGAAAAAAAGAAACCAGAACTTACGAGCAAGAAAAAGAAGACGAAGCTATTTACGATAAAGTAAAAGCAGCATCTTACGATTTATGCTACGCTATCGCAAAAGAAGGAACAGCTAAACACGAAAGAACAGCACAGTTTGCTGAAGTAAAAGAGATTGTAAAATCTTTGTTTACTGAAGAAGAATTGGCCGAAAACGGAGATTTAGTTCCTAAATACTTTTCAAAATCAAGTAAAGAAGCCGTTCGTAATGTAATCCTTGATTTAGGTTTACGTCTTGACGGAAGAAAAACTACCGAAATCAGACCAATCTGGGCTGAAGTAGATTACTTGCCATCCGTTCACGGTTCTGCAATTTTTACAAGAGGCGAAACTCAAGCATTGGCAACAGCCACATTGGGAACTTCAAGAGAAGCAAATCAAATAGATTCTCCATCTCAACAAGGTGAGGAAAAATTCTACTTGCATTATAACTTCCCTCCTTTCTCAACTGGTGAAGCAAAACCTTTAAGAGGAACTTCAAGAAGAGAAGTAGGTCACGGAAACTTAGCTCAAAGAGCTTTGAAAAATATGATTCCTACTGATTGTCCTTACACAATTCGTATCGTTTCAGAAGTATTGGAATCTAACGGTTCTTCTTCTATGGCAACAGTTTGTGCTGGAACTTTATCTTTGATGGATGCAGGTATCCAAATGATCAAACCCGTTTCTGGGATTGCAATGGGATTAATTTCTGACGATAAAACAGGTCGTTTTGCTGTATTGTCTGATATTCTTGGTGACGAAGATCACTTGGGAGATATGGACTTTAAAGTAACTGGAACTGCTGACGGAATTACCGCTTGTCAAATGGACATCAAAATCGAAGGATTGGCTTACAACATTATGGAGCAAGCTTTGGCTCAAGCTCGTGATGGTCGTTTGCATATCCTTGGAAAAATAGTCGAAACTTTGGCTGCACCAAGACCAACGGTTAAAAAATATGCTCCAAAAATCATCAAAGTAACAATTCCTGGTCAATTCATTGGCGCATTGATTGGACCTGGTGGAAAAGTAATTCAAGAATTACAAAAAGCTACTGGAACAACCATCGTTATCAACGAAGAAAACGAACAAGGTGTTGTTGAAATTCTTGGAACAGATCCTGACGGAATTGAAGCAGTATTACGTAAAATTGACTCATTGACTTTCAAACCACAAGTGGGAGAAGCTTATGATGTCAAAGTAATCAAAATGCTTGATTTTGGTGCAGTTGTTGAATATTTGGCAGCTCCTGGAAATGAAGTGTTGCTTCATGTATCTGAACTAGCTTGGGAACGTACAGAAAACGTTTCTGATGTAGTGAAAATGGGTGATGTTTTCCAAGTGAAATACCTTGGAATTGATCCAAAAACACGTAAAGAAAAAGTGTCAAGAAAAGCGCTTTTACCAAGACCTCCACGTGAGGAAAGAAAAGAGTAATCACATCTTAGTTTACTAAAGGTTCATTCATAGAAAACCCCGTTTCATTAGCTTGAAACGGGGTTTTCGTTTAAATAAAATTTATTTTTAACCATTTTGTAACTTTTTTGAAACTCCACACGTATAATCATTCGTACACTTAAAAATTGAGGAGACGCAACTATGAGACAACTTAAAATCACCAAGCAGGTAACCAATCGTGAAACTGCATCGTTAGACAAGTATTTACAGGAAATTGGAAAGGTGGATTTGATTACTGCCGATGAAGAGGTAGAATTGGCACAGAAAATTAAAGCCGGTGATCAGGCAGCGTTAGAAAAATTGACGAAAGCCAATCTACGTTTCGTGGTTTCGGTTGCCAAACAGTACCAAAATCAAGGCTTAACACTTCCCGATTTGATTAATGAAGGAAATTTAGGATTGATAAAAGCAGCACAACGTTTTGATGAAACACGTGGTTTCAAATTCATTTCGTATGCCGTATGGTGGATTCGTCAATCGATTTTGCAAGCATTGGCAGAACAATCTCGTATCGTTCGTTTGCCTTTGAACAAAATTGGATCTATCAATAAAATCAACAAAATGTATGCGTTGTTAGAGCAATCTAACGAAAGACCGCCAACAGCTGAGGAAATTGCCAAGGAATTGGATATGACCGTAAATGACGTAAGAGAAAGCATGAAAAACTCTGGTCGTCACCTTTCTATGGATGCACCACTTGTTGAAGGAGAAGATTCAAACCTTTACGATGTATTGCGTTCTGGCGAATCTCCAAATCCAGACAGAAACTTAATCCAAGAATCATTGCGTACCGAAATTGAGCGTTCTCTGGAAACATTGACTCCAAGAGAAGCCGATGTGGTTCGTTTGTATTTTGGTCTTGGTGACCAACACCCAATGACATTGGAAGAAATAGGAGAAACTTTCGACCTGACTCGCGAACGTGTTCGTCAGATTAAAGAAAAAGCCATTCGTAGATTGAAACATACTTCAAGAAGTAAAATATTAAAAACCTATTTAGGTTAATAGATGAGTAACGACGGTCTGATTAACTGTTCGTTTTTTGATTGATGATTGAAACTCCGGCTGATTACCGGAGTTTTTTATTTTTAATATTTATCTTTGCCAAAACAACACAACTTGTAAAGATGTACTGCAGTGCATCTCAACGTAACAACCAAACAATGAAAAATACAATTATTGCCCCTTCAGTTCTTGCCGCTGATTTTGCCAATTTGCAACGTGACATCGAAATGATAAACAATAGTGAAGCTGATTGGTTTCACATTGATATTATGGATGGTGTTTTTGTTCCAAACATTTCCTTTGGAATGCCGGTTTTAGCTGCAATTTCAAAACACGCCAAGAAAACAATCGATGTCCATTTGATGATTGTGGATCCAGACAGATATATTAAAACTTTTGCAGAATTAGGCGCCAATGTATTATGCGTTCATTATGAAGCTTGTCCGCATCTTCACAGAACCTTACAGGCCATCAAAGCCGAAGGAATGAAAGCTGGAGTTGCCTTAAATCCACACACCAATGTCGATTTATTAGAAGATGTCATCAATGATATCGATATGGTTTTGATTATGAGTGTGAATCCTGGTTTTGGAGGACAATCGTTTATTGAAAATACCTATTCTAAGGTTAAAAAATTGAAAGATTTGATTACTCGAAAAGGCGCAAATACAATTATAGAAATTGACGGTGGTGTAACCAATAAAAATGCCAAGCAATTAGTAGAAGCCGGAGCAGATGTTCTGGTTGCCGGAAGTTTTGTTTTTAAAGCCGAAAACCCAACAGAAACCATTGCCGATTTAAAGAAATTGACTTCTTTTTAAAATTTCAAAAATAGCTTTAAACAAAAAAATCCAAAGGCAAAATCTTTGGATTTTTTTTGTGACCTCGGAGGGGTTCGAACCCCCAACCCTCAGAGCCGAAATCTGATATTCTATCCAGTTGAACTACGAGGCCAATTTGATTTAAGATTTTCGATCTAAGATTTAGGATTTTTTAAAATCCAGACCCCAAAATATTAAACCCTAATTTTTTATGTCAAAAGTTTTTTGACAATTGTCGAAATAGTTTTTCCTTCGGCGGTTCCGCCTAATTGTGCAGAAGCCAATCCCATCACTTTTCCCATTGAGGCAATACCTGTCGCACCCGTTTCTGCAATTATTTTTGCAATTACGGCTTCAACTTCTGCTTCACTCATTTGTGCTGGAAGGAATTTTTCGATTACAGCAATTTGAGCCAATTCTGGTTCAGCTAAATCCATACGGTTTTGTTCCGTATAAATTTTAGCGCTATCCTTACGGGTTTTAACTAATTTTTGAAGCAATTTGATTTCGTCTGCTGCTGTGATTTCTTCTTTTGATCCTGTTGCTGTTTGCGCTAAAAGAATTTCGGATTTAATAGCTCTTAATGCTTCTAATGCTACAGTATCTTTGGCTCTCATGGCGGCTTTGATGTCCTCCATGATTTGTGTTGATAAACTCATACTAATTATGATTTGCTACGCCAGTTCGCTGACGCTCGGGTTAGATTTATGATTTTAGAGTGCAGATTTGAGAATGCTTTAAATGTAAAGTTTCCTCGGTTGCAATCGGGAGGACAAATTTAAAGAAATATAATGGAATTAACAACTGATTGCTTCGTCGTTACTTCTTGGAAAAACAAAAAAAATAACCCGAAAATTAAAATTAATTTTCGGGTCGGGCAATTTGGTTTTGAATTAGTTAGTCAACATTATCGTGCAAGTACGAATTATTTGAACGCAGTTGAAGGTCGTCATTGCTGTCTGTTCCTACTGAAATTCTTGAATTCGTGCTGTTTACTTGTGGTTTAGAAAGATCTATTCCTAATCTTTTGTAGGCTGGTTCTCTTTCTAATTCATCAATTTTTGAAATATTATTGTGGAATTTATAATTGAATTCCTTTAGTTTTTTTCTTCTTTCATCAGATCTGAATTTTAATGCTTCCTGAATTGACATATCCATTGGGGAAACGTTTTCGAAAGTTGAAGTTGAATTTGAAACAACATCTACCTGTTTCATCGTAATATTCATTTCTTCGGGTACTTCCTCAATTGCTGTTGTTGATGGTTTAGAATCCAATAACGTATTCTCCATTTCTGTATATTCTTCAAGAGAGTATCTAATGATTCCATTATCCGTCAATTCAGTTACCGGAACAAATTGAACAGGCTCATTCACTTTAATATCCCGAGTCTCATTAGTTAGTTCAAACAGGATTTTGTTTTCATCTGTTTTTGCCGGTTCAGACTTAAAAAGCGGTAAATCAAAAGAAAAAGTAGCTTGTTCTTCTTTTACATAAACTTTTGGTTCAACCACATTTATCTCTTTAACTTTTGCTGACGAAACAACAAAGTCAAGATCTTTAATAGGAGAAACTATTTCGAAAGTCACGTCTAAATTTTTAATAAATTCAGTCATTCCCATTAGCTCTTCACTGTTGATTACAACTTTGGCAGGTTCTTCAGCAACGACATCTTCTAATAATTCAAAAACAATTCTTTCAGCTGTATTAGTTACGGGAGATTCATTATTATCCCAATTAAATGCAGGAACTATTTTTTTTGTCAAATCGTGAACGCTTTTTTGTTCGTCTTCAAGCGTGTGAATAATCTTTTTTGGCTCTGTATTTACAATTTCATTTTGTTGTTCAACATCAAATCCAGTTGCAATTATTGTTACCGAAATAGCGTCACCAAGTGATTCGTCCTCACCAACACCCATAATAATATTGGCATTGTGACCTGCTTCTGCTTGGATAAAATCATTGATTTCACCTATTTCATCAATTGTGATTTCATCAGAACCAGAAACGATGAGCAACAATACGTTTTTGGCGCCAGTGATTTTATTATCGTTCAATAAAGGAGAATCCAATGCTGAAATAATTCCTTCTTTAGCTCTATTTTCACCCGATGCAACTGCTGATCCCATAATAGCAGTTCCACTATTTGCCAATACGGTTTTGGCATCTTTTAAATCGATATTTTGAGTGTAATGATGCGTAATTACTTCGGCAATCCCTCTTGAGGCTGTGGCCAAAACTTCGTCCGCTTTTGAAAATCCAGCTTTGAAACCAAGATTTCCATATACTTCTCTTAATTTATTGTTATTGATAACAATCAACGAGTCGACTTGTTTGCGCAATTTATCAATACCAATAAGCGCTTGCTCTTGACGAACTTTTCCTTCAAACAAGAAAGGCAAGGTCACAATTCCCACCGTTAGAATATCTCTTTCTTTGGCAAGCTGAGCGATTACTGGCGCAGCACCCGTTCCGGTTCCTCCACCCATTCCTGCGGTGATAAAAACCATTTTGGTATTACTGTCGAGCATTTTTTCAATATCGGCAATACTTTCAATTGCTGATTGCTGCCCTACGTCTGGATTTGCTCCTGCTCCAAGTCCTTCGGTCAAGTTTACGCCTAACTGAATTTTGTTTGGCACAGAACTGTTATCCAAAGCTTGTGAATCGGTATTACAAACGATAAAATCTACACCTTTAATACCTTGTTTAAACATGTGGTTTATGGCGTTACTTCCGCCTCCACCTACACCAATAACTTTTATTACATTTGATTGGTTCTTGGGTAAATCAAATGAAATGCTTCCAAATTCTGAGTTGCTCATCATCTTATTGGGTTTTTATTGTTTTTATATATTTAATTTGTTCCTTATTTTTATTCTGCATTATCCAAAAAATCTTTAATCTTGTCGACGTATCTGTCAAAGAAAGACCTCTGTATTCTTTTACCAGTAGATTCTTCTTTATTTAAAACTTCTTCCTCTTCAATCTCATTTCTTGGTTCCTCAATTTCTTGTTTCTGATAAACTGGTGGTTTAACAGATGTCTTTTCTGGAACCACAGTATCAATTCTTATGGCACTTTGTGTTTTATTTTCAATGCTGTTCATTACTAATCCTACAGCTGTTGCATATAAAGGACTTGATATTTCTTCGTCAGAATTTCCAGCCAGATGTTCATTAGGATATCCTATTCTGGTATCCATTCCGGTTATGTATTCAACCAATTGTTTGATGTGGTTCAATTGAGCTCCGCCACCGGTTAAAACAATTCCCGCAATCAATTTTTTACGTGGATCTTCATGCCCGTAATCTTTTATTTCGGTAAAAACCTGCTCAATAATTTCAACAACACGAGCGTGAATTATTTTGGACAAATTCTTCAACGAAATTTCTTTTGGCTCTCTTCCTCTTAAACCTGGAATCGAAACAATTTCGTTGTCTTTGTTTTCTCCTGGCCAAGCCGATCCAAATTTCACTTTCAATAATTCAGCCTGCTTTTCGATAATCGAACAGCCTTCTTTTATATCATCAGTAATCACGTTTCCTCCAAAAGGAATAACCGCTGTGTGACGAATAATTCCGTCTTTGAAAATGGCTAAATCTGTTGTTCCACCACCAATATCAATCAAGGCAACACCTGCTTCTTTTTCTTCCTGGCTTAAAACTGCATCAGCTGAGGCCAATGGTTCCAAGGTTAATCCTGATAATTCAATTCCTGAACTTTGGATACATCTTCCTACGTTTCTTATTGAAGAGGCTTGTCCAACAACAACGTGAAAACTAGATTCCAATCTTCCACCGTACATTCCTATAGGTTCCTTGATTTCGGATTGTCCGTCTATTTTAAATTCTTGTGGCAAAACGTGGATAATTTCTTCTCCAGGCAACATCGCCAATTTATTTACCTGATCAATCAAAAGCTGAATATCATTGCCTCCAATTACTTCCTCAGCATTTTTTCTAATGATATAATCACTGTGCTGAATGCTGCGAATATGTTGGCCGGCAATTCCCACAACCACATCTTTTATTTTATAACCCGACTTGTTTTCTGCTTCAAGAACGGCTTGCTGAATCGATTGTATCGTTTGAGTGATATTGTTTACAACACCTCTTGCCACACCTAAGCTTTTGGATTTTCCAACACCCAAAATCTCGAGTTTTCCATACTCATTTTTCTTGCCTATCATGGCAACTATTTTTGTTGTCCCAATATCTAGACCTACTGCAATATTCTCTTTTTCCATTATCTATTATTTAGTACACACTACTTGCTGCGCAAATCTGAGATCAATTGTTTTATATTTATAAAGCGAACTATCTAAAACCGCTTTTTGAAAAAACGCTTTGTAATTATTGAATTTAGCTTTCATCCTTACGGTTCCGCCAAAATCAATTTGATAATTATAATTTCTGTTGAGCATTTTTAAGCTTCCGTTTGGCATAATCTGAACACCAATGATGTTTTTTTTCAAAAACGCATCGTCATATATTATCCGAAATAATTCGGCTAATTCTTCGCTATTTTTTTTATTAATTTCCCCCGAAACAAGTGGAACTCTAGCCGTAAAATTTGCTGATAACGGCATTGCATTTCCCTCGTAATCAATATAGAAAGAATTATCCCCGTCAAAAACTCTGGCTATAGGAGTTTTTTGTTTAACTACTGCTTTTAATACCCCATCAATGCTCACAAACACATCTGATTTTTCAATCATTTCCTGTGCGTTTAAAGCTTTTTCCAATCTATTCAAATCTAATTTATCTTTACCTATACTTTTTGCGTCTTTATTATTTTCTATTAACAATTTATTAACCGTTTCCTGATCTACAAAAGGAGCGTTATCTCCTACAAAAATAACTGCAGATTTTGACAATTTTCTGTTATTATTCCGATTTGATGTAAACGAAAACAGAAAAATTACCAATGAAAACATTAGCACTAACCGAATATTTGTCCAATTAAATAGTTTCATTTAACGCTTTTTTAATTGATGAAACCAATTCTCCAATATCTCCTGCTCCGATAGTCACAATTACAGTTGCATCACTTTCTAAAACAGAAGGAATCAATTGTTTTTTTGACACTAATTTCTTATTATTATTTTTAATTTTATCTAATAACCAACTTGAAGTAATTCCTTCCATTGGCAATTCACGCGCCGGATAAATATCCAACAAAATTACTTCGTCAAAAGCGGCAAGACTTTGGGCAAAATTATCTGCAAAATCTTTCGTTCTACTGAACAAATGAGGCTGAAAAATAGCTAAAACTTTTTTGTCTGGATATAATTCTCGAACTGCCTGATGAACCGCATTTATTTCGGTTGGATGATGTGCGTAATCATCGATATAAACCAACTTATCCGTTTTGATTTGATACGAAAATCGTCGCTTTATTCCTTTGAATGAACGCAAGGCACTAGCAATGTCTTCGGTTGGGAGGCCGAAAGTTTTTGCCATTGCCAATGCCATTAGTGCGTTCATTAAATTGTGTTTTCCGGGTAAACTAAATTCTATATTGTGTAATGTTTCTGATGGTGTTTTTACATCAAAAACATATTGACTGTTGATAATTCTTATATTGAAAGCGGTAAAATCAGCATCTTCATTTACAGCACAAGTAACTCCTTTAATTGGCAAATCTTTTGTGATGAAAAGCTTGGTTTTATCTTCCACTTTATCGGCAAATTCTACAAAAGAAGCTTCGATGGCTGATTTGTCGCCATAAATATCCAAATGATCTGCATCCATCGAAGTCACACAAGCAATATTTGGATACAAATGCAAAAAGGAACGGTCAAATTCATCCGCTTCGACAACTGTTACCGTTTTTCCGTTTCCTATTAAATTCGAATTATAGTTTTCGACAATTCCTCCAACAAAAGCAGTAACATCAACGCCACTTTCATATAAAATATGCCCAAGAATTCCTGAAGTGGTGGTTTTTCCGTGTGTTCCAGCCACTGCAAAACAGAAAGTGTCTTTTGTTATAATCCCAAGAACTTCTGCCCTTTTCTTAACTTCGAACTCTCTTTCCAAGAAATAATTCCATTCCGAATGCGATTTAGGAACAGCCGGAGTGATAACTACCAAAGTGTTTTCTAAGTAATAATCCACAGGAATTAAATCGATATTATCCTCAAAATGAATGTTGATTCCAAGTTTATGCAGCTCTTTTGTAAGTTCTGTTTCGGTTTTATCATAACCAGACACATTCTTGCCGATGGATTTGAAATAGCGCGCCAAAGCACTCATCCCAATTCCTCCGATG
>Ga0208508_1000423_pt1 | contig 11675 bp, 7 predicted proteins | sample LakWasMeta1_LOW4_2_FD_183853 | JGI IMG/M metagenome (GOLD analysis project Ga0208508, IMG submission 183853) | Freshwater sediment methanotrophic microbial communities from Lake Washington under simulated oxygen tension - Sediment Metagenome... | ecosystem: Environmental > Aquatic > Freshwater >...
TTGATTAGTCTTGCAAACATAAACAAATCACAATGAATTGTTAATGTTAATTTAACAAAAAATATGAATAAACAGTAAAATTTAACAAATACTACTGCTAATTAATTATGGTTTAGAGACTTATTTCTATAATAATTTTTTATTTAAACGATTTTTATTTTGAGATTTTGAGATTGGGTAATTGCTATGATGTTATTTGTCAATGTTTGTTGGTGGTTTCTCTAATTATATATGGGAATAGTAGGGAATAAAGATGGAATTTACTTTTAGGTAAAGGCGTTAAAATTATGACAAAAAAAAGGCTGCCTTTTCGGACAGCCTCTTTCAGATAAATTTTAATGTTTTTTATTTGTTGGTATAAAAAGTTAAAACAGGAATGTTAATTGTTGCACTAGGCGCTCCTGCCGATAATCCGCCAGCATAACCTCTGGAGAAAAAAGTATAAACTCTTCCTTTTCTTGGAGTAAATGTAAATTTAGCCACAATTGTTGTAGTGCCAACGGTTCTTAACTGTATTTCATAAGTTGTAGATTCTAAATCTGGAATAGGAGTAATTGGAATAAACGCAATATTTCCGCTTAAATATTTAACACCACTATATACCAGAGCATTTGAATTCAATTCTTTGATAGATAAATCATATCCGGTTGCTGGTGAATTTGGAATCACATTTAAAAAACGAATATATGCTTTTGTAGGATCTGCAAGTGATAAGTCATCTGCAACTGTGTAAGCAGTGTAAGTAGGAGAAGCGCCAACAACAAATGTGGTGTAGTTTTTACTTGCTTCTACAACAAGAGGACTTGTTAATACGGTTGAAGCAGCTACTGTAGCAGTTGCAGGAATTTCTACTTTCATCGTTTGATTTCCTGCAGGAACAAAGGCATAATTGATAGAAGCAGGATACTGGCTACCAGTAGCAATGCCTAATGGTAAACCACTTGTAACTACTACTGCGCTGGTTTTAGTATTATTTACAGACCAGTTTACAGTAAAGTTAGTTCCGTTAGGACCAATGGTAGTATTCAGAAATTTTACTTTTGCAGCTGTAGCATCAACAGATTCCGCATAGGGCGAAAAATCGTGATCATCACCACAGGAAGAGAATAATGTTAATGCAAACATTACTAATGTGGCAAATTTATTTATTGATATTATTTTATTTTTCATTTGAATTTTTATTTAAATTAAAAATAGTTAAGGTTGAGAGAACCACATTTCTACGGTATGATAATCAGCTTTGTCAGCCCCAATAGTTTGTAAGGTCGCAAAGTTCCAAACGTATTCTGAATTATATCTTGGACGAACTCTGTAAGGCATTTTGCCTCCATTATCAGGATATAAACCATTAGTGGCAAAAGTTGCGTAAATTGTTGGGTCATAATGGTATTTTCTCATATCTGTCCAAGTTTCTAAGAAGCCAAAACCAAATAAAGCCACATATTTTTGCATCATTATATGTTTTAAAGTCAAATTTGCTGCAAGAGGAACAATATTTACATCCGCTAAAAAAGCTGTTTTTTGTGCAGCAGTAATTAAAGAGGCAACAGGATAAGTTGTAGAAACTACGGTGTATTTATTTACCATGTCTATACTTGCGGAGATACCGTTTTTGTAGGCATCTAATGCCATTACTTTATCACCTTTTTTGAAAGCAGCTTCTGCTTTTATAAATTGTAGTTCAGCATAAGTCATCAATGGAAAATCAGCTTTATCTCTAAAAATGTATCTGCCAGGCGTTGCTGAGTTTCCAGCAGCTATAGTTCCCCACAAATTAGGGATGCGAGTTGCGGTAACTGTTCCTGCAGTTGTGTTTAAAGGATTTCCTCTAAAAACTAAATCTTGTGAAGGAACCAAAACATTTGCCATACGTGGATCTACAACGCCGCCAAAAACAGTTCCATTCATGGCACGTAAAATAAAATCTGTTTGGCGAAATGCATTCAAATTATCACGAGTTGGTCCCCAGAAACTTGCATCTGTAGAGCTTGTTCCTGCAAATTTTACAGTACAATCATCTGCAATGCTTCCCAATGATTTGTTTACATATCCAATAACTTTATCAGGATTATAAGTTGCTTTATTACTAAGGTTATTTGCATTTCTTGCTAATAAGCCATAAGCAAATTTTATCCATTTAGATTTGTCGCCAGCATATATTAAATCTCCTTTTTTGGTATAGTTTGGATCTGATTTTCCATCAGTTCTTTCCATATCGGCAATTCCTTCTAAAGCTAACCTTTCTACTTCGGCATACGCTTCTTGTTGCGTTCCGTAGTCAAATGTCAATCTTTGTGTAAATACCTGATCAAATTTAATTAAATTGCTGTACATGTCTGTGGCAGCCTGCCAAGACCAGCCTTTTATTACTTTTCCCATCCCTTGTATGTCATATCTTTGCGCAGTTTCGGCAGTAGAAATTACATTAGACACATTTAATCCAAGAGAGTAATAAGCCATTTTCCATGTTTCACCACAGTTATCTGAGGCCGCTTGGTAACCATATTGATCCCATTGATTTCCAGAAGCTGTAGCAGAGAAATACTGCACATATTTTCCTAAAAACCTAGCATCAAATTGAAGACTTAAACCCATCTGAGCATCAATTTGTGGCAATAAATAAATAGGTTCAACTACTGTTGGGAAACTTGGATTTACATTTACATCTGCTATTTCATCACGATTACAAGCTGTAATAAACAGTGTTATTATGGTTACAGCTATATATTTTATTATGTTTTTCATCTTTTTAATTTATTAAAGTCCAAATTTAAAACCTAGGTTAACTCCTCTTGGAGTAGAAAGTACGCCATAATCTATTCCTGTACCTCCTGCACCGCCAGAACTAGCATTCAATCCGTTTACTGCTGGATCTGCACCGGAATAATTGGTAATCATAAACGCATCCGTTACAGTAAGATACATTGAAACACTTTCAAATACTTTTGCTTTTTTCAAAATATCAGAAGGCATTCTATAGCTCAATGTTATGTCTCTCATTCGAATCCAGTTAATATCTTTTTCGATAAAATTAGAATCTATATAATTGGCTGAAGAACCATTATAATATTCATTTTGATAATAAGGAGAAACCTGAATATTGTTTTTTGTTGGAGTTGTAGAGTTTTCCAACCCGTCACGCAATACACCATTCATAATTAAGGGTTGTTCTCTATCTAAAGACCTTACGCTTAAACCATTGGCCCATAAGTAGGATTCGGTTCCATTATAAACATCTCCGCCTTTACGAATATCTAAAAGGAATGATAATTTAAAGTCTTTGTAAACAAAACTATTTTGGAAGCCAATCACGAAATCTGGATTTCTGTCTCCAACAATTGGGAAAGTAGTGTTTTGAACAGGAAGCCCTGTAGAAGGATTTATTAAGATTTCTCCATTAGTATTTCTTAAATAAGTATAACCAGTTAAGCTTGTTAATGGATAACCCACTTTTGTTCCACCTCTTACGTTACCATAAGTCCAAGTGTCTGATGTGTAATATTCAGATAAATTAGAAGGTAAACTTTTAAGTTCACTATCCGTTTTTGTGAAGTTAAGCAGCATGTCCCAAGTAAATTTATCTGTTTTGATAGGAGCACCAGAAAGTGTAATTTCAAGACCTTGATTTTCTAAAGAACCAAAGTTCATTGCTGTCAAAACAAATCCTGTTCCATAACTTAAACGCATATTATTGATAATTGAATTATCGGTTGTTCTTTTATAAACAGCAACATCCAGATTCAATCGGTCTCTAAAAAAACGTAACTCTGAACCAAGCTCCATAGAGGTGTTCATTTCTGCCTGTAAATTTGGATTTGCACCCGTTACAGAATATCCAAATCCTCCTCCGGTAGTTGTTTTTGTTTCATAAGTTGGTACAATTGCATAAGGTTTGGCGTCATTGGCAACGCGAGCCCAAGAAGCTCTTAGTTTTCCATAAGAAAGTGTTTCTTTTCCTTTTAAACTACCTAATTCTGTGAACACAAAACTTAATGAAGTAGAAGGGTAGAAGAATGAATTGTTAGCTCTTGGCAAAGTAGAAGAAACGTCATTTCTTCCGGTCAATGTCAAGTATACCATTTTGTCATAGTCTAATGTTGCTTCTCCAAAAACACCATCTACACGTCGTCTGATTATTCTTTCTTGTGATCTTTGTGTAAGAGGATCTGTGTTATTGATGTTCATTACATTCGCTTGATAAAACTTCTCTCCTTTTGTAGATAAAATAGTGTAATTTTCATCTTTACGAGCAGTACCTATGCGAAGTAATCCGTTGAATTTGCCAACAGATTTTTTAGCTGTACCAAAAAGCAAGTAATTATAGTTGTTTGTTTGATCAGAATACTGCTCATAATAGCCACCTAATGAAGTACCAGTACCAGCACCAATTCCTACAGCACTTCTGGTAGATTCTGGATGAACTGATTTCCATCCTTGGGTAGAACTTGCATCAAGACCTAAACGAGCTGTAAAACTCAACCAAGATAATGGATCATAAGTCAAGGATACATTAGTTAGTGTGTGATTAGTTTTGTCTTTTCCTCTATTTTTATTTACTTCAAAATAAGGATTATCGACTTCCGTATCCAAAGCACCATTAGATACAGATGCTTTTGTGCCATCGGCATTCAAATAATTTCTAACATCTAAGTTTGCAGGATAGGCCAAAAGATTTAGTAAAAATCCTCCGGCGCCTTTGGATGTTTTATCCGTTTCGGAATTTGTATAAGCTAAAGAAGCATCTGCTTTAAATTTATCGCTTATTTTAGCTGTACCACTTAATGCAATATTTGTTCTTGAATAAGCAGAATTAGGAACAACCCCTGTTTGATTAAGGTTTGCCAAGGATAATCTGTAAGTAACCTGATCGTTCCCGGATTCAAAAGTCAAAGCGTTTGATGTTTTGAAACCTGTTAAAAAGAAGTTATTGATATTGTCATACAACTGAGTGCCCGGAGCATATTTTTCTCCAAACATTCTGCGGTAATTATTGTTTGTAACTCCGTTTGAACCTCTTTGATATACGGTTTGAGTTTCTGGAAAACGATATACATTGTCTGCTCTTACATCTGTAGAAAAGGTGATAGTTCCACGACCTTTTTTACCTTTTTTGGTGGTAATAACAATGGCGCCATTTCCAGCTTCAATACCATAAAGAGCAGCCGCTTCCGGTCCTTTAAGAACAGTAACAGATTCAATATCGTCTGGGTTTATGTCAGCACCACGATTCGTATAATCGGTATCTCTATTTGGACCATTAGAAAGAAGTAAACCCTGATCTAATGTTGAGTTGCTTACAGGTAATCCATCTACAACAAATAAGGGTTGGTTGTTCCCGCTCATTGAGTTCACCCCACGTAGTTGAATTGCTGCAGAAGCTCCAGGAGCACCAGACGTACTGGTAACGGTTAATCCGGCAATTCTGCCTTGCATAGCATTTATGAAATTTTCTCTTTGTGTTTCGGCAATGTCTGTGCCTTTTACACCTTGCACCGCATAACCTAAAGAGCCTTTGTTTCGACCAATACCTAACGAGGTAACAACGGTCACTTCTTTTAAGGCTTGAGGACCTTCACTCATTACTACATTCATTGAAGCACCGGTAACTTTCACCTCTTTGGTTTCAAAACCAATAAATGAAATTACTAAAACGTCTCCCTTTTGTGCTTTGATTGTGAAGGTACCATCTCCTCCTGTTGAAGATTGTTCGTTTGTTCCCTTAACGGCGATATTTGCACCTGGTAATGTGTTGCCATTGGGGTCTGAAACCTTACCTTTTACTGTAATATTTTGAGAATAGGAAGTTAGAATCCCCAAAAATAACAGCAAAAGAATTAAATTCTTTTTTTTCATTGTGGTTAATTTTTTTGATTAGTTGAGTAAACTTAAGAAAAAATTAACATTTAGCAATGAAAACTATTAGAAATACAACAAAAACCAAGAAATTTGTTTAAAATCAGATTTCTTTTACCGAAATAATTTTCACAGGACAGGCTTTCGCCGCCAATTCACATTTCTCGACAATGGTATGATCGTAGGATTTTAATGTAAAAAAACCTTTGGCATTTTGTGAATGTATCAAAACCGATTTTCCGTCTTTCTTGGACATTTGAAATTGAACCGGAGCCATTTCAACGCAGTAATTGCAGCCAATACATTTGGCTCTTTGAAGGGTTACAATAACCATTAGGCTTCTACAATTTTATATAATTTGTCAGACATTCGAATGCGAAAAGGCAATTTGAAAGTGCAATTATCACCTTTCGTAGCTTTGTCTGCAACAACATCGTTGGCATACATTTCCTCGATAATCATTTCCTGAGCGCCAGTATTTGGCCCAGTAATCAGGATTTTGTCACCTGCTTTTATATCGTAAGCTTCAATTTTGAATTCACCAACGGCAGCTTTTGGGAAATAATGCGTTGCTTTTCCCACATAGACTTTCTTCTGAGTTGCCATCGAACCGGAAACATCGCTCCATTCGCCCAATTCCTGTCCGAGATAATATCCCGCCCAAAATCCGCGATTGTAAACCGTGTTCAAATCTTCCATCCAATCCACCACTTTTTCTTTAGAAAAGGTGCCTTCATAATAACTGTCAATCGCATCACGATAAGTTTTGATTACCGTTGCCACATATTCTGGAGCGCGACCGCGACCTTCAATTTTCAATACTTGAATTCCGGAATCAATCACTTGATCCAGAAAATCTAAAGTGCATAAATCTTTCGGTGACATCAAATATTCGTTGTCCACTTCAATTTCAAAACCTGTTTCTTGGTCGATGACGGTGTATTTCTTGCGACAATTTTGCTTACAAGCACCACGATTTGCAGAGGAATTATCAGAATGTAAACTCAAATAACATTTTCCCGAAACCGCCATACACAAGGCTCCGTGACCAAAGATTTCAATTTCCACCAATTTTCCGCTTGGACCTTTAATATCTTCTTTGATGATTTGTTCCGTGATTTTTTTGACTTGGCGCAAGCTCAATTCCCGACTCAAAACCATCGTGTCAGCAAATAAGCTGTAGAATTTTATGGTTTCGATATTGGTGATATTCAATTGGGTCGAAATATGGACTTCCATTCCAATGGTTCTCGCCATCGAAATCACCGCTTGGTCTGAAGCAATGACTGCGGTAATATTTGCTTCTTTGGCTTTGGCCAATAATGTTTTTACGACTGATAAATCGTGGTCGTAAATAATGGTGTTTAAAGTTAGATACGTTCTAATTTTTTTGGCTTCGCTACGACGGGCAATTTCTTTTAAATCATCCATCGTGAAATTCACAGTCGCTCTGGCGCGCATATTCAATTGCTCCACACCAAAATATACGGAATCAGCATTATTATCAATGGCTGCTTGAAGCGACTCAAAGTTTCCGGCCGGAGCCATTAGTTCTATTTTATTGCTAGTTGTCATATTAATTCTTGTATTTTAAAACTCCAGATTTTCCTTTTTTGAAAATTTTGTTGCTGTTAATTATGCCTTTTCTGATTGCTTTTTGTTCCTCTTCCGAAAGATGAATCACATCCATACATTCTGAAGAACAACAACCTTCCATAGCCGTTTTGCATTCTTCACATTGGATAAAAAGCAAGTGACAACCTTCATTCACACAATTGGTATGCACGTCGCAAGGTTTTCCGCATTGATGACATTGCGAAACAATATCGTCCGTGATTCTTTCGCCCAAGCGATGGTCAAAAACAAAGTTTTTTCCAATGAATTTGCTTTCCAAACCTTCAGCTTTGACTTGTCGCGTGTATTCTATGATTCCTCCTTCAAGTTGATAGACGTTTTCAAAACCTTTGTGTTTGAAATAGGCACTGGCTTTTTCGCATCGAATTCCTCCGGTACAATACATCAAAAGGTTTTTGTCTTGTTTGTGTTCCGAAAGTTGGCCTTCAATAATGGGTAAACTTTCTCTAAAAGTGTCCACATCGGGTTTTATGGCATTGGTAAAATGACCGATTTCGCTTTCGTAATGATTGCGCATATCGACCACAATCGTATTTGGATCTTCCAATAAATCATTAAATTCTTTGGCTTTGAGATGAATTCCAATGTTGGTCACGTCAAAAGTTTCGTCTTCCAATCCATCGGCAACAATCTTATCACGAACTTTTATGGTGAGTTTCAAAAAAGAATAATCATCGTGTTCGACGGCAATATTCAGCCGAATGCCTTTCATAAAATCGTATTTTTCAATAGTATTCTTGAACGCATAGAAATTATCTGCCGGAAGTGATAACTGGGCGTTAATTCCTTCGTTGGCAACATAAATTCGACCTAAAACATCGAGAGGATTCCAAGCTAGAAATAATTCATTCCTGAATTGGGTTGGGTTTTGTAAATGCGCATAAGCATAGAAAGACAGCGTGAGTCGCTGTTTTCCGGCATCATCAATCATGATGGCTCGCTCTTCTGCGCTTAAAGTGTTGTACAGTTGCATGCTATAAACAATTAAGTTGAGAAAAATAGTTGCGCAAAGGTAGAATGTTTACCTCAAAGGCGCAAGGTTTTTGCAAAGTTCACAAATTTATTAAATGCAAAAAGCACTAAATTAATAGTGCTTTTTGTAAAATGTGTGCTAAAAATATTAGCAATATTCGTTGTAAGCGTCTTTCAAGTTATCGGCAATCAATTCAGCAGCGCGACCTTCGATGTGGTGACGCTCTAACATATGAACTAATTCACCGTCTTTGAACAAGGCAATACTTGGGGAAGATGGAGGAAAAGGAAACATAAATCCTCTTGCTGCATCAACAGCCTCTTTATCGACTCCTGCAAAAACGGTCACTAAATGATCTGGTTTTTTAGCATTGTCCAAACTCATTTTTGATCCCGGACGTGCATTTCTGGCAGCACAACCACAAACAGAGTTGATGACTACAAGGGTTGTTCCCGGTGCTTTTACAGCCTTTTCAACTTCTTCAGCAGTGTATAATTCTTGAAAACCCGCAGACGTTAATTCTTCCTGCATTGGTTTTACCATTTCTTCTGGATACATATTTTTTTATTTAAAGATTATTATTAGAATATATGCAAAGTTACAAAGTTTCAAATCAAGATATAAGTTTGAATAATAAAGTTTTGTTATAGTTTGATTTGTTAACTAAATTTTAAACCGAAACGAATATCCCAAAGCAAAATAATATTCAGGCGAAATTGACGATAGACCAAATCCTCCAGACACATCCAATTGATGATTTGGATTGAATAAATACGTCAAGCCTAAGTCAAACCTATGATCTGGTATTCCTATTTTTGGAACAAATCCATAAAATTCTATATATGCTCCAATCTTTTCTGTCAAAGAATATCCCGTTGTCAGGGTATAAATAAAGGTAGGTTTAGTGTTTTCTCCATTCCATTCAACACCAAGATTGTAACTCAACGATTGTCTTTCGCTTATAGTATGCTGCATTGTAAATCTAAATTCAGGATAATAATAGTTTGCCCTATATTCAGACGAAGCTGCTTTTGGAATCCCAATATGGGCAATAAGAGAAGTGGTTGGAATTAGTCCTTTTTCTTCTATAAGTCTTGTTTTAAAACCAATTAGAATGGGGTTAATTCCTGGATAAGTACTTGAGTTTTCTTTAGTAATAATATATTCCGTGATTAATCTCAATTCAAAATATTTATTGATACCAAAGCGAGTTAAAATAGTTGGGACAACAATTAATTTTGAATTTTGGTTGTTTATTTCATACGAAAATCCGTTTTCAAACTGAAAATAATTTTTTGGAGTTATAAACGGGCATTCGGTTTGGTCTGGTCTATCCGTTTGAATGGAAGGCAAATCTTGTGCAAAAGATAAATTCAGAAATAATATAAAGAGAGTTATAGATAGAAATATTTTTTTCATTTAGACACGCATTAAATAAATTTTAGACAAACCTAAAAAAATTATTATTCTAATCAAATTTTATTTATATATTTGTTTTTTAAATAATTATTTAGAATGGGAAAATCACTCGAAGAAGTCAACCAATCAGTTGCCACACAAAATAAAACATCTACTTTCAGGAAAATTCTTGCTTTTTTTGGCCCGGCTTATTTGATTAGCGTGGGATATATGGATCCGGGAAACTGGGCAACAGATATTGCCGGCGGAAGCCAGTTTGGTTATGCTTTGCTTTGGGTTTTGTTGATGAGCAACTTGATGGCGTTGCTTTTGCAAAGTTTGAGCGCTCGCCTCGGAATTGTCACCCAACGGGATTTAGCCCAAGCTTCTCGGGAAACTTATTCGAAATACATTAATTACATTCTCTATTTTCTTGCCGAAATTGCCATTGCTGCCTGCGACCTCGCAGAAGTATTGGGAATGGCCATCGGAATTAATTTGTTGTTTGGAATTCCGTTGATTGAAGCCGTGATGATTACTGTTTTGGACACTTTTTTATTGCTGTTTCTCATCAATAAAGGCATCCGAAAAATGGAAGCTTTTATTATTGCATTGGTTTTGATAATTGGAATTTCCTTTATTTTCGAAATGATTTTCGCCCAACCCGAAATGGGAAAAGTGATTTATGGTTTAATTCCCTCAATGCCAAATTCTGCAGCGCTTTACATTGCCATCGGGATTATTGGAGCCACGGTTATGCCACACAATTTATACCTGCATTCCTCTTTGGTTCAAACCCGAAAATTCGACCGAAGTGTTGCAGGAATCAAGCAAGCATTAAAATATAATTTAATCGACAGCACGATTGCCTTGAATCTGGCATTCTTTGTAAATGCTGCTATTTTAATTTTGGCGGCAGCCACTTTCTACAAAAACGGAATGTTCAATGTAGCGGAAATTCAGGATGCACATCAATTTATGGCACCAATTTTAGGAACTAAATGGGCGCCAATATTATTTGCCATTGCCTTGATTGCTGCGGGTCAAAGTTCTACAATTACAGGAACTTTAGCGGGACAAATCGTTATGGAAGGCTACTTGAACTTAAGAATTCAGCCTTGGGTCCGAAGAATAATTACGCGATTAATTGCTATCGTTCCGGCAGTGATTGTCATAACAATTTTTGGCGAAAGCGTGACAGGGAAATTATTGATTTTGAGTCAGGTAATTTTGAGTTTACAATTGGGGTTTGCCATAATTCCACTCATTCATTTTGTGAGTGATAAATCTAAAATGCGAGGTTTTCACATTAGCAAAACAACCCAAATTATTTCTTGGATTGTTGCCTTGATTATAGTCTCTCTCAATGTCAAATTGGTTTTTTCTGAAATTGTAGGCTGGCTCGAAACTTCCGAAAATCCAATTGTATTATGGATGACGGTCGTTCCGCTGGCAATTGGATTTTTGATTTTGCTGTTATATATTGTGTTCAAACCTTTTATTACCAAACCAAAACAGGAAATTCAAAATCATTCACCACACAATCTAAAACTGCAATTTTTCAAAAGAGGAACTTACAATAAAAAGAGAATTGCTGTTTCGGTGGATTTCTCTTCGGCCGATGAGGTTGCCATAAACCACGCATTTGAATTGGGCGGAATGGAAGCGAAATACACCTTGATTCACGTAGTGGAAACCGTTGGAGCTATGGTTTACGGCAAAAACATTGAAGACCAGGAAACCTTAATTGACGCAAAATTATTAGCAGAATACAAGGAAATGCTTTCGGAAAAAGGATTTAAGATAAAAACCAAAT
>Ga0208508_1000424_pt1 | contig 11653 bp, 6 predicted proteins | sample LakWasMeta1_LOW4_2_FD_183853 | JGI IMG/M metagenome (GOLD analysis project Ga0208508, IMG submission 183853) | Freshwater sediment methanotrophic microbial communities from Lake Washington under simulated oxygen tension - Sediment Metagenome... | ecosystem: Environmental > Aquatic > Freshwater >...
TAAGTCAATGGTTTTGGCATTAATGGCTAGATGACTAACAAAAGGTTCAAACGTAGCATCACCATTGACTTGGATAGTACCCGTGTTATTCATGCCAACATCCAACTGAAACGGCAGTTTCACCCCTGCTTTATTGCTATAACCTGTCAGTTTAAAATCGACAGGCTTAAGTGTCATCATGACTGGTTTGCTGACAGTTCTATCTTCAAAGGTCGTGGCAAAATGCGTCAGGTTAATGTGCTTAATGTCGATAGCCCACGGCATTGCATTTGTTTCGTTGGCGTGGGCAGGGCTGTTAGTCTGAGTGTTAGTGGTCATGAACAAAGTTTGATAATTGAGTAGCCCTTCTGGAGTTAACCAAGTACGAAAATCCGCACCATCTGCGATTACAGAGTCAATCAGCACTTTTTGTTTATTAAGATCAAAGTCAATACCGTTTGCGGCTAAAGTAGGTACATCGGCTAGTGGTTTAGTCTGACCTTCTGCCAATAATTGAATATGCTCGCTGTTTAACTTACCTTGCTGAATCGTTACCTGCGTACGGCTATTAGTAATACGCGCGTCGAAACGTGTGGTTAGTGCTAACATTGGAATTTTGAGTGTTGCCTTTGCATAAGTTAGTTCTACATCACGCGCATCAACTTTGCCGTTATTTAGAGAAAATTGCCAATCATCATGGGCATAACTGATTTTAAAATCAGTTTGATGATTAAAATTGGGTATTTTAATGCGATTTTTAGTCGCTATTGATTGGTAAAATTCAAAACCATTTAAGCTAATGTTAGAGTGAGTGCCAGTAAATAGCCAAGCGTCATCTGCGTACGTTATTTTAATATCGGTTTCATGGCTAAAATTGACTGCTTTAGCAACAAAGGGTTGGTTATTTTTTTCAGCATACTGAAAATCATGTAATGCAAGTTTGGCTTTATCGGCAGTCAAAGTGAAATGCTTATTGATGTAACTGAGCTGATAATCGCCCTCAAATAGTTCATAACCCGTCAAACTAAAGGCGACAGTTTCTGGGACAGTGGTCGTTAATAAGTGTTGCAATTTAATATTATTGAGCTTGATGTGACCTTTTGACTGTAGCGAACTAAGGGTGGCTTCGCCTTGCCAGTCTAACTGCCCGCCCGATTCAAGATTAAGTTGTAATGATAACTGGCATTTTTTATTGGTGTCCGTGCTGAAGTTTTTAACCGTTAGATTAATAGGCTGAGCAGTTTCTTTGATGGTTTTATCTTCCCATGCTAATCGACCTGCTGATAGTGATAAATCGGCGATAGTGATGGGAAAAAATGCGCTTTGTTTATCGTCTTTACTAATAAATAAACTGTCGATATTGAACGCACCATTTTTTTGTTTAATTATATGAACGACTGGTTTAGTTATGGTGAGTTTGTCAATGACTACAGACATCTGCTTGAGTGATTGCAAAACACTTACTGTCATGTAAACACTATCAATACTAGCAAACGGCTTACCATCCGTTTCTTGTATGGCAAAATGTTGTAATCGAATAGACAAGGGCAGTAGTGCAAACTGAACATTATCAAGCGAGGCTTGTCTACCCGTTTCTTGCTTAACAAGCGTAAGTATTTTCGACTTTAATACTATCGGTACACTGTAAATAGTCAGTGCTAATAAACTACCCGCTATAAATAAAGCTATGGTAATGCGAGCGAGTAAACGTTGATTTATCATAAAATTTAAGAGACTAATCTGCTTTGATAGTGACTATTCTAAACAAAAAATTGACGCTATACTTTCTTTTAGAAGACGATTTAAAAATCACTGTGACACGTCATTTCAACAAGGTTATGAGCGGGCGTTATATTTCTATAACGTATTGGATTTTTTGTACTTCACGGCTACGCTTAGTGTTAATATTAAAGTATTTCTCATAATCATTTTTTATTGACAGATACTTAATTTAACTTACTTTGGAGGAAAAATGAGATTTACGCTGATTATCTTAGGATGTTTTGTTTCTTCCTATGTTTTTGCTGCTAACAATATCTATAAATGTGTTGATGGCTCTGGTAAAAAAAACTATCAATCCAGTCCCTGTCGTGAAGGATTAGCCAATACTACGCTCAATATTTCAACAGGTAGCTCTACTAATCTGGACGAAGAAAAAAAACAGCAAGAGTTGAAGCAAAAAACAGAGCAAGCCAAGCTTGAAGAACAAAAAATGACCAAACAGCAACAGTTGGAAAGACAAGCCAATATTAATAAAGAAGCTATTGCTGAAAGTGAAAACAATCAAGCATTAATTAGAAGTAACCCACAAAAATATTCGGCCTTTGCTATTCCGCCTTACGCACCCGATAAATTATCTGATTTAGTTAAAAACTTTCAAGACAGGCTTGCCTCTATTGAACGGTTGAGACGGGCGGCGGCTGAAAAAGCCTTGGCTTCGGGTCAATGTGAGCGTGTTGAAGCAGCGGAATTAGATGTTAAAAGCACGAAAGAAATGCTGAGTTTTTTAGTCAATTGTAGCAGTGGCAAAATGTTCAATTTTACTGAACAAGACTTAAAAAACTAATTATCTTTATGACATCAAAAACGATATTAATTACAGGTTGCTCTTCTGGCATTGGTTACGATACCGCTGTTACTTTAAAAAACCGAGGACATCAGGTGATTGCCACGGCAAGAAAGCCTGAAGATGTGGCGCGTTTAACACAACAAGGCTTAACCTGTCTGCAATTGGATTTAGCAGACAGTCATAGTATTCAACAAGCAGTCACACAAATGCTTGAACTAACGAATGGACGCTGTGATGCGTTATTTAATAATGGCGCGTTTGGTCAACCAGGTGCAGTGGAAGATTTAAGCCGTGAAGTATTGCGCTACCAATTTGAAACCAATTTATTTGGTACGCACGAATTAACTAATTTACTGTTACCTGTCATGCGTGAGCAAGGGTATGGTCGCATTATTTACAATAGTTCAGTATTAGGTTTAGTTGCTATGCGTTATCGTGGTGCATATAACGCCAGTAAATTTGCATTGGAAGGTTTAGCGGATACTCTGCGTTTAGAGTTATATGGCACGGATATTCATATTTGCCTAATAGAGCCAGGACCGATTTTAACTCACTTTAGACAAAACAGTTTTGCGTTATATAAGAAGAATATAGATACTGAACACAGTGTTCATAAAGCAGCCTATCAAGCAATGGAAGAACGTTTACAAAAAGAAGGCGAGGCAGTGATGTTTACCTTACCTGCTAACGCAGTGACTGAAAAAGTCATTCACGCTCTTGAAGCTAAACGTCCTAAAATACGCTATTACGTCACTTTCCCCACTTATTTATTCGCCACGCTTAAACGTATTCTGCCTGTCTCTTGGCTAGATAATTTACTCAGAAAAGTTTGATAGGTAGAGATGTATTGCAACGTCTCTACCTATTTGCAGTTTAATTTTCCTTAGGATTTGTCCCTGTACCGCCGCGATCCGCTGCGGTTTTTGCATACAGTTTTTTTAACTTTTCAAAAGCCGACCATAACGAAGTATCCCAGACTACTTGATTGCCCATAGAGACAATCATGCGGGTTAATTCAGGAATACCAGTATTGATGGATGTTAAATACACAGGTTGTACATAAAGAATACTACCTGTTTTACTGCCAGGATTGCCGCTTATTGGTAGTATAACCATACGTCCCATTTCAACCTTAGAACCATGTTGATCCCACAAAGTAATTTTTTCTGAAAATTCAGGACTTTGATTAATCAATGCTTCAACCTGTGCAGGACCATTGACTTGCACATCTTTACCAAACTTATAAATAGTAATGTTGGGTTTATAATCTAAACTGCAATTGGCTTTATCCAATACACCCGCTATCCCAACCATACTCAGGTTACTTCTGTTAATCGGAGTCATTGGGTTAATCATGACAAACTCTTCTCGGTCATTACAATGACCAAAGTCCATCGTTTGATAATAGGGCATGACAGGTTCATGTCGCACATTAGCAAACTGCCACGTTTCGCCTTGTTCATAAAATAGCTCAGGGGTATTTTGATGATATTTTGCATACACTTTCATCTGCATATAAAAAAGATCACGCGGATAACGTAAGTGTTGGCGCAATTCGCTAGGCATAGTCTTCATATCCTTCAATAATCCAGGATATGCACGATGGTAGGTTTGAATAATGGGATCTGTTGGATCGGCAAGATAATAATCAACCGTACCGTCAAACGCATCAACGACTATTTTAACGGAATTACGAATGTAGTTAAATTTGTCATCACTGGCTAAATAATCATCGGCAGCAGGTTTTGAAGCTGGGTACATATTGGATATAGTGTAAGCATCTAATATCCAATAAAATCTATCCTTAGTGCCGACCAAATAGGGGTCTTTATCTAATTGTAGAAAAGGCGTTATCTCATGAACGCGCTCAACAATATTTCTACGCATCATAAGTTGACTTTCGTCGGTAATATTAGGAGAAAAAAATATTTTAAATTCTTTAAAATAAATCGAGAATAATGCTTTTTTAAGTATACTGGAAATAACTATGCCACCTTTACCTGTATAAGCTTTTTCTTCACTTTGATCAGAGCTTTCAATGCCCAATACTTTAAGGCTATTGGGAACGATGGCGTAATTATATTTTTCTTCACCGAAATAAATATCTGGGTTTTGAATAGAGATACCCACATCGGAATTCATATTTAAATCCCGTAAATACCATACTAATGGCTTACCTGCATCTTGAGCAGCAGGCGACACCACTGCGCCGATTCCGTGCGTATAACGCAAATGGGTATTTTCCCAATTTTGGGCGGCTTTAGGTAGTCGGGAAATATTAATTTCTCTGGCAGAAAGATTGACCTGACGAGTATGCCCCAGCAAATTATAACGGTCTTCATCAACGGAATTAAATTGATAATAAGGTCTTATTTCTTGTAATTGTTGATAAGAGCGAATTAGCACTTCTCTGTCCCAGATGGGAATATTTTCAAGGCGTTTTTGCGTTGCCCATGATTCAATATCATTAGTCGCATCTTGTTTGATATTGACATCAATAATCTCAATTTTTTTCAAATCATAAGCGTCTAAAGTTAAGTCAATATTCGCTTGAATGAACGGTCTTTCTAAGGCGACAGGGTTAGGAATAACAATAAATTTTTCGATAAGTTGTGGTAAAAACTCGACTTTAGAGAGTCCTAACATACACAAAAAAGCCGTTAATGAAATCAGAAAAGGGGCTTTAATACGGTGTTTTTTGGAAAAAATAAATAAACTTGCCGAGAGTGCAGTAGCTAGAAACGTTATGATACCTAGCCAGATAATGGGCAAACGATAGCGTATTTCTATCGTACCTGGACCATAAAAAACAGGTTCATGCGAATTAGTGTGCAGTAGGGAAAAACGATCCAACAAAAATCCCCACACCACAAAAATCACCACAAAACCGATTAATACCGTTAAATGTACCTTCGCACCTATGTGATATTCCTTGTTTTGACTGGGTACAAAAATATGTTCCAGCCAATATAAAATACCAACTAACATAAAGATGACTATTGCTGTTATCAATAGCTCTTGCTGAATGAGCATATACATGGGATAAGACAGCATATAAAAACTGACATCATTCCCATAGATAGTTTCAGTGACTCCTGAGTCGCGACCAAAAAAATACAGTAAGGCTAATTCCCATTGTTTATAAAAGGGTAGGGCAACGAAAATACCCAATAATAGCGATATAGGCGTGTATATTTTTAGCGACCACTGCATGAATATATCGGCAATACGTTGAAAACGCAGGCGTTTAGCAATATTGTCAATAATATCTTCGGGCGGATTTAAGCCCAGATAACGAGAAGCAATCCAAAAATGCAAAAAGAAAATAGTGAAGAAAAATAAAGTAACTCCACCGAAAATAAGAAACTTGTACAGTAATCTTAGCCAAAAATACGGCTCAAGTTTTAATGAGTGATACCACCATAGGTCAACAATGAGATCAAGAAATAGGTAATGAAAGCCGACAAATAAAATAACAGCAATGACAAGTATTGTTCCAATCAACGCGGGTAAAGACGTAATTTTCCGCATAGAATCCTCTTTGTAAGTAGAATGCGTAGTGAACCGTGGGTATGAACCCTATATTGATGGAGCTATTCTAACACCCTATAACTGGTTCGTAATGATTTAGCGCGTAGAGTCCGCATCGTATACTCAAAAAATCACTTGATAAGTTGAATGCCCAATTTGCGTAACTCCTCAAAAACCAGCACCAAAAGCGCGATACTCGTAGCCAATAACCAATCCATCATAGTTAATGCCGTGGTATGAAAAATGGCTTGCGCGTATGACCATTGCACAATTGTTACCTGTAATATAATCACGCCTAAAATGGACACCCACAAGGCTTTATTAGCAAAGAAATGCTGATTAAAGGCACTGCCTTTTTCAGTACGCGCATTAAAGGTATTGAATACTTGAAATAGCACAAACGTGGTAAAAGCCAAACAGGTGGCGTGAGCCGTATCACTACTCTGTTGCAAATCGTAATACAACACACCTAGCGTACCGATAGCCATTGTTAAACCATAACTCAGCAAATTACCAAAACGGCGTAACGATAGAATACGGGCATCGGGTTTGCGGGGGGCTTCATTCATACTATTAAATCGGGCAGGGTCAACACCTAATGACATAGCGGGCGGACCATCCATGATGATGTTAATCCACAGTAATTCTATTGCCGTAAAAGGCAGCGGCATTTCTAATAATGGCGCGGCGGCTACACATAAAATTGCCCCAATATTGGTGGACAGCTGAAAACGAATAAATTTAACCATGTTTTCATAAATCCCTCGTCCTTCTTTAACCGCCTTAACGATGGTGGCAAAATTATCATCTGTGAGTATCATGGTTGCCGCTTCTTGGGCAACATCCGTCCCTGTGATGCCCATCGCAATACCAATATCGGCGCATTTAAGAGCAGGAGCATCATTAACACCATCACCTGTCATAGCAACAATGTGATTGGATGCTTTTAAGGCATTCACTATTCTGACTTTCTGCTCAGGTGCGGTGCGAGCAAAAACGCTAATGCTGTTAATACGTTCGCTTAAGAGCGCATCATCCATTGCCGTTAATTCAGTACCATCAACTACATCACCGCTTAAACCGATTTCTTTAGCAATGGCAGATGCCGTTATTTTTTGGTCGCCAGTAATCATTTTAACGGCGATACCTGCTTTATGGCAGAGTTTGATTGCCGAACGGACTTCCGCTCTGGGCGGATCCATGAGACCGACCAGCCCAACAAACGTCAACGCTTTAATATGATGAAATAAATCATCATCCCATGAAAAATCTGCTGTTGGAAATGTCCGCTGGGCTAAACCCAATACGCGTAAGCCTGTACTCGCCATCTCTGCATTTTGCTGTAATAGTGCTTCGTGTTGAATAGGGACAGCATCACCGTCTTTATTCAGTGCTGATTCGCATAACGCCAACAATACTTCTGGCGCACCTTTAATAAAGACAATAATCTCACTGCCTTGCCGATGAAAAGTTGCCATAAACTTATATTCGGCATCAAAAGGAATCTCGGCAATACGCGGTAATCGCTCATTCGCTTGTACTTTACTCAGACCACCTTTAGCAGCCAGTACCATTAACGCGCCTTCCATTGGATCGCCTAATACTTGATTGCCCTGCAACTGACTGTCATTGCACAAAGTTAGCGGCAGTAATAAATCCGTTAATTGTTTCGTTGGACAATTAGGTGAAATCTTACCTGCTATGTCATAACCTTCGCCGCTGATACTATAACGTTGTTCTTTATAGTATAAAGCGCGTGCTGTCATTTGATTAACCGTTAAAGTACCTGTTTTATCAGTACAAATAACCGTGGTACAGCCTAAGGTTTCCACCGCAGACAAACGTTTAACAATAGCACGTTGACTTGCCATGCGGTGCATACCCAATGCGAGGGTGACGGTAACAACAGCAGGTAAGCCCTCAGGAATCGCTGCAACGGCTAAAGCAATCGCAGTAAATGCCGTTTCAATTAATGGCTCGCCGCGCAAGATGGCACTGGTAAACAACACTAACACCACGACCAGCGCAAGCAATGCCAAGCGTTTACCCAAACTATCAAGCTGGATTTGTAGAGGTGTTTGTTCATCTTCGGCTTGCGCAAGTAAATGTGCTAATTTGCCGATTTCAGTATCCATACCAGTTGCAGTCACTAGCATTTCCGCACGACCACGCACTACCGCATTATTCATGTACAGCATATTGCGCCGTTCGGCTAACGGTGTAGCGGGATTTCTAAGCTCTTGTTTTTGCTTAGCGACAGGAATGGATTCACCTGTAAAAGAGGATTCATCTACTTCCAAACTACTCGCGGCAACAATGCGTCCATCGGCAGGTATTTTGTCGCCTGCTTCGAGAATAACAATATCGCCAGGCACTAATTGTTCGGCAGATAATTGTTGTAGCCGCCCATCACGGCGTACTGTCGCTTGTAATGCCAACATTTTCTTCAATGCGGCTAGCGATTTATTTGCCTGAAATTCTTGATAAAAGCCTAGGCAAGCGTTAATCATGACCACAATTAAAATAACCATACCGTCGGTTATGTCGCCAATTGTTGCTGCTAATACTGCTGCTGCAATCAGTACCAAAATGAGAACACTCTTAAATTGTGACAACAACAAGTGCAGCGCGGATTCAGGTGGTTTTTCGTCTAAGCGATTGAGACCGTAATAGTCTTGTCGATTCTCAACTTCTGCTTGGTTTAAGCCACTACTTAGTTGGGTTGATTGTTTGTGCAGTGCTTGAGCGACTGACAAAATATGCCATTGATATTCAGTATCGGTGCTGTCTTCTGGCGTGTTATCTTTTTTAACAACAGAGAGTAGTTTTGAGAGTATCCATAAAGTAACAATCAGACCCATTACACCCAATAATGTCGCCATTATCGTGAATGCGTAATTAGCTAAGAAAGTGTTGTAATCTGACATAGTTGTTAAAACCGTGTAATGATGGATAAAACGCTTGGCTATTTTTATTGATATAGTCTAGTCAAAAACTATTCTACACTTATAGTCATTAGTCAAATAAATAGAAACTTAAGCTCAGCGTTAAAAATGCTGTAATTAAGCATTTGTCTGGCAGTGTATCGGTATAAAATAGTCATCGTTTTTTATAAAAATGTTTAAAGGGCTACTTTGTAACCTGTTGTTACAAAATAAACTTTCCTATTTGATGATCTAAAAACAAATAATACATTATGTCAGAACAAACTATAAGCTCAGCTCAATCCTCATTAAAACGCCTACAAGACTTTATAAATCAAGAAATTATCGGACAAGATGTGCTGATTGAACGTATGTTAATCGGCTTATTAGCTGATGGACATATTCTCGTTGAAGGTGCGCCAGGACTTGCGAAAACTCGTGCTATTAAAGTATTAAGCAAAGGCATTGAAGCCGATTTTCATCGCGTACAGTTTACCCCAGATTTATTACCCGCTGATTTAACAGGTACGGAAATTTATCGCCCTCAACAAGCCGCTTTTGAATTTCAAAAAGGACCGTTATTTCATAATTTAATCTTAGCCGATGAAATCAATCGCGCTCCTGCTAAAGTTCAAGCCGCGTTATTAGAAGCAATGGGTGAGAGACAAATTACAGTCGGATTGGCAAGTTATCCATTACCCAACTTATTTATGGTTATGGCAACGCAAAATCCTATCGAACAAGAAGGCACCTATCCCTTACCCGAAGCGCAACTGGATAGATTTTTACTGCACGTTAAAGTGGATTATCCCAAAGCCGAGCATGAAAAAAGCATCCTGCATTTGGCAAGGTCTGAAGCGCGTTCAGAAACCTTAACAGCTTACCAATCATTTGAACCCTTAAGTCAATACACGTTGTTTGAAGCGCGAAATGAAGTCCTCGATCTACACATGGCGGACAGTTTAGAAGCCTATTTATTGCAACTGGTCTTGGCAACGCGTACCCCAGCCGTGTATGGCAAAGACTTAGCCGCGTGGTTACGCTACGGTGCAAGTCCTAGAGCCAGCATTGCCCTAGACCGTTGTGCCAGAACCAAAGCATGGTTAGCTGGACGTGATTTTGTTGCCCCTGAAGATATACAAGATATGGCATTCGATGTGTTACGTCATCGACTCATTTTGTCTTATGAAGCCGAAGCTGAAGGCATTACCACCGACCATGTGATTAAAGAATTGATTGCTCGCATTGCCGTACCTTAAAGCTATGTCAGAAAAATCAACTGTTGTTGTCAATGAACGGGTTTTTACCTCGCTCAAAACCCTGATTGACCTAGCAAAACCTGCGGCTAGCTTAAATTTGAAACGCCTGTCTATTCATTCGCAACAAAGCGGAGGCTATCTATCACACTTCAAAGGACGTGGCATGGACTTTGAAGAATCGCGCATTTATCAGGCGGGCGATGATATTCGTAGCATCGACTGGCGCGTTACGGCACGGACGGGTAAAACACACACCAAAGTCTTTCGAGAAGAACGCGAACGCCCTGTTTTTATTTCAGTCGATGACCGCACCGCTATGCACTTTGCTACGCGCGGCGTGTTTAAATCGGTGTTAGCGGCTAAGTTAGCAGGCTTACTGGCATGGGCGGCACAACATCAAGGCGATCGCATTGGTGGGCAATTATTTTCAGACCTAACTTGTTATGAATTAAAACCACAAAACGGTAGACACGCGGTATTGCGATTTTTAAATATGCTGATTCATAAGGATGAGGCGACTCAATCGGCGAGTAAAATCAGCTTAGAACACGTTCTAGCCAGACTTACACAACATGCCCGTCCAGGTAGTTTGGTTTATATCATCAGCGATTTTCGCGGTATTAATGATGCCAGTGCATTGCACCTAACTAAACTGTCTCAACATTGTGAAGTAGTGTTGATTTTCGTTTATGACCCCTTAGAACAGGATTTACCGACTAAAGGTCGCTATCGTTTTACCGATGGGAGTCGTGATGTCGTTATTGATACCAGCGACCAACAACGCTTAATGAGCTATCACCAACATTTTGAGCAACGGCGACAATACTTGGAACAGATAGCAAAAAAAAGAGGACTAACATTTATTCAATGTAGCACAATAGATGACCCCATACAGCGGCTAAGATAATAGTTTCAACCTGTGAACGTCTGTTCTCAACTGGATTGCAATCGGTAAAATTATTCGTGTTGACTCTTAACGAGTAAGCATTTGTCTGATGCCGATAGGTATTTTCGTGTAGCCATGCGAAATTTTCTCAACGCTCAATCAATAGGAAAACGTCATGTATAAATTCATCAGTTCACTATCAATGGCATGTTTAATAGGATGCGCGACAATAACCACACCCTCTAATGCGTCCCTCCAAGCCAATACGCAATTATCGCAACGAGATTTACAAAATCCAGCAAGTACTCAGTCAGGCGGTGGCTTTGTAGCCTCAGAAGTCAAACAACTGCTAGAATTTTGTATTGAACTTAATAATCAAGATGATCGGGGCAAAAGCTCTGATGCCCAATTTCAAGCCAAGCCAGAAGGCTGGAAAATCGTGTTTGACAGTCGCCATCCAGGTAATACCGAATGGAATAAAAAATGGTCTCATGCGGCAAATACC
>Ga0208508_1000425_pt1 | contig 11635 bp, 8 predicted proteins | sample LakWasMeta1_LOW4_2_FD_183853 | JGI IMG/M metagenome (GOLD analysis project Ga0208508, IMG submission 183853) | Freshwater sediment methanotrophic microbial communities from Lake Washington under simulated oxygen tension - Sediment Metagenome... | ecosystem: Environmental > Aquatic > Freshwater >...
AACTGTTAAATCTGCTGGAAATACCAGGTCTAGCAGGGGTACTGGCCAGTACGCGCAAAATTCTGACTTGGCCGGTTAGGCAAATGATGAAGCTGGGACGAAAACGCCTGCATCTTGCCAATAGCAGCCATGAACTGGCATTACTCAAACAAATTGCCGAGCACTTATTGATTCAATTGGCGGATCAGTTGTTGGATGAAACTGAGCAAAGCCGTCAAAATCAGTGGTGGCAACAGCTATCCAGCGTACTGCGCAATCAAAAACAAAGGTTGTTGCACGAATTTGATGATGCCGCAAAAAGCTATCATGTGGATTTTCAACAAGACGTGGAAAGTGCCGCGCACCGCTTATATCAACAGTTACAAAAACAACCGCTGGCGCTCAACAGTCTGCGCGCAACCCGCGTTACCGCTGATGCGGCGGCTATTGCACTAGCGCTCAATACCGGTGGCGTGGGTTTGCACGATTTGATCATTGCCCCGGCGATGTTCACGGTTACATCGTTACTGACCGAAAGCGCTATCGGCAGTTATATGGGTAAAGTAGAACGCGAACTCAAACAACAGCAGTTGAATACCGTGAAACAAACCTTATTTATCAACTGCCTGCGTGAAAACCTAAAACAGCTGCCCGCGACTGTGTCTTCGACGATGAACTTCAACATTTCCCCTGAACAACTCCAGGCGGCAGAAGCCCAACTTAAAGAAAAACGCCATGGCTTACGATTACTCTGAGTTACTTAACAACGCCCAATGCTGGGCTAAACAAGCCCTAACCGCTGGCTGGATCAATCAAGATAGCTTGCAGACGATCAGCGATATTGAATTGCAAGCACCTGCCGCATTATTTGATCTTGGTCAATCCAGACCGTTGATCGTGGCTTTTATGGGCGGCACCGGCGTCGGCAAAAGCTCGTTACTCAATCGCTTGGCCGGCAAAGCCATCGCCAAAGCTGGTGTGGAACGGCCCACGTCCAGAGAAGTCACCTTGTACCATCACCAATCGGTGACGCTACAACACTTGCCTGCGCAATTTCCCGTCGCGCAAGTCAACATCGCCCAACATCAGGACGACACCAGCCAACACATTGTTTGGATTGATATGCCTGATATTGACAGCACCGAGCAAGCTAATAAACACCAAGTCTTGCAATGGCTGCCGCACATCGATGTGCTGATTTATGTGGTAAGTCCAGAACGTTATCGCGACAACAAAGCCTGGCGGCTCTTGCTTGCTGAAGGCGGCAAACATGCCTGGCTGTTTGTCTTTAATCAGTGGGATAGGGGCCGAAGCGAGCAATACCAAGACTTCATTCAACAACTGCAGCAAGCCGGTTTTAATGAGCCAATCATCTTCAAAACCATCTGCGATCCAGTGTCACCAAACGATGAGTTCGAGTCATTAAAGTCAACCTTAGTAACGCTGGCAACCCAGCACACCATCGAACAACTCGAACAACGCGGGCTGCAAGTTCGCACACAAGAACTCGCACAGCGCCTGCAACAGATCGTGCCGAAACTTGGTGAAGATCACGCCGCTCAGCAATTGCCTGGAATATGGCAACAGCAATGGCAGCACTCTGCCAAACTCCTGCGGCAAGGATTTGTTTGGCCGATACAGCAAGCGGCTAATTATTATGCCGAGCACACTGCCGACTTGATTACCCATCCATCAATGAACCAAATTGTGCTTTGGGATACCTGGGCGCAAAGTAGGCTGGATGATGCCTTGGATGAATTTATCAGCAACGCTAATCAGCTCGGCATGGCAGCCGCTCCAATCAGGCAACAATTGGCGCCAATTCGCGAACAGGCTGAAAAAATTATCCGCGACCAAAGTGCCCAGGCCGTGCGCGAGGCCTTAGCTAATCCCGGCAACTTAGCTCAACGGCTGTTCTTAAAAACCATGCGCCTCGCCGAAATACTGCTGCCGTTAACGGTTATGGCCTGGGTCGGCTACCAAGTGTTCATGGGCTACTACACCAGTAACATCACCCACAGCCAATACTTGGGCGTTGATTTTGCTATCCACAGCACCTTGGCGATTGCCTTGAGCTGGCTGATACCCTTCTTCGTTATTAAAAAAGCCCAACCGTCGCTGAAAAAAACTGCGATAAGAGGACTTAATAAAGGTTTAAATCAAGCACTAACGACCCTTGAAATCTCAGTTTCAGACTCTATAACAGTAATCGTTCAGCAACACGCCGAACAAATCCAGCAATTGCTGGAAATTATTCAACAATGCGCAAAACCGCCGGAAAAAACACGGCAACCAGCGCAAGAAAAAGGTCCGCTAGCAAGAATGTTGGTAGACTAAAAACAAATAAAAATTGTGTAGTATTTAACATAATTATTTGTTAAATTATTAATCCACGGGGGCGACATGGCTTCGACGTGGGTAGCGAAACTTTAAGTGCATGCCGAGGACTGTACACCTCGTAAATCCTACAGAAAAAAAGTATTCGCAAATGACGAAAACTACTCAATGGCGTTAGCTGCTTAAACACAGCTCCCATTCCTTTGACCATCTGTGCTTATGCGGGTGGAGTTCAGTTCGCTGGACGCTCAGAGGTCATATTACATAAGATCGTGCTGAAGCCTGTCCGGAGCGGATGCCCTAAAACCTTACGGAATCGCTGATAATTTTCTTGGCCCAACGGGTAGTTATCGGCTAAATCAAAAGTGTGGGATAAGCATGTAGACCTTACAGCGGAGTACTTACGGACGCGGGTTCAATCCCCGCCGCCTCCACCACTTAAAACGTTTTAAGAAGTTCAAAAACCCGCAAGTTATCTGACTTGGCGGGTTTTTTATTGTCTACCAAATGACATTAAAATCGGGCCAGTCCTTGGAAAAATACTGCCAGGATAAAATCCACAAAGCCAAACAACGCCTTTTAGGACACATAATGACAATTACCCTGGCCGAACTGTTAAAAGACTCCGCCTACAAACTCACGCAATTTAGCGCCGCACAAATCCAAACTCTGGAAAGCAGCATCAACATTAAAGACACACGCGGCAAAGCCACGCCTTACGTTACTTGTTTGGTACGCAACAAAGAAATCAAGCTCACGCCCGAAGAAGCAGTACGCCAGCTTTACTTAATGGTGCTACTGCAAAACCTCAGCTACCCAGCTACACGTATAGCAGTTGAATACGGCGTGACTTTTGGGCGGGAAACCAAACGTGCCGACATTTGCGTATTCGATAAAGACCGCCCCACCGTGCCGTACATCCTGGTGGAACTAAAAAAGCCCAAGCTCAAAGACGGTAAAGAACAGCTCAAAAGCTATTGCAACGCCACTGGCGCACCCATTGCTGTCTGGACCAACGGCGACCAGATTTCTTACTACCAGCGCAAAGATCCCAACTATTTCGAAGACATCCCCGCGTTACCCAAAGCGATAGAAAAACTCTCTGATATTTTGTCGGAACGCTGGACGATTGAGGACTTGATCAAGCACGACAAACTGGTCAATGAGAAAAAATCGCTCAAGGGCTTGATCCTGGAAATGGAAGACGAAGTCTTGGCGAACGCAGGCGTCGACGTGTTTGAAGAATTGTTCAAGCTTATCTTCACCAAGCTCTATGACGAAATGGAAGGCGGGCGCGACAAAAAACGCCATTTGGTGTTCCGAAATTACGGCGACACCGAAACCGAATTAAAAACCAAGATTCAAAACCTGTTCGACAAAGCGCGCAACAAATGGGAAGGTGTGTTTACCGATGACGCTAAACTGCAACTGACTCCCAGTCATTTGGCGGTGTGCATTGCCTCGCTCGAAGGCGTAAAACTGTTTAACTCCAATCTGGACGTAGTCGATGAAGCTTTTGAATACCTCATCAACAAATCCAGCAAAGGCGAAAAAGGCCAGTATTTTACGCCGCGCTATGTCATCGACATGTGCGTCAAAATGCTCAATCCGCAAGCGCACGAAACGCTGATTGACACTGCCGCTGGCAGTTGCGGCTTTCCCGTACATGGCATTTTTCATGTCTGGGAACAGATCATGAAAGAAGAAGGTTTAAGCAAAAGCTACTTGTTCACACTGGAACAAAAACCCGCCCGCTGCACCGATTACGTCCAAGACAAAGTGTTTGCGATAGATTTTGACGAAAAAGCCGTGCGCGTCGGCAGAACGCTTAATCTGATTGCCGGTGACGGACAAACCAACGTCTTGCACCTCAACACGCTGGACTACGAACGCTGGGACGAAAAAACCAAGGATGAAGACTGGCTGGACATCTACGGCGAAGGTTGGAAAAAACTCCGCAAACTGCGTGATACCAAAGACAGCAACCGCGATTTCGGCTTTGATGTGCTGATGGCGAATCCGCCGTTTGCAGGCGATATCAAAGAAACCCGCATTCTGGCAAAATACGAACTGGGCAAAAAAGACAACGGCAAATACCAGTCCACCGTTGGGCGCGATATTTTGTTCATCGAGCGCAACCTCAACTTCTTAAAACCCGGCGGACGCATGGCGGTGGTATTGCCGCAAGGCCGCTTCAACAATTCCAGCGACAAACAAATCCGTGAATTTATCGCCGGACATTGCCGCATCCTGGCCGTGGTCGGTTTGCACGGCAACGTCTTCAAACCGCACACCGGCACCAAAACCAGCGTGTTGTTCGTGCAGAAATGGCATGACGCGCTTTGCCCCAAAATCGAGGATTATCCGATTTTCTTCGCCACCATGCAGGAACCCAGCAAGGACAATTCCGGCGATAAGATTTATGTCACGCAAGCCTATGGTTCGCCCTTACTCGATACCCACGAGCATTTGATTGTTAAGCATGATTTGTTTAACCACGATGGCTTGACGCAAGACGGCATCGCGGAAGCGTTTATTGAGTTTGCCAAGAAGGAATCTTTAAGTTTTTTTCTCTAAGCCCTTCTGACGAATTTAACGCTAAAAAATATCAGGCGTTGTTGGAAGGGCTAGAAATTAGCGAAGTAAAGCTAAGTGAATTGGAGTACAGCGGGAGATTAGATAGCGAATATTATCGTCCTGTATTTTTGCTTTATGAAAAAGTTGTCAAAACCCAAAAAAGCGTTCCACTTTCTGAAGTATCAGATTTTTTAATTGGGCCTTTTGGTTCGGCTTTCACCGTTGAAAATTATACTGACGATAAATCATATCGTTACATCAGAGGTAAGGATGTTAAGCAAATGAAGATCATGGATGATGATGATGTCTATTTGCCTAAAGCAGATTTTGACCGGCTGTCAAAATACGCTCTTAAAGAAAATGATTTACTTGTTTCTGTGGTTGGAACTTTAGGAAATGCGGCTCTTATCCAAAAAGAAAATATTCCGGCAATTTTTAGCTGTAAAAACACTGTGCTGCGGGTAAAAGAAATCAGTGCGCCTTATTTGCTAACCTACATCAATTCAAAATATGGGCGTTCATTGTTGTTAAGAAAGGAGCGTGGAGCCATACAAAAAGGTTTAAACCTTGATGACTTAAAAACGCTTGATATTTTTGTTGCGGGAAATGAATTGCAATTGTTAGTTGAACACGTTTTTAAGTCATCAGTTGAAATAGAAAAGAAAGCAAAATCAACCTATACCCAAGCCGAAAACCTCTTACTTACTGCGCTAGGCATCTCGGATTTTTCACCCAGCACAAAAAATACCTCCGAAAAAACATTCAAAAATTCATTTCTTGCCACGGGCCGCTTGGATGCAGAATATTACCAGCCGAAATTTGATGAACTGGAAGCGGAAATAGCCAAATCAAACGAATTAGCCCAGTTAATAGATTTTTTAACGCTTAATCAACGCGGAACACAGCCGAATTATGCCGAGCAAGGCTTGCCTGTTATCAATTCAAAGCATGTGCGGGAAGGTGAAGTGCTGTTAACGGATAATCGCTTTGCTACATTGTCAGAAAAGGAAGAGCCGCTGGTTATACAAAAAGGCGATGTGCTGATAAACGGCACCGGCGTAGGAACAATTGGGCGTTCAGCCTGTTATTTGCATGAGCAAAATGCGCTGCCTGATAACCACGTCACCATTTTAAGAACAGACAAAATCAACCCGATTTTTCTGTCGGTTTACTTGAATTCCATTGCCGGAAAATATCAGGTTGATAAATACTTTAAAGGCTCATCAGGCCAAATTGAGCTGTATCCAAAAGACATAGAGAACTTTTATATTCCAATTATCAGTGCAGGCACACAAACCCAAATCGCCGATTTAGTCCAACAAAGCTTCGCTCTAAAAGCCGAAAGTGAACGCCTGTTAGCCGCCGCCAAGCGCGCCGTGGAAATCGCTATTGAAGAAAACGAAGACGTTGCGATGGCTTATTTGAATAAGGAAAGCCACCATGTCGATTGAATTCAATGACATCCTGCTTTACACCGACGCCAACGGCAAAGTGAAGATAGATGTTATATATGAGGAAGAATCGTTTTGGCTTAGCCAAAAGAAAATGGCGGAATTGTTTGATGTTAGCGTTCCGACCATTAACGAGCATTTGCAAAATATATTTAAAACCAATGAGCTGGAAGAATCGGCAACTATTCGGAAATTCCGAATAGTTCAACGCGAAGGCAATCGCGAAGTTAACCGGGAAATCGATTTTTACAATTTAATGAATATGAGATTTTGCAAGATAAGTTGTGCAGTCGCAGAAAAGTTAGCGTACCAAGAGCAAGCGAGTCGCTAAGTTTTGAAGGGTAATTTCCTTGCTCCTGCGTGAAATCATCAAAACTTAGCGACGGTTAGATTGCTACGCAAGCCCCGGCTGTCCTGCTCCAATATCGTTTAGCCACGACAAGGTGGCTAAACATCGCAGCAATGACGTTACGCTATCGGCATCGACCGATTGCATTTTTCCATCGCAAACAGCGTGCTCGAAAAAACGCCGGAACGATATAGCTACCGGCGACTAAGATTCACGCACCTTCCGACTCCGGTTCGGTGCATTCCATGAATCTCAGCGATGGAGTTTTCTTGGGAAAGTGATGAAGTATCTGTCACTAATGTTAATAAGAGGAGTTCAGGGGATACAAAATATTCTCAAAGCGTAGATTTTCATTTGCGCCAAACAAAGATACTGGGGTTGTCGGTTAATCCTATAAAGATTGGCAAGTTGGAAGTTACGACTGTTCTTCAAACTATGTGGAAAATATTACTTTTTCTTGAGAAGAATGACCGTAATCAGTGTTACGTTTCAGCTGCACATTTTAGATACAAAGGAAAAATGGTTCCTTTTGGAAAGATAGTTGGAATGCCTGAAACATGTACATAAAACGAGTCTCTATATCTAAAAAAATGTTTGGCGACAGCAAACAATGGCCTCCTCGCATGGTTTTTGTAAAAAACAGATTAATATCCCCAAAGCCCGGTAGGGTGGGTAGCGCTTTTCTGCCCACGCGGAACATCACGATGATGCAAACGGTGGGCAAAACCGCGCTGCCCACCCTACGCTTGATTGCCTGCTACACTGAATTCATCCGTTAACTGAACCATTTTCACTATGTCTCGTTACCGTCGCGCCGATACGCCTGGTGCAACTTACTTCTTCACTGTGGTCTCTTATCGCCGTCGCCCGATTCTTTGTGATGACCCGGTACGTGCGGCATTGCGCGACGCCATCAAAACGGTGCAATCACGGCATCCTTTTACTATTGATGCCTGGGTTTTATTGCCGGATCATCTGCACACTGTTTGGACACTACCGCCGGGCGATGCGAATTATTCGCTGCGTTGGGGTTTGATAAAACGCATGGTTTCTTTGGCATGCGGTCAACATTATCATCGGGCCGGTTGGATGTCGGCGTCTAAAACCAAACATCATAAATCGACGCCTTAGTAACTCTGTATTGAAGCAGAATTTAGGGTATTCTTAGGTTTTACAAAATTTCACGAGAATAGCACCGGATTTTGATGGATGAATAGGCAAGGCGACGCTAAACTGGACTCTAAAATTCCTGGACTAGACGGACTTAGGGGTATTGCGGCCAGCATTGTCCTGTTGGCCCACATGTCGAAGTGGGGCTACTCTTTGCTTCCCGGAGTTGATTTGCATGGTTTTAGCAGAAGTGGGGTCATCTTGTTTTTCGTCCTCAGTGCCTTTTTGTTGACATCGCAAATTTTAAGCTGGGCACCGCATCTTCTTCTAACCCCTAAGCGTTGGTTACTCTATCTTGAAGCCCGAATCTTTCGGATTTGGCCGCTTTTTCTGTTTGTTCTTGCTTTTTCACTGTTCACGACTCATTTGCATCTCATCCCAGTAGTTTGGCGAGCCGCTCCATTACTTAGTGATCTTCCTGTTCCAATGACTTGGGATTCGCTGCAAGAGCACTTGTTCATGAGAAAAGGAGAAGACATTCTCTGGACTATTCCTGTTGAGTTTAAGTTTTATCTGTTGTTGCCATTAATACTGTTGGCAATTCTGATTCCATTGCGCAACCGTAGAACCATTGTCATATCAATTCTTGGCACCGCAGTCCTTGCTGCGTTCCTGCTAATTCCAGCTGCCGAAGGTACTGTCGATACATTTCCGTTCATCGGAGTGTTTCTTACCGGAATCCTATTGGCATTCGTAAGACGTCAAGACATTGAGAAGACAAGTGCGGGTAAGCCGCACTCGGTTTTGTATGAATGGCTGGCGTGGGTATGTTTTACGATCTTTCTGCTACTTATCCCATCCGTGTATTTTGCTATCTCTAATCTGGAAACACCGATTGCCGAAGTAAAATCGCATTCCCTTTATGCCGCGCTATGGGCGCTTATGATCTTGTGCATGTTACGCGGCACTGGAATCATGCGGCGGATACTGGACTCCCGGTTGCTGACTTTTGTAGGAATGATTAGCTTCAGCCTGTACCTCTGGCACCGTATACCTATCCATCTAATGCATAGACTTGATTATTTTCATTACGTAGATTTCCTGCCACAGTGGCTGAAGCCCGGTATCATCCTGATCGTATCCATCGGCATAGCATACCTATCGTATATAGTTATCGAACGCCCGGTTCAACAGTGGCGATCTAAACGACGCAAAGCAGTTATGCAAAATTCAAAGGGTATCATCTGAAGCCAGGCGGACTTATATACATACCATCTAAAAACTTTAAAACCGGTACGTACGACTTAATTCAACAACCTCTCCACCGCCGCGCATTCGTCCCCAGTCAATTCAAACTCGAAAATAGCCAAATCTTCCCGCATATGTTCCGACGAGCTGGTGCCGGTTAACGGGATGATGCCGATCTGGGTTAAATAACGGTAAAACACTTGAGCGGCACTGCGTTTATATTTAGTCGCCAAATTTTGCAGCGTGGCATGAGCCAATACCTTGGGATTGGTAGTTAACGTCCAGAAGCTTTGATAGATTATTTGCTGTTGCCGGCAAAAATCGCGGATGCTGCGATCGTAATTTGTATCGGCATAAAAGCGGTTTTGGAGTACGGCAGGTTTAACTTCTGCAGTTCGGTATAATACCTCAAGTTGATTTAGATCGTAGCAGTTGCTGATACCCAGCTGCTTGGCACCGCCATTGTGAAAAATCGATTCCATCGCCTGCCAGACTTGCCGTATTTCTAATTGATTTGCCAACGGCGAATGCAGCACCAGACAATCCAGATAAGAGGTTTTCAGATTTTTTAACGACGCCTGGAATGATTGCGCAACTTGGTCGCTAAGACTGGCGTTGGGGTCATAAGGAACTCGAAGCGGATCTTGGCCGCTCAGCGGGGTGAATTTGGTTTGCAGATAAAGCTCGGCGCGCTCTAATCCTCGTGTTAAACAAGCGGCGACGCCCTCGCCGACCCCAGCTTCGTTATAGTGCTTGGGCTGGCAAGCAGTGTCGATACCGCGAAAACCCGTTTCGATCGCCTGTTCTACCAATGCTGCGGTGCGCTCTTGCTTCCAGGCCGTGCCGTAAATTATCCGGGGCATCCGCACGCCAAAGGCTGATGTCAAAGAATCATCTTGTTTCATGTGTTTTCCAAGAAAGAATTGAGTTTGGATTATCCTCGCATACTAACTGCCTATAAGCGAGGCTTAGCGGCCAACAACACTGACAGATCGCTAAACAACGGCCCTTCCGGGCCGTTTTTTTAATCGAATACCAAGTCTAATTCACATCTCCAGCAGGAATTTTCCGGGTAATGATCGAGAATCAGCGATTTTGATTATTTAACTAAATCCAGTGCTTTTTCAGCTGCTTTTTCTTTAGCTTCACCTTCAACGGCTTTGGTCGCTTCAGTGGTAGATGTAGGCACCTTTGCTTTTAATTTTTTAGCGGTTTTTTTACCTTTTTTTAAGGTTTCAGTACCTTTCTTTACTTCGGCTGGAGTTGCAGCCTCTACTTTGTCTGCAACAGCTCCTTTAACAGTGCCGACTGCTTGTTCTTGAGCCGTAGTTGGAGCCGCTTCCACCGCACCCTTTATGTCTTTTGCTTTTTCTAACGTTTGACCAGCCGCTTCAACGCCTTCAACTGCTTCTTTTGGAGCCGCCGCTGTCGCTGCATTTTTTACTGTTTGTTTGCCGGTACTTTCCAACAGACTGGTATCTGCGGCCCACACTGAGCTAGAGGCCATTAATAATGAAATTAAAATAATTTTGTTTTTCATAGGTGGTTCCTTGGTAAGTAGTGATCAGAGGCTACAGAATGCCAGCTTTAACCTTAACCATGCATGAATACAAATACCGATTAAACCTTCAAAATTCATATTTATATCTACAAAATCGAAACTTTTAACCCTCTAAAACATAAAAAAACCCCGCAAAGCCAGACGAATTGCGGGGTTTTTCTTATCAGAATCAGCCTACATTGAAGTAGGCTTAAACTTTATAGGCTGTAATACATATCGTATTCAACTGGGTGAGTGCTCATACGCAGACGAGTCACTTCTTCCATTTTCAACTTGATGTAGCCATCGATTGAATCATTAGTGAAAACACCGCCGCGTGTTAAAAAGTCGCGATCTTGATCCAACGCTTCGAGAGCTTGGTCAAGTGCATGACACACTTGTGGAATTGCTTTTTCTTCTTCTGGTGGCAGGTCATACAAATCTTTATCCATCGCTTCGCCTGGATGAATTTTGTTTTGGATGCCGTCCAAGCCAGCCATCAACATTGCTGCAAACGCCAAATATGGGTTTGCTGTTGAATCTGGGAAGCGCACTTCGATACGACGTCCTCTAGGATTAACAACATAAGGAATACGAATTGATGCAGAGCGGTTACGTGCAGAATAAGCCAACATAACAGGAGCTTCAAAACCTGGAACCAGTCGTTTGTAGCTGTTGGTTGATGCGTTGGTGAAGGCATTAAGTGCTTTAGCATGTTTGATGATGCCGCCGATGTAATACAAGGCTGTTTCAGACAAGCCGCCGTACAAATCACCAGAAAACAGATTCACGCCGTTTTTAGCTAAAGATTGGTGAACGTGCATACCGCTGCCGTTGTCACCAACCATAGGTTTTGGCATAAAGGTAGCTGTTTTGCCATAGGCATGGGCTACGTTAGCAACGACATATTTAAGTTCTAATACTTCGTCGGCTTTTTTAACTAAGGTGTTAAATCTAACACCGATTTCGCATTGACCCGCAGTAGCAACTTCGTGGTGATGTACTTCAACCACTTGGCCCATATCTTCCAAGGTTAAGCACATG
>Ga0208508_1000426_pt1 | contig 11620 bp, 8 predicted proteins | sample LakWasMeta1_LOW4_2_FD_183853 | JGI IMG/M metagenome (GOLD analysis project Ga0208508, IMG submission 183853) | Freshwater sediment methanotrophic microbial communities from Lake Washington under simulated oxygen tension - Sediment Metagenome... | ecosystem: Environmental > Aquatic > Freshwater >...
AGTCATCGCATTCAAGATTGTAGACATGCTGGTTGGTTTACGTGTAACTGAAGAATCAGAGCGTGAAGGTTTAGATACCAGCGCACACGGTGAGCGTGCTTATCACAGCTAAGCAGTAGACTAAAAAGAAATCAACCCAGTAGTAAGCTCAAGGGACGCGCAAGCGTCCCTTTTTTATTGTGCATACTACCTTGAAATAACTTGACACAAATAACTAAATAACTAATTATATAGTCATGAATTTGATTGCCGACATTCCTGCAGACTTCAAAAACACTGCCGCCATTTTTGTAGCATTGGGTGATGAGCATAGGCAACGCATTCTGCTTACCTTTGAAAAAGGCGAGAAGCTAAATATTCTGCAGATTGTTTCCACCACTACACTCAGCCGCACCGCGGTCACCCATCATTTAAAAGTATTGCGTCAATCCGGTGTACTTGATTCTGAAAAAGTTGGCAAAGAAGTGTATTTCTGGATCAACACCGAAGCGGTAGCCGATGCCTTACAGCGCGTACTTAGCTATATCAAGAATGAAACCTGAAATATCAACAAGAGGGTAAACCCATGATTGCAAGATTTTTAAAGCTGATTTGCCGCATTATTTTCAGAGTCAATGTCAGCGGCATTGCCAATCTGCCAAAGCACGGAAAGCTGCTGGTGATTGCCAATCATGAATCATTTCTGGATGGTTTACTGCTAGGATTATTTTTGCCGATACGCGCCACGTTTGTTGTGCATACCAGCGTGCTTGACAAGTGGTTCTTCAGACAGATACTGAAACTAACGCCATATCTGGCGGTTGACCCTTCATCACCGCTGGCAATGAAAAAAGTAATCAAGTTGCTGGATGCTGGCAAACCGGTAGTGATTTTCCCGGAAGGTCGCATCACGCTCACAGGATCTCTAATGAAGGTATATGACGGCCCCGGTTTTGTGGCCGCAAAAACCGGTGCAATGATTTTACCGGTACGCATTGAGGGTGCCTCGCACTCCTACTTTAGCCGTTTATCTGAACCTCATGTTAAAAAACTGCTTCCCAAAGTCAATATCACCATCTTGCCTATACGCCACATTGCCATGCCAGAAGCGGCTACCGCAAAAGCACGACGCAGGCTAGCCGGCGATGCCATGCGCCGTGAAATGCAAAACATGCTATTCAGCTCCACCCAGATCGAAACGCTGTTTCAGTCCTTTTTAGATGCAGTCTCTACTTACGGCCGCAGTACGGTTTTGGTAGAAGACATGCGCCAAGTCGAAGAAACATACGGGGAACTGCTGAAGAAAAGCCTGGCATTAGGCAAACTTAGCAATAAAGTCACGCAGCCGAACGAAAATGTAGGCGTGATGATGCCAAACGTCACTAACACCATTTGCCTTATTTTCGGTTTGAGCGCATTCGGGCGCATTCCCGCCATGCTCAATTACACAGCAGGCAGCACAGGCATTAAGAATGCATGCACGGCAGCCAGTGTCAAAACCATTATAAGTTCGCGCGAATTCATTAAAGCTGCCGCGTTGGAAGACACCATTGCCGGATTACAAGGCTTGAATATTGTCTATCTGGAAGACTTAAGACCAAAATTCAGCTGGTTGGATAAGCTATGGCTGATGGGTTTTGCATTATGGTTTCCTAGGCTTGCTACTGTAAAGAGTAACCCGAACGACCCTGCGGTTGTGTTGTTTACATCAGGATCTGAGGGAAAACCAAAAGGGGTTGTGCATTCCCACCGCAGCATTCTGGCAAATGTTGCGCAGATTAAATCCATCATTGATTTCTCCATGCAGGATAAATTCATGATGGTATTACCGCTGTTCCACGCGTTTGGCTTTACCTGTGGCGCGATCATGCCTTTAGTTGTCGGTAGCCGTATGTTTATCTACCCATCACCACTGCACTACCGTGTGATCCCGGAAGTTATTTATGATCGCGGTTGTACCGTATTATTCGGTACCAGCACGTTTTTAGGTAACTACGCCAAATTTGCCAACCCATACGACTTTTATAAATTGCGTTATGTGGTCGCTGGCGCCGAAAAGCTCAATGAAGAAGTGCGGAAAACCTGGGTAGATAAATTCGGCATTCGCATTCTGGAAGGCTACGGCGCGACAGAATGCGCACCGGTTTTAGCTGTAAACACCCCTATGGCCAACAGGTCAGGCTCAGTGGGCACCTTGATACCGGGGCTGGAATCAAAACTAGACCCCGTGCCGGGCATAGAAGATGGCGCATTGCTGTCAGTACGTGGTCCCAACGTGATGCTGGGATATTACCTGCATGACAACCCGGGAGTGATTGATTCCAGCCACGAAGGCTGGCATAGCACCGGTGATATTGTAACAATTGATGAAGATGGCTTTATATTCATTAAAGGCCGAGTTAAACGCTTTGCCAAAGTAGCCGGTGAAATGGTGTCACTGGAGACTGTAGAGAATATCGCCAACCATGCCTCGCCTCAGCACCAGCATGCTGCAACCACACAAATTGATAGCCAGCGCGGCGAAAGCATTCTGTTGTTTACTACTGACTCCAGTTTAAGTCGAGAGCAGCTTAGCAACAGTGCCAAAGAGCTAGGCAACCCAGAACTTGCAGTTGCCAGAAAATTAATCGTTGTTGAAGAGCTGCCAATGCTAGGCACTGGAAAAACGGATTATCTTACCTTGAAGAATATGGCGCAGAATACATGATTAACAAGGACTGATGCTTCTGCTGTGCTCTATTGGCACTATATAATCAAGGCCATCTACAAAAAGCTGAAGCAAGCGGCTTAGCGAAATAACCACCGAAAGAACTGCATGAGCAACCAATTCAAATTGATGAAAGAAAAGCGTTTCAGACCTTTTTTCATGACGCAATTCTGGGGCGCGTTTAATGACAATATGTTCAAAACCGCCCTCATCACACTGGTTGCATTTCATGCAGCTAGCCTCACCAGTCTTGACTCTGCCTTGCTGGTCACCATTTTGCCCGGAGTGTTTATTCTGCCGTATTTTCTGTTCTCGGCAACCGCAGGTCAATTGGCAGACAAATTTGAAAAGTCGAAAATAATCCGCCTCGTGAAAATTTTTGAAATCGGCATCATGCTATTTGCCAGTGCCGGTTTTTTTCTGCATAACATCTGGCTATTGGGCATCGCGCTGTTCATGATGGGCATGCACTCGACACTGTTTGGTCCGGTAAAGTACTCCTACCTGCCGCAACATCTGGGTGAGCACGAATTGATGGGCGGCAATGGCATGGTAGAAATGGGCACTTTTGTCGCCATTCTGCTCGGGCAAGTATTAGGTGCGTGGCTGGCGATCCAGCACCCGCACGAGCTTATCACCAGTGTCGCCATTCTGATCATCGCAGTGCTAGGCTATTGGCACAGCCGCGGTGTACCTGACTCACCAGCGCAGGAACCGCTGCTGAAAATCAACTGGAATCCGTTTACCGAAACTTACCGCAGCATCCAGTTCATCTGGCAGCACCAAACAGTGTGGCTCGCTATTATCGCTATCTCCTGGTTCTGGTTTTACGGCGCAACATTGCTGGCACAATTTCCGAACTTTGCCAGAAGCGTTCTGCATGGCGATGAAAGTGTATTTATACTGTTGCTGACAACATTCTCACTCGGCATCGGCGTTGGCTCCCTGCTGTGCGAAAGATTATCCAAAGGTAAAGTGGAGCTTGGCCTGGTGCTATTTGGCGCAATAGGCCTGACATTGTTCAGTATCGACTTATATTACTCAAGCACACATATCCACGAACACTGGAATCATCAAACACTTGCCGACTACATGTCGTTTATCCACAAACATATGGATATGCATGGCAATATCATTTTCAGTCATTGGCGCCTGATAATTGATATTCTGCTGATCGGGCTGTTTGGTGGATTTTATATCGTACCGCTGTATGCATTTGTACAATCACGCGCCGAGAAAAGCCATCAATCTCGCGTGATTGCCGCTACCAACATCCTGAATGCGCTGTTTATGGTGGTTTCTGCCGGATTTTCACTATGGATTTTCAATCAAGGGCTGAATATACCGGAACTGTTTTTAACCACAGCACTACTGAATATCGTGGTAATGATCTACCTGTGCGCACGCCAGCCTGCCTACTACAAATCATTTATGAGCTGGGTTGGTTTAAAAAAATCAAATCCCTAAACTACATACGAAAAATAGCTTTAACCTTATAATAGTGGCCTATTTCAATACTCTATATACATATGTCTTTGATTAAGAAACTGCATCAATCAATCTGGCAACTGTCATCCAGACTAGGCCCATTTGCTCCATTTGTCGCTATGCTGATACTGGGGCTGATTTTGCTTTCTGCATCACGTATCGGTCTCGTCTTCTGGAAGTTTGATCGTGTGGCGAATACCGGTAAATTGGTCGAAATCCTGCTGCAGGGCGTACGTGTCGATATTATTCAACTTTCACTGCTTGCCTTAATCCCGCTATTACTGGCACCGGTTCTCGCTACGCAGCAGTTATTCAAAGTCTGGCAGAAATTCAGCTATGTCTGGGTAGTGGCTGCCATTACATTATTAATATTCCTCGAGGTGTCAACACCAGGCTTTATTAATGAATACGATGTGCGCCCCAACCGTATTTTTGTTGAATACCTGAAATACCCGAATGAAGTATTCAGCATGCTCTGGCGCGGATTCAAAGTTGAAATATTTTCCGTGCTAATCTCCGCCTCCTTTACTGCCTGGGCTGCACATCGCTACATGAAACCTTGGCTTAGCATGCAGCCAAGCTGGTCTAATAAAAAAATCTGGGTGATCTGGCCACTGATTTTTATTCTCACTGCATTTGGTATCCGCTCATCACTGGGTCACCGCCCTGCAAACCCGGCCATGTTTGCCATTACAGCAGACAGTATGGTCAATAGTCTGGTTCTTAACTCTGGTTACTCAGTAGTTTATGCAACTTACAGCCTGCTTAAAGAAACAAAATCCAGTGATATTTACGGCAAAATGCCGCGCGAAGAAATACTGAAACTCACTGGCGCAAAAGATACCGATATTCCGACACTCACGACTTTAACACCCAGCCATAAACGCGAAAAACCGCTTAACCTCGTCATCATTCTGCAAGAGAGCCTTGGTGCAACCTTTGTAGAGTCATTAGGCGGCACACCGGTCACACCGAATATCGAGCGACTTAAAGAACAGGGTATCTGGTTCGAGCAGCTTTATGCGACCGGTACACGTTCAGTGCGCGGCATTGAAGCAGTGACAGCCGGTTTTGCGCCTACGCCTGCTGATAGCACAGTGAAGCTTTCAAAATCACAGAAAAACTTTTTCACGCTGGCGGCATTACTTGAAAAACGCGGTTATAACACTGAATTTATTTATGGCGGTGAATCGCATTTTGACAATATGCGCAGCTTTTTTACCGGCAACGGCTTCAACCATATTGTGGAACAGAAAGACTATAAAAACCCGGTATTTGTCAGTAGCTGGGGCGTCTCTGATGAAGATTTGCTCAACAAAACCCATGAACAGCTACTTGCCCACCACAAGACAGGCAAGCCGTTTTTCACGCTGGCATTTTCATCCTCCAACCACGCACCGTTTGAGTTTCCGGATGGCCGTATTGAGCTCTACGAACAACCCAAAGGCACCGATAACAATGCAGTGAAATACGCAGATTATGCGATCGGCGAATTCTTCAAAAAAGCACAGCAGAGTGAATACTGGAAAGATACGGTATTTTTAATCGTCGCTGACCATGATATCCGTGTGCGTGGTGTGTCACTGGTGCCGGTAGAGCGTTTTCATATTCCGGGCTTGATTCTGGGCGCAGACATCAAGCCTTTACGCTACAAAGGCATGGCCAGCCAGATCGATTTACCTGTCACCTTGCTGTCGCTAATGGGTATTGAAGCGCAGCACCCAATGACAGGGCGTGATTTATCAAGCGTTGCACCCGATAGCCTTGGCCGCGCCATGATGCAATATAACGCGAATTTCGGCTGGATGGAGGAAACCAAGGATGGCAATCAAGTCGTAGTGCTGCGTTCAGACAAGGCGCCTGCACATGCCGTTTATGATACAAAAACCAAGCAGCTAAAAGAGGCTAGCCCGCCAGCCAATGCAAAAGAACTGGAACAGCGCGCACTTGCAAATGTGCTGCTGCCTGACTTACTTTATAACGAGCAGCGTTACCGTCTGCCGCAATAGTTTATGAGCATCAATAAAAAACAAGCAAGCATGCTGACCTGGCCTATCATTTTTAAAGGCCTCGCTTATATTCTGAGCGGCAAACTTTATGTGAAGGGCGGTCATTTACCAGCAGCCGCGCACAAAGTGCCTGACGATTTTGTCGGCATCTGTGTGGCATCAGCGCAGGATGCTGCGATGGATGACTACGTTATCACCCAATTGCGCCTGCTGGGTATCAATCAGGTCCGCCTCGACTTCAGCTACGGCGATCTGGAAAACTTTAATGCACGCTTTCTGCAGCGCCTGATCGATGAGCAGTTTCAGATCACACTGCATCTGGTGCAGCCTTTTGCCAACGCCAGAAATATGGGAATCGCAGCTGAGCAGGTACTGTGGCAGGCCTTTGTACGCGAAGTACTGGAGCGCTTTGGCAGCAAGATTGTACGTCTTGAAATCGGCACTACCATTAATAGAAAGCGCTGGGCGGGTTACAACATAAAAGGATTCTTTCAGGCCTGGGATATTGCTTATAAAGAAAGCAGGCAGCGTGGCATTACGCTCGCTGGCCCCAACGTCACAGACTTCGAGCCGATTTACAACATCGGCATACTGAGCATGCTCAAGGCCAGGAATCAGTTACCGGATATCCACACTGACAACTTATTCAGCGAGCGTGTTTCTGAACCGGAACGCTTTGATCACCGCATTTTCAAGTATCGCTGGGCAACCTGGTTCAAATATAACCTGATTAAAAAAGCGCGGCTTCTGAAAAAAATCAGCACAGATTTTGGCATCCAGCATTTCATTTCATCTGTCGCATTCTGGGCTATTTACCGCATAGAGCGCATGCTACCTGAGGGTGAACAGAAACAGGCCGACTATGCTGCTCGTTACATGCTGCTCAATGCTGCGTCGGGTGCGCTTGATCAGGCATTCTGGGGAGCCATGATCTGCCATCGCGAGGGCCTGATCGACGATGGGCTGACCGATGCCGAATACCCGTTACTGGAACGTGTGACACACTACGCAAACGTAGATGGCAATCAAGATAACTTCAGACTCCACCCCAGCTTTTATGCAATGAAGACCGTTGCAAACATGGTGCAAGGCGCTACTTACAAAACCGCGATTGCAACGGCTAGCGGTCTGGAGATACACCATTTTCAAACTGCACAGCATCATATTCATGCCGCATGGACCATTAACGGCAAAGTCGCGTTACTGGAAGACATCTACCAGGCCGCTGACCTGCAACAAGCTGAAATCATCAACCGTGACGGCGAACACCCTGCGGAAGCTACGCATATGATTACTGAAAGCCCGATTTATCTGCGCTGGCCAATCAACCAAGCCGTGACTGTGAAGCCAAACGCCAGTCTTGCGAAAAATCTGGCAATACACGCGCATATTGCTAATCTTCAATACTATCCATTTCATCAAAATGACTGGTTCGGTTTGATACTGGCAAAAAATGCAGATGAGGCGGCATTACTGGCAGAGATACTGAATCCGCAAAAATTAAGCAGCCCGGAAAAAAATAATGCGTTGCGCCATGCACGTAACGCGATCTGGGCCTTGCCTGACCCGCGTAATACAGAACGCAAAATAACAGTAAAACAGCCAGTAAAGATGTATCCGCACAAGCAGTTTTTTGACCGCTTCAAACCGAGTAAAGCCAAGCGCAGCTGGAACGGCACGCTAGAGTTATTAAGGCGCGGCATAGATTCGGCACAACCGGTTGCCTTTTTTGAGAAAAAGCACGACACCACGCTCAAACAGAACTTCTACATCTGTGATTACATCACAGCAGACTGCTCAGTTGGCGAGATGTTTGTGCATTTTGCCAAAGGTAATAATGACTTTCATATCGCAGCCAAAAACATCACTATCAGTGCGGAACAGACTTACATACAGCTATCGCAGTATCTGTCATTGATGCATCACCGCGGCACTTTCTTCCGGGACTTATCCGGCGGCAACATATTGGTACAAGTGGGGGCTGATAAACAACTGCATTTCTCACTGATTGATACGGCACGGGCACGCTTCTATAATTACCCAGCACCGCTTAATCAGCGTATTTCTGACTTGGCACGCATTTGTAACAAGCTGCACTGGGCCGGCCGCGAACGCTTTCTGGGGCTGTATCTCGCTAATATACGCAGAAAAGTCAGCTTCAGGATCAGGCTGGCTTTCTATCTGTATGACTTCAAAGTAGCCTTTAAACGTAAATACGGCCGCAAGGGCATCAAAAAACTTATCAAGAGATTCAAGAGTACAAGCTAATTTAAAAGTAAAGCCCGGAAATCAAGCTCAGGCGCTTCTCATGATTATCACTAGGGCGTTTTAATGACTCATGTCATGTTGCATTTTCAGCTTAGGCTTATGATGTGTCTCACGTAAGGCGAATGCTGTTTAGCGCTAGCGATACGAATTTATAAATAAGGAGAATTACTATGTGGACAAAACCAGCTGCTACTGAAATGCGTTTCGGTTTCGAAGTTACAATGTACGTAATGAACAAGTAATTTGTTCCTACGTGTCATGTAAAAGGGTGCTCAGGCACCCTTTTTTATTTGCTGACGGCCATGCAGATGTTATTTCTTGAGCTGGCCATTTACGTTACTTGCCCCGTTGCCGTTAAATACAAAATCCTTAGGTAAGAACACCCAGATTTTTCCCGTCTGCTTCATGGCACCAGCTCTGGCACCCGCGTCAGGCCCTGCACCCCAGAAGAAGTCTGCACGTACGCCGCCTTTAATAGCGCCCCCGGTATCCTGTGCCATCATCATGCGTTTAAGTGGCTTGTTGCTATTGGGTTCAGTGGTAGATAAAAATACCGGGGCACCCAGCGGTACAAATTTCGGATCAACCGCAACGCTACGCTCAGCCAGAATCGGCACACCAAGCGCACCTAATGGACCAGGCAAGCCGGCAGGCAGTTCTCTAAAAAACACATAACTTGGGTTGTTATTGAGCAGCTCCCTGAGTTTTGTCAGGTTGTTGCGCGCCCAGTTCTTGATCCCCTGCATCGAGGCCTGCGCCAGCGTCATTTCACCGCGCTCCACCAGCAGGCGGCCTATCGAATTATACTGATGCCCATTCTGGTCAGCATAACCTACATGCACCTGCTCGCCATTATCCAGCTGCACCAAGCCGGAGCCTTGTATCTGTAAAAAGAACACGTCAATGATGTCGTCAATGTAGATAAATTCACGGCCTTTAAGCGGTGAGGCATCGGTCTCGATTTCTGCACGGTTGTAATATGGCACCAGCTTGTTACCTACAAGCCTGCCACGCACACGTTTAAATTTCAATTCAGGGAACTGGCTATCCAGCTCCACGGTAATCAAGTCGTTAGGGGCTGCATATAGAGGGTTGGGATACTGTGCAGACTTGGTACGGCTGCCTTTGAGTATAGGCTGATAGTAACCGGTAATCATGCCACTATCGGTACCATCCACATTCGTGGTTTTATAAACAGAGAAGTACTGCTTAAAGTAGGTCTGCACTGCCTCGGATGTCGGCTTTTTAGCCGTCTGCTCATTGAGCTGGTTGGCGGCTGTACATACATTTTTCCAGACCGGCTTGTTGATTAAAGTAGAACAGCTCTGCATCCAGGCTGGCCACGCCTGGCTTAAATTATCAAGCTGAATACCATCCACATCATCCCACTGCGACGGTTTTAACAGACTATAGTCTGCAACTTTTGCATCAGGCAGTTTAGTCTCGACAGGTTTGCTGGTTTCAGGAATCTGTACCGGCGGCTTTTCAGCTGGGCAGTCACATACCACCTTTGGCGGCGCAGGCGGGGTTACCGGCTTTGCAACCTTATTGGCACAGCTGCTAGCCAATAAGCTTAGTAAGATCAGTAATGTGACCTGCGTATTTTTTTTCATATTTTTGTGAGTTTTCTGTGTGTCTGGCCTAATGTAAAACTCGCGGCATATTCAGCTGAAAGTTCGGGATCACAGCATCAAACTTGGTACCGTCTTCAGCCACCATCTGGTAGGTGCCGTACATTTCACCCATCGGTGTGTTAATCACAGTGCCGCTGCTGTATGCATACTGCTCACCCGGATTAAGCAGCGGCTGCGCGCCCACTACACCCAGCCCCTTTACCTCCTGCTGCTCACCATTAGCTTCGGCAATAATCCAATGCCGGCTGATTAATTGTGCAGGGATATTGCCGGTATTGGTAATTGTGACATGGTATGCAAACGCATAACGGTTATGCTCAATATCAGACTGCTCCGGTAAGAAGGAAACCTCGACTTTTACTGAGCATTCATATTGATTAGCGTTACTCATGATCATTAACTAATCAAACCAGAAGTCGGTGAACTAGGGCTGGCGGAATATAATTTCTTAGGCATACGGCCGGCCAGATAAGCCTCACGACCTGCCTCAACCGCTTTTTTCATCGCACCCGCCATTAAAACCGGGTTACACGCAGCAGCAATCGCCGTGTTCATCAATATACCCTGGCAGCCTAACTCCATGGCAATCGCTGCATCAGATGCAGTGCCAACGCCGGCATCCACCAGCACCGGCACTTTGGCGTTTTCAATAATGATCTGCAAGTTCCACGGGTTTAAAATACCCATACCGGAACCGATCAGGGACGCGAGCGGCATCACTGCAACACAGCCGATTTCTTCCAGCTGTTTAGCGATAATCGGGTCATCAGAGCAATATACCATCACATCAAAACCATCTTTCACCAGTGTTTTAGCGGCAGCAAGCGTTTCTATCATATTCGGGTATAGGGTGTTCGGGTCACCCAGTACTTCCAGTTTGACCAGCTTGTGGCCATCCAACAGCTCACGTGCCAGACGTAAAGTACGCACGGCATCATCGGCTGAATAACAACCCGCGGTATTTGGCAAATAAGTAAATTCTTCCGGCGGTAGAAAGTCCAGCAGAGAAGGCTCGCCAGCATTCTGGCCAATATTGGTACGGCGGATTGCCACTGTGATAATTTCCGCACCGCTGGCATCGATTGCCGCGCGTGTTTCGGTAAAGTCTTTATATTTACCGGTACCTACCAGTAAACGTGACTTATAGGTTTTATCTGCAATTTTTAATAAATCTGACAACTTTTTATCCTTCATCATTAATTTGATAAAAATAATCTTTACACTTTAAGTTCCCCGTTCGTGCAGAGCACGTCGAAGCATGAACGGAGTAGATCATTGGTGTCCACCCTTCGACAAGCGAAGGGCGAACGGAGTTATATTTAATTCTTACTCTTTAGCCGCCACCGACCGCACCAACGATTTCCAACTTATCGCCGTCTGCTAGCGGAGTAGCCTCGAACTGGCTGCGCGGTACGATTTCACCGTTGCGTTCTATCGCCAGACGTTTGCCGACCAACTCAAGGTGCTGAACAAGTTCGGCCACCGAAAAATTTGCAGCTTCAAAACTGCGGGGTTTGCCATTGATTGTGATTAAC
>Ga0208508_1000429_pt1 | contig 11535 bp, 11 predicted proteins | sample LakWasMeta1_LOW4_2_FD_183853 | JGI IMG/M metagenome (GOLD analysis project Ga0208508, IMG submission 183853) | Freshwater sediment methanotrophic microbial communities from Lake Washington under simulated oxygen tension - Sediment Metagenome... | ecosystem: Environmental > Aquatic > Freshwater >...
CCCAGAATGGAAGTGGCCAAAGAAACGAGTCTTTCGAAAATTTTCTCTGTGAAGCTGTATATTTTTTTTATTTTTCTCATTTTATTTTGGTATTATATTGTGATTTTCGGTATAGTCTTTTAATAAGACTTTCAATGAATCATAATAATCTTGTAATGCTTTACTGTTCATTTCCGGATTTTCCACATTCGGAATTGTGACCGGCATCTCTAAAATATATTTAGACAATTCCGGAAATTGTTCCTTTATTTTCATGGTGATTTTCAAAATAGCCTTGTTGATTTTTTTTTCAGTTTTCATAATATTTTTTTTCTGTTTACTGGACTGATGCTTATTTTTATTCGTTTTTAAGATACCTCTGATAATCAAAAATATTATTCTCCTGAGCCTTTACTGAACATCCGCTGGCTCTGTCATAATATTCTTTTTCCAGCTGATTGGAAACTTCATCAGGATACATTGAGAAGCCTTCCTGACATCGTGCATTGCTATTGTTGCTATCAATTAAATCTTGATTTTCTGCTAAAGCACCTTGAAATTTTGCTGCTTTAAATAGGTTTGTCATGGTTGCCATTTTCTTTGTGATTTTTGCCATGAATGAATTTTCAGGACATTACAAAGATGGCCTGGTTTAAGAAAGAAAGGCTTACATAACTTTTAGAATAAGTTACATCATTCACGCATTTTAAAAAGGGAGTTGAATAGTGGAAATGTGCACTTTAACAAAAAAACCTCAGTTTTTTTAAGAAACTGAGGTGTTTTGGAATGCTGTTTTTAAAAATCTTTATAAAACAGTCGTTCCGATATCTGTAGTAATTCCAGCAGTAACTACAATATTACTTTTAACAACAGGGAGTAAAGGCAATGCTGGAGTGATGGTCAGGTTATAAGTTCCCGGAGGAAGTCCCATAACCGTATAACTGCCTTCGGCATTTACATTTGTTGAAAAAGACAGGGTGGCGTCTGTGGCACTTACTGCAGTAACAGTTGCCAATCCAACAGGTGAAATTTTCCCTTTAATGGATCCACTGATGGCTGCTTGAATGGTTCTGATAACTGGTTTCAGTTTATAGCTTCCATTTCCTAAGTTCACAACTGATTTATTGGCATCAAAATCAAGAAGGATACTATACAAAATACCTTGTTCAAGTGTTTGATGAACCTGAAGTTTCAAACCGGTTTGATCAGCGCTCGGAGTACTTAATGGATAGCTTACGCTGTTAACCTTTACGGAATTGTTTGTTCCGAGTATCAGTCTTATTTGCTCTACAGTAGAAGTTTCTAAAGTGTCGGTGGCAATTAATGTACTAACCCCGTTCGAAAGATCCAGTAAGTTGTAAATGCCCTTTTTTACATTCAACGTGACTGTTTGTCCTCCGCTTCCGGTAATTTCCACTCCTTGTAAATCAACTAATACGGCTTCATAAGGACCTGGTGCATCTGTCATTTTAATGGCGACTGGATAAGACGATTTTGCGCTGTCATTACTGCACGAATTCATTATGAGTCCAACCATGATGATCGATAGAATAAAATTAATCTTTTTCATTTTCATTATATTTAGTGTTGCAAATTAATTTTTACAACCTTGTAAAGGTGACTACATTTAGATAACGAAGTGTTACATAACTTTAGTATTAAGTTACATTATTCACGTTTAAATATTTTCAAAATAACGGCAACCAAATCATTTTTTAGGAATTATTTCTTCGGAGTTTTTTGAATTATTTTTCTTTTTTAATTCTTCCTGTTTTTTTGCTTCGGCTTTTTGTGGGGAAGAAAACAGATTAAATAATGAGGTGGAATAAGACCGGAATGATTACATTCTGTCCATATACCAGCTTAATTCTTTTTCCATTTTTTTGTATGTAAAAATGGTTGTAATGATTTTTCGTAAACGCATAAAGGCAGTTTCGCTTTTTACCACATAATCACCGGCTCTATGGTGCATACAATTTATCGCCACTTCAATTTTGTCCTGTGAAGAAAGCATTATAACCGGAATATCCGGATTAGAATCCTTTATTTTATCCAAGGTTTCCAGACCATTCATAGCCGTTTTATCAATCCCATCAAGATGATAATCCAATATAATAATATCTGGATTATGGGATAGATTTTTCAGGCAAAGCTCTCCTGTAGGATACGTTTCAATAATAAAATCGGCATGTTCCAGAAATTCTATTTCTAATGATTTTAGATACAAGGCATCGTCATCAACCAGGAAAATTTTAATTTTGTTTTCGTTTTTCACGATAAGTTGTTTTTAATTATGTTAAATTCTATTTCTAATTCCTCGCAGGCCTGCTCACAAATAGCCTCTAATTTGATGGCCATTTCATTTACTTCTTCATTGAGCTCTTGTCTATCAGCAGATTCCTCTATTTTTCTTGCCATATTTTCATAATCCGGGCTAATTCCCATTATAGAAAACGAAGGGATTATTTTATGCATCGAGGAGCGCAATAAGGTATAATCTTTATCGAGTAAACTTTGTTCCATCGCGCTGATTAATGGGGGCGTTTGTATCAGATAAAGCGAAATCATTTCCATCATTAATTTGGGTTTTGATTTGGTGCGCTGGTTTAAATAATCCAGATCGATACATTTTATTTTTTTAATGGCATTGCCATTCTTTAATTTAGGTTTATTAGCCTTTAAAGCGACAGGTTTTTTAACCAATCCAATTATTTTACTGTACAACAACCGTTCATCAACTGGTTTTGCGATATAATCATTCATTCCCACGGCTTTGCATTTTGCTAAATCAACCGTGGTTACATCAGCAGTTAATGCTATAATCGGAATTTTCGAATTCAAGGTTTTCCGAATATATTCTGTCGCTTCAAACCCATTCATTATGGGCATTTGCAAGTCCATCAATATAATATCATACGATTTGGCCTTTAGTTTTTCGATGGCTATTTGTCCGTTATCGGCAATGTCGCGTTCAAATCCAAAATCATCCAATAATGTTTTCATCAACAATTGATTCAACGCCATATCTTCGACTACCAATACTTTGATATCTTTATTCACAGCATCCAATTCCAATATTACTGCATCTGTTTCAGTAACAGCATTAGTTTTTGGGAAATCCAATATGAAACTAAAAGTGGAGCCTTCATCTACTTTACTTTTTACGGTAATGGTTCCACCTTGAGGTTCTACTAATTGTTTAACAATGGCAAGACCTAATCCAGTTCCTCCATACAATCTCGAAGTGCCGCTGGAAGCTTGCTGAAAGTTTTCGAAAATGGTATCTATTTTATTTTCAGGGATTCCGATTCCGGTATCCGAAACGGCAAATTCAATAGTGGCTTTCTCATCATCTTCATTCAGCATGTGAACACTTACCGTAATTTTTCCTTTGGTTGTAAATTTCACGGCATTACTCACCAGATTTAAAATAATTTGGTGCAAACGAACAGAATCCCCAAGCAACACCTCAGGAATAGCGCTGTCATATTGGGTGACCAATTCCAGATTTTTTTCCTGAATTTTGGTTTCAAACACATGAAGCATTGCTTTTATGGATTGATACATTTTAAAGGGCACTTGCTCAAATACCATTTTCCCGGCATCTACTTTTGCTAAATCGAGTATATCATTAATAAGTACGATTAAAGCATCTCCACTCATTTTTATGGCCGATAAATATTCTTTTTGTTTGGTTGACAAATCTGTTTTCAAAACCACTTTTGTAAATCCAATAATGGCATTCATCGGTGTGCGGATTTCGTGGCTCATATTCGATAAAAATTGCTGTTTTGCTTTTACGGCATCTTCGGCAATTTTGGTGGCACTTTCTGCTTTGGTTTGTGCTTGTTCTGCAATTTCTGTCGCTAGTTCGGCAAATACCTTTGCTTCTATCAGCTCCTTTTCAATTCTTTTTTGATCTGTAACATCACGGGCTACAATAACAACGCCCATTACATTTTCCTTTTCATCTTTATAAACGGAACCATTGAATAAAACGTCAGTCAACTGACCTTCTTTATGGCGAAGTGTAAGTGGTGAATCAGCAACAGAACCTTTGGCAAATACTTCCTGATACACTTCACGAGCCATTTGAGGTTCAGTAAAATAATCAAAGAAATCGGATCCTGTGAGTTCTTCACGCATCATTCCGGTAATGTTCACTAATGCTTCATTCATATCGGTAATCTTGCCTTCGGTATTGATGGTTACTAATGGGTCAAGACTGGCTTCGATAAGGCTAAGAGAATATTGTGAAGCTAATTTTGACGTATAGCTGAGTGCTTCCAGTTCTTTGTTTTCAATTTCCCGTTTTTCTTTTTCTATGTTTTGAAAGTCAAGTTCTTTATCCGCAATCACTAACTCTGCTGCCCGTTTTTTCTTTTCTTCACTTTGAAATTGAAGTTCTTTGTTCGCAATAACTAATTCACTAGCGCGATTTTCTTTTTCATCATTTTGATAAGCCAGTTCTTCATTGGCAACTATTAATTCATCAGCGCGTTTTCCCTTCTCATCATTTTGAAAAGCCAATTCTTTATTGGCAATAACTAATTCTGCTGCGCGTTTTTCTTTCTCGTCATTTTGAAATAGAAGTTCTTTATTGGCAATGGCTAACTCTGCTGCGCGTTTTTCTTTCTCATCGTTTTGAAATGCCAGTTCTTTATTAGCAACTGCTAATTCTGCAGCACGTTTTTCTTTTTCATCATTTTGAAACAGAAGTTCTTTATTGGCAATGGCTAATTCTGCTGCGCGTTTTTCTTTCTCATCGTTTTGATACGCCAATTCTTCATTGGCAATGATTAATTCTGCCGCCCGACTTTCTTTTTCTTCATATTGGCTTGCTAATTCTTCATTGGCAACGCTTAACTCATTGGCTCGTTTTTCCTTTTCTCCGTTTTGATACGCCAGTTCTTCATTGGCAATACTCAGCTCATTGGCTCGTTTTTCCTTTTCTTCATTTTGAAAGGCGAGTTCTTTGTTGGCAATTCGTAAATCCAAGGCCCATTTTTGTTCGGCAATATCTCTGGCAACAATCACGACTCCCAGGATATTTCCGCTTTCATCTTTATAAACGGAACCGTTAAATAAAACATCAGTAAGCTTGCCGTCTTTATGCCGAAGTGTAAGCGGAGAATCGGCCACTGAACCTTTGGCAAATACTTCCTGATACACTTCGCGAGCCATTTGTGGTTCTGTGAAATAATTAAAGAAATCAGAACCGATAAGTTTTTTACGTTCAATTCCGGTAATGTTGACCAATGCCTGATTCATATCCATAATCTTGCCTTCGGTGCTGATGGTGATTAATGGATCTAGACTGGCTTCAATGAGACTTAGCGCATATTGGGAAGCCAATTTTTGGTCCGCAGTATGACTTTTTAATTCATTGTTTTTCCCTTTCTGATTTCGAATAATAAGAATCACAAGAATAAAAATGGTAATAAGAAAAAGAAGCAACAATACAAAGAGTACATTCGAGTTCTCAGTGCTTGTTTTATTTTCTGATTCTCTTATTTTAAGCGATTTATGCTCTTCATCATTAATGTTTGCAATTTCGCTTCTGATTTTGTCTGTGAGGATTTTTCCTTGTTCAATAATTGCAATTTTTTTGAAATCATTAAACAGATTCTGTCTCCTTGCTTCTATATTTGTTTTTGTAAAAAATAATCTGTCGTCAACTGCTTTTTTTAATAAAACTATCTTATTTTGCTGAATTGGATTGTCTCTTGTAAGTGATTTCAATTGGTCTAAATCAGCATATATGTTCGTTTCAGCGTATTGGAATGGTTTTAGAAAAGATTTGTCACCGGAGAACAAATAGCCTCTAAATCCTGTTTCAATATTAAGCACATCTATCAGAACATCGTTACTCTTGTTTATGACTTGATGAGTATGCATCATTCTGTCGTTTGAAGCGATAACTTTTTGGCTGTTAAAATAGAAAGTCACCAATACTGAAGTCAATATAATCGCCGAAAGAATATAAAAGACTGTTGTTATTTTATCTAATGTGAATTTCATAATGCTTTTGTAAAAATAAGTTTATCCCAATTTGTATCAGAATTAAATATCCTCAATTGGACTGCGTCTTTTGTCTTTCAATTGTTTAAAGTGCGAAGGGGAAAGACCTGTCACTTTCTTGAACTGGCTCGATAAATGTGCCACGCTGCTGTAACCCATTTTCCATGCGATTTCGGTAATATTGTGTTCTCCGTAAATAATTAGTTCCTTGATACGTTCAATTTTATGGGAAATTATAAATTGCTCAATGGTGGTTCCAACCACTTCTGAAAATAAATTGGACAAATAAGTATAGTCGTGATTCATTTTTTCGCTTAAATAATCCGAAAAATTTATTTTGATAATTTCATCCGAATGATGCACCATTTCAATGATTACATTTTTAATTTTTTCAATCAGCATCGCTCTCTTATCATCCATCAATTCGAGTCCCGAATGAAGTAAATTAGCTTTAAGCAGCTCCCGCTGGGACATCGAGATGTTTTCCATAATCTCAACCTCGCCTAAATCGACAACGATAAAATGTAGACCAAGATTCCTTAGCTCTTCTTTTACCGCCATTTTGCAGCGGTTGCTGACCATGTATTTGATATATAATTTCAAATTATTTTGTATTAAGAGATTGTGTAAAAGTCGACAGATACTCCTTAGAAAGTCTTATACAACTTTAGAAAAAAGTTATATAATTCACACATTTTTGATTTTAGTGCAATCCTGATACTGATTATTTATTAAAAAAGAAGCAGTTGCCTTTTGTCCTGTTTTAAAACAGATTTATCTAATTAAACGTTTTATTCGTAAGATACAAATAAAACACGATTAAGCGCTGCTGTTTTAATAACAAAGCATTTGAATTAGAATAGAGGCTATTGTTTTGACTAAACAAGAAGTGTTTCAATTTTTGAAATTTTAATATTTACATTTAAAGACATCCGCCCATTCCATTGTTTTTAAGGACGAAACTTTATTTTCGGCATTGAGTGTTACCCGAAGTTCTTTATTGGCATTTTCGTGTTCATACAAAGCTTTGTAGCGAAAAATAGTAGTGTTTTCCGTTATGTTTTTATGTATTTCTACCAATTTAAGATCTATGAAACTACCATATCTCGCTCGAAATTTCAAACATGTTGCAGAATGTTTTTCCAAGGTTGTATTTGCAATTACAGATGATGTTGCTTCGCTCTCATTAAACGGAATAAACTTAGAAGTGTTGCAAATCATTAAAACCCTTTTGCCTAAATCGTAAGCTTTCTTCTTTTGACTTTCATCAACCTCTGAAATAGAAAGCTTCACGCATTTAATGGCAACAGGTTTAACTGCAACAGGCTTAGATTTACATCCAATGAGCAAGAGTATACTTAAAACAAGAATTGTCTTTTTCATAGCAAGTCTTTTTATTTGAAATATTTTAAATTGGTGTAAATTACAAAAATAAAAATAGAAAAGGCTGTAAATCGTGTGATTTACAGCCTTTTGATAGGAATTGACAACTAAGTTGTCGGGGTGGCAGGATTCGAACCTGCGGCCTCCTGCTCCCAAAGCAGGCGCGATAACCGAGCTACGCTACACCCCGAAAGCGGTTGCAAATATAAAACTATTTTTTGCTTATCCAAAATTATTTCCGAATTAAGAAAAAAAATAATTTGGGGTAAAAAAAATTCTAAATTCCACAAAAAACCCTTCCTCTATTTTACGGCAAAATTATATCCAAAAACCTAAACATTTCATCAAAAAACAAAATTCACTCCCAATAAAATCCCTATTTTTGTTCCTATATAAACACAACAACATAATTTTATGCTGATAATAGGAATTGCAGGCGGAACAGGAAGCGGAAAAACAACCGTAGTCCACCAGATTATGAATGAAATACCCCATACCGAAGTCGGCATTATTGCTCAGGATTCCTACTACAAAGCATCTACAAACCAGAGTTACGAAGAACGAGCAAAAACCAACTTTGACCATCCCAGAGCTATCGATTTCGACTTATTAGTTTCGCATCTTAAAGAACTTAAAGAAGGAAAAACCATCAACCAGCCCGTATATTCCTTTGCAACCCACAACAGAACCGACGATACCATAGTGACACATCCGCGAAAAGTAATGATAGTCGAAGGAATTCTGATTCTTTCCCATCCCGAACTTCGTGATTTATTCGACATCAAAATATTTGTTCACGCCGATTCTGACGAGCGATTAATTCGCCGGCTAAAACGGGATATTGCAGAACGCGGCCGCGATATGGAGGAAGTGTTAACACGCTACCAGACCACTTTAAAACCCATGCACCAGCAATTTATCGAGTCCACAAAAGCATTTGCCGATATCATCATCCCGAACGACAAATACAATACCGTCGCCATCGATGTGGTTCGTGCCGTAATAAATCAAAGAATTTTATAAATTTATTGTAATTTTATAACATTAATTATTTGAAGCTATTTCCTGCTGTCACCTTTATCTTGTCATTGCAAGCTTGCGCTGCAATCTCACAACAACAAGGATATCAGCTCCATCAGGGCTAGGGCATTGGTTTTCAATTTAAAATTCTGCTAAAATAAAAACTGATTAAATGACAAATTCCTATAAAAATAAACCTTGGTTCAAATTTTTAAGCAACAAATACGTATGGGTTTTGCTGTTCTTTTCGACCTGGATGATATTTCTGGATAACTATTCCTATTTCGACCATCGTTTTTTAGACAAACAAATTGACGAACTCGAAGACAACGCAGCCTACTACAAGCAGGAAATCAGAAAAGACAAGGAAAACATCCGCCAGCTCAAAAACCCGGATCAGACCGAAAAATATGCCCGGGAAAAATACTATATGAAAAAAGATAGTGAAGACATCTATATAATCCAATTTGAAGGCGATACCATTGAAAAAGATATTAAGAAATAGACCGTAGTAACAAAAATTGCAAAGTTAAATTGAAGCTTAAACCCTGAACCGATAAATGAAAAATCTATTCGATGATTTTAATCCCATTTCCTCCAAACAATGGAAACAAAAAATCCAGTTTGAGCTCAATGGCGCCGACTATAACAAAACCCTAATCTGGAACTCACCCGAAGACATTCAGGTAAAACCCTTTTACCACAAAGACGAATTTCAGGGGGCTCCAGACCTCAATACAAAAGCATCCGAGTTCCGAATTTGCCAAAATATCTTCGTTCATGACCTCGAAAAGTCAAACATTCGAGCCATCGACAGCATCAATCGTGGTGCGGAAAGCATTCGTTTCACCATTGAAAACGAGAATACCAATGTGGAAAAACTATTGGAAAATATTCCGTTGGAAAAAGTAACAATCTATTTTAATCTGTGCTTTCTTTCAATCGATTTCGTAAAAAAAATAGACACAATTACCAGACAGCGAAATGCAATAATTTTCTGCATACTGGATCCTATTGGACATTTGGCCAGAGAAGGAAACTGGTTTACAACCAAAGAGAAAAACAATTTCGAATCCTTAAATTTAATTTCGGCAGCAACGACTGACCTTTCTTTCATCAGCATTGATGGAGGTTTGTATCAGAATGCCGGTGCCAATATGGTGCAGCAAATTGCTTATAGTCTGGCACATGCCAACGAATATTTCAACAGAATAACAAAAATAAATAAACCCATCGTTTTCGAAATATCAGTTGGAACCAATTACTTTTTCGAAATTGCAAAACTACGAGCCTTGCGATTGCTTTTCAACCTAATCGCTAAGGAATACAACCACAAATTGGATTGTCATTTACTGGTTTCGCCTACAAAACGCAACAAAACATTATACGATTACAACGTCAATATGCTGCGCACCACAACTGAATGTATGAGCGCCATTCTGGGCGGAGCCGATGCCATTGCGAACTTGCCTTACGATGCTTTATACCATAAAGACAATGAATTTGGCGACAGAATCGCCCGAAACCAACTCCTCGTTCTCAAACACGAAAGCTACTTTGACAAAGTCAATAATCCGGCTGACGGAAGTTATTACATCGAAAATCTAACCAGTCAATTAGCCGAAAAAGCATTGACCTTATTCAAGGATATCGAAGCCAACGGTGGTTTCCTCAAACAACTCAATGAAGGAATCATCAAAAGAAAAATTCAGGAAAGTGCGGATAAGGAACAGGAATTATTCGATGCCGGAAAAGAAATCCTGCTGGGAACCAACAAATATCCCAACAAAAAAGACCGAATGAAGGACGATTTGGAATTGTTCCCTTTTGTGAAAATAAAACCAAGAAAAACCTTGATTACACCCCTAATCGAAAAACGACTGGCCGAAAAACTGGAACAGGAAAGACTCAAAGAAGAAAATTAATTGAAAATCTACAGAATGGAAAAGATAATATATGTATTGGTGTTTTTAATTTCTTATGCTGTTTTCTCGCAACACAGAACCATTGAAATTACCAACATCAGGACGGGGAAAGTAAAAGTTTTTGAAGAAAACCACCGCATCAAAATAAGAACATTGGACGGAAAAAAATACATTGGAGACCTTAAAATCTCAGATACACTAACCCTTACAATCAACAATCAATCGGTGAAAATCGATAGCCTGCAAAGCATTAAATACCAGCCCAAAACATTGGCAACAGTCAAAACCGTGGTGCTGATTGCGGGACTGGCAATCGTCGGAGCCTCTATAGTGGCTGCCGCTGGAGGAAATGACGCTGCTTTTTTACTGTTTACCGTTGGTTCAGGGGTGACTATAAGTGCCGGACTTCTCGAAGGCATCAATGCCAATAATTCTGATAATAAATGGACTTTTAAAATTATTGAAAAGTGATGCGTAAAAACCTCCAACACATAAAACCGGGAAATCAGGATTCAGGATCCAACACCCAACACCCAGTACCTTCTTTCCTCACCGCCGAAGGCATTGAACTAAAACCAACCTACTCCGAACAAGACATCGAAAACCTCGAACATCTTGATTTCGGAGCCGGATTTGCGCCAAATTTACGCGGACCTTATACCACAATGTACGTGCGCCGACCTTGGACGATTCGACAATATGCAGGATTTTCCACCGCCGAAGAAAGCAATGCTTTTTACCGAAGAAACCTTGCCGCAGGACAAAAAGGACTTTCCATCGCCTTCGATTTGCCCACACATCGTGGCTACGATTCCGACCACGAACGCGTGGTGGGCGATGTCGGAAAAGCTGGTGTTGCCATCGATTCTGTCGAAGATATGAAAGTATTGTTTGACCAGATTCCTCTGGGAGAAATGTCGGTTTCTATGACCATGAATGGAGCTGTTTTACCCATTATGGCGTTCTATATTGTCGCCGCCGAAGAACAAGGCGTGAAACCCGAACAACTTTCCGGAACCATACAAAATGACATTCTGAAAGAGTTTATGGTACGAAATACCTACATCTATCCGCCAACACCTTCGATGAAAATCATTGCCGACATTTTTAAATTCACCAGTAAGAAAATGCCTAAATTCAACTCAATTTCCATTTCGGGCTATCACATGCAGGAAGCCGGAGCCACTGCCGATATTGAGTTGGCCTA
>Ga0208508_1000430_pt1 | contig 11532 bp, 15 predicted proteins | sample LakWasMeta1_LOW4_2_FD_183853 | JGI IMG/M metagenome (GOLD analysis project Ga0208508, IMG submission 183853) | Freshwater sediment methanotrophic microbial communities from Lake Washington under simulated oxygen tension - Sediment Metagenome... | ecosystem: Environmental > Aquatic > Freshwater >...
TCGGCACCAATGAGCATGGTGTTTTTGTCGCCAGCCATTGCAATGCTAATGCCCTCCTCGCTGGTTGCCGCGCCATAGCCCAGGTTGATAACGCCGGCAGGCCCAACAAGCGTGGCCTGGACGTCAATAAATGAATAAGTAGCCATTTTTTAATCCTTATCGGTTAACGTTAATAATGCAATCAACAAAATGCACGGCACCGGCCAGTTTGATTGCGCATTGAATAACCGGAGCTTTGCGGGCTTCGCGGTCTGCCTGGGATTGCGAGGCCACTTGCGGAGCGTAAACATAATAACCAGTGCTCAGCGTGTCGCCCTGGTTGAGCGCGCCAAAGCCTGGGGCGTTCCATTTACCTGGGGCAACCAGGCCATTGACAACCGCCTGGTTTAATCGCTGGGCGATTGTGGTTGTTATCAGGTTAATGCCGGCGTCAGTTTGTGGCACCTTAGTTGGGCTTGTGTAAAGCAAGTTAAAAATCGCCGTTTGGACGTCGTTTTGAAGCCAATCCGTGCCGTGTACCTCGTCAAAGAAATAGCCGTTAACCATTACGCCCTCCTGGATAATGGAGGTGTCGTTGTTGTATTTGACAAAAACGTTGCAATGCTTATCGCGCAAAGTCTGAGCCTGTGAGCTTGTCAGGCTTTCAGCGGCAACGCCTGGCTCCTGTTTAAACTTGATTGTGAGCGTTGTATTGCTACCGTCAAAGTTAACAGTAAACGCACGGCCAAAGATTGAAGCGGCCGCATGCACGTTTGAGCTTGAGTATTGCACAAATGTGCGCTTGTAATTAAGCGCTTTTAACTGGCTTGCAATGTCGCTGGTAACAACGCTGTCCAGGACGTTGGTGTTTTGTGTGGTAACGCCATAAATGCGAGCCAGGCCTGAGCCCTCGATAAATGCCGCAACCGCCAAAATTTCCGCGTCAGTCGCAACCGGAGTGGAGGCAACATATAGGCCATACCATGCGCTTGACATATTGGCCAGGGTTTGCACGGCATCAACCAGCGCCTCGGCCGCAACGCCGGCAACAATGTAACCCGCATCATTTGCGCCCAAGCGAAACACGGCGGTAATGTCAGTGCCGGAGGCCGGGGCTGTACCAAAGCCAACGGTTGAGGTTGCGCCAGTGCTTGAACTTGTAACAACAAAACGGGCATTTGCGCTATCCCAGGCAACCGTTGCGCCTGTAATCGCCGCGTCCAGGATTGCCGCAACGCCGTTTAAGTTAGTCGCACCGCTGAAATTCAAGCCTGTAAGCGCTTGGTCCGCGCCGCCGTCAATCTTGATTTTCATAGCGCCGGCTGTGATTGCTGTGAAGTTTGAAAGCGCTTGTTGCGCTGTGCTCAATACGCCACCACGTAAGAGGCCGGAGGTTGCGCTTTGTGCCCATTTGCCAACATAGCAAACGCTTGGTTGTGGCGTTTGTCCATAGTAAAGCGCCGCGGCTTTATATTCCGGCGATTGTGTGCCGAAGTCCTGGGCAATCGCGTCCAGGTTTGTATATAAGCGCAAGCGCTCGGTCGTATCAATAATGTCGCTGTCGCCCAGGATAAGCAACGAGCCAAAATTGCGGGTTTGCGCGGCGAGTGGCGATAAAACCACTTGCACGTTAACAATATCGCTAACGGGTAAGCCGAGTGTTGTCATTTGAATAACTCCAATGGTTAGTTTGTAATAATTCCGATTTCGTCAGATATTAAAATCGGGTTTGCTGATAGCACGTTAAGCACGCCGTACTCGCGCACAACTTGCCGGCTAAATGTAAGCGGTATGTCGTAACGTTTAACCCATTGTTGGTTAATCAGCTCAGGCACCGCGGTTATATCGCCCGCATTATTTAGCCCTATGTTTACCAGGGCCAACGCTTCCAGGTTTTGCGGCATTTGCAAGCCGTCGCGCAACGTGGCCGCGTATCGCATGCCGTTTGGTCCGTAGAATGTGCAAAGCACGTTTATGGCCTCATGGCGTTTTAATCTGTCCAGGCCATTGCCTGCCGGGTCGTGTTGTATGTGCGGGGTCGCGTCCGGCGTCTGCAATGTAACGCCAATTGCGCACCAATCAACGCCAGGCTCCGGTTGTTTCGGGTTGCCTGGTTGCCAGCGTGGCCGGACCATTGCGCCTGGCAGGCCGGTAATGCCGACAACCGCCTTTTGAAATTCCGCGTCTAAGGCGTCGCCCTCCAAAGGCGGGCTTGCTACGCTTGGCGGCAAATAACCGCCGGTTGCGCTTGTGTTTGGCATGGTGTCTATCCTGCTAATGGTTTGAGCGCGCATGTTGCCGCAACGAAGCCGCGCCCAAAGTGTGAATAACTGTTAATGCGCTCGACCGTGTAACGCCGGCCTTGCCACTCTATCTCGTCGGCAATCAGGCCCACGCTACCGTCCTGCAATTGCGTCGCGGTGTGTACCATAATGGCGCCGCTTTGGTAGTCGCCCTCAGCGGTTCGGTTGAGCTCATGGCCGCTATCGCTGGTAACGACCGCGCTAAATGTAAATTTGCGCTCAGTGTTAACGGCCATGCCGTTTGTGCCAACTGTCTGCGCATTGCGGTAACAAACAAGCCCGGTGTCCATAAAATCCGGGTCGCTGAGCACTTCGCTAACGTCCAGTAATGCCATTGCATACCCCAAAAGAAAAAAGGCCCGCTAGGGGCCTTTGTGTGTGTTTGTTAACCTATAAGTTAACTATTTGTTGCGGATTACATAGTTAATACTATTTCTCAACTGGCCGGTATCAATGAGCGGCCTTGCGTTGCTATTGTCGGGGGCATTTCCTGCCGCGCGGCTGGCCAATTCCTTTTTGGCCCCTTTGCGGCCCTTTGCCGCCCGTGCGCGCAATGTCGCCTCGCTGAGCGGTACAAAATCGCCGCTGTTTATCTTGGCTTTCACGCCGTCCCGCGCAACCATGCCCGCGGCTTCCAGCTCGTCGTCGCTTTGGCGTCGCTTGCCCTCAATCGCGGCCTTTGCGGCTTTGTCCAGGCGCTTAACAATGCGCTCCTGGGCCTGCTCAATGCCGGCCGCTAAAAATGGCCTGGCCGGTATGTTTGCCGCCGGGCTTCCATGCTCATGGATATAGCCCAGGGTGGCGTTATTCATTGGGCCTTGCTCGTCCTCGTTTCGCTCGGCCGTGCCGCTTGGTATGCCCACCAAAACGTCCTTTTTTACCAGGCTGGTAATGTTGCGCACCACGTCGGCCAGTATATCAACCGTAACCCGCATGCCTTTCATGGCCAGCCCTTTTACATTTGTATGCCGCCCGCTCCGACCATTTGCAATAGGTTCCAGTAGCGCACGCCATAGTTTGTTAAATTCCAAAATCCTGCGTCGGCATAAGTGCCGGCGGTTGTGTCGTAACTAACGCTTACTTTGTCCACGGATTTGGCCGTTACATTGCCTTGCAATGCCCCAGGCACGCCGCCAGCCTCAGCGGTCCGTCTGTCGCGTTCTGCAATTGCTAAATGGTGGGCCGTGAACAATGCCAGGCCCTCATTTAGTAGGTCCACCCACCTGTCCGCATTTAACTGCTTTTTGCCCAGGTTTAACCAAAAATCAATTGCCGGGTCCGGCGTGGTTATAAACTCCGGGAAAATCTGCCGAAAGGTGAGTGTGTCCATTTTTACGTCCTTACTCTGTTACGTTTAAAACTGCGTCGCGGTCTGCCGCTTTGATTGTTGGCAAACCAGCCTCGCGCAATGCCGCGTTGATTGCGTCAACGTTTGGCACCGGCTTGTCCACTGTTACCAGGCCACGGATAACCTCGGCGGTTTTAGCGGCAATTTCTGCCGCCTCCGCTTCAAGCTCCGCCTCCGTTTTAGCTGGCGGTGCCGCTGGCTCCTCGTCGCCGTCTAAATGGAATTTAGTGTAAGGGTGGTTGGCCACCGCCTCGTCAACTTCATGCTTGCCAACTGGATAGTGTGTAAGCACGCTGTCAATGTTGAGATTAAACGCCTTTTTTACTTGAATTGTAACCATGCCTTGCCCCTTAGATGTTATCACGATAACCCAATGTTTCTGGGTAAACAAACTCGACCACGCCCAGGCGGCCAAAGTATGTGGTTAATTGGCGCAAATCGCGGTATTCCAGCGGTGTGCGTTGTAACGGCACCAATGGAAAGCGGACCTTGTCCTGGTCAGGAGTATAGGCAACCATGCGGTTTGTTGTGCCAGCGCCGCGACCTGTTAACCATTTGAGCGGTTGAATGTCCAAAGGGCGGCCGTTAATTGAGTTGCTTAGGCTGTTTTGTTTCAAAAATTCCAAAATGCTGATATTGCCAGCGGTTGAAACAAGTTTGCTCACTAAGCGGCTGTAATTAACCGGGTCAATCAGCAATTTGCTTGGGCATACTGCATAAGCAGAAGCCGCCCAAACTGAATTTAACAACTCGTTAACGTCTGCCAGGATTTGGTCAGCCGTTGCTGTGGACCATGTGCCGGTTGTCGCGTTTGAAACGTTTGTAACTAATGAACTGTTAACCAGGCCAGTGAAGCCAAGCGCGGTGTCGCCAATGTAAACTTGCTCGTCAATGTCCATTTGGTATTTCAATTGCATACCGCTAAATTTTTGCTGGTCAACTGGACGGCCCAATTTTTGTGCGCTTTCCAGCTCCGGCAAAGTCCAACCCAATTGCATAGCCCACAATGGCAATGGATTAGAAGTTTTGCCAATGTCCAGGCTAATGCCTGTAATGGCGTTTGTGTCTTTGCCAACCCAGGCCTTGCCTGAGCCTTGCACGCCAGGAGCGGCCGCAAATGAGCTGTTTGTGAATGAGCTGAACTCGTCGGCAATGCTTACGTCCTCGCGCAATTCAATGTCGCGCGACCAGGTAACGGTCGCAAGCGGCATGTGCAATTTTTGGTCTAAGCGTTCGAGCTCGCCAATTAAGAAAACGCCGGCGCTGTCAATGGTTTTGGCGTCAAAAGTCATCAGCGCGTCGCGCGTCGCCAAGCGGATTAAATTCGGTTTCATGTGTTACCCCTTATTAAATGTTGTAAGCAACTTCAACGTTGCCGTTTGCGTCAGCGGCACCCGCGAAAGTCAAGCCAGCAATTGCAACTGTGTTGGTGCTGTCAGCCGCCGCCTCAAAACCGCCAACTGGTTTGCCAGTGCCAGGCGTTGCAACGCGGACATATACCTGGCCGCCAACGGCTGGGGTGCCAGCATTGTTTTTAACGTTGATATAGCCGGAGCGCAAAACGCTGGCCACGCCGCTTGTTTTAGGTGTTGACGTGCCCAGCGGGTCGCTGGCCGCGTTACCTGTTGCCGGATATTCGCGGACCAAAATGCCGTAAGCGTCTGTTGCCGCCTCTGAGCCAGCGAAAGGCACAAATTTGCCGCTTGCAATCTTGCCGATAAGGCCGAAAGCTGAGAAAGGCAACGAGGCGTTAAGCACTTGCGCCTCAATCTTTGCCTGAGATTGGCGAGTTACGTCGCCAGCAATGCCGTAAGGCATGCGAGTTAAAAAAGCTACCATGATTTTATTTCCTTTATGTTAGCGGGCAAGTTACTTGGCCCAAAATGCCTTATTACGGGCGTTAATATCGGCCGGATTTGTAGCTTTGCCGAAATCGGTTGTTTTCGCGGCAGATTGACGCACGCCACGGGTGTTGTTGGTGTTGCGCATCAACTCAGCGGCGCCAGCAAATACGCTATTCAAAGCGTCGCCGGTCAGCAACTTAATGGAGCGGCCAGCCAGGAAAACGTCAATGGCTTTTTTGCCGTCAGCGGTTGCGTATGCTGTCGTTAATGCCTTGCGTTTCAACGAAGCGATTGCGCCAGGCGTTTTGGCCGCGTCGCCGGTTTGTACTTGGACGCCTGGGGCCAAAATCTCAGCGCGGGCAATTACGGCTTTTAATGTGTCGCCACTTAAAACCTTGCCTACTGCTTCGCCGTTGGTTTGTGCTTTTTCAGCTTCTAGCACGTCGTCGCCGGTTTGCACGTCCTCGTCGTCGGGGTCCATTTCCTCGCCCTCAGCGTCGAAGTTTTGGCCGTGCTCCTCCTCCTCAGCGGGGATTAGCTTAGCCAGGACCTCCTCAATGCGTGCCAGGCGCGCCTCAATGCTGTTGTCCTCGTCGTCCGTTTGGTCCTCAGGCGGCGGCTCGTTTTGTTGCTGTTGCTGGTTAAGGTCCAGGTCCTCGTCTTTCATTTCCTCGCCTTGCTCAGCCTGCGCCTCGCTGTCAAGAAAACGGCGGAGCTTGTCAATAAAGCCCAGCTTTTTGTCTTTCGATTTTGTTTTCATGTCTAAATCCTTGTCTTGAATTGAACAACGCGGGCCAGCTCGGCCGCGCTCCACTAGCGCAACATGATTGCCGATTATGTTTAATTGGCGCCCCTTTCCGGGCCCCGTTTGCTCATAGTCAGCCTCATAGCCGCACGAAACTTCGCGCAAGCCGTCCTTGCGTACTGCCTCTATTGCCTCCTGGTCTGTAATTAACAAATCAGCAAGCAATAAATCGTCCTCAATACCCGCGCCGCGACGCACGTTTTGAGTTACCCCTTTGGCTAACTCTTTCCAGTTTTCCGGATTAACAAATGTGTCCGGGTGGTCAATAGTTACCGGCTTGCCCTCAAAGCTCGCCAGGGTTTCGTCCTTAAATACTTCGTCCTGCGAGCGCTCGATTTGAATAAGCCCGTCGCTATCGCCGTCAAGCGGTATTTCGTCAGTGCTATACATTTGCGTGCCCACGCGCGCAATTGGCACCGCCTCGCAAAGCAAAAAGCCCTCAGGCGTAACGCTTTGCTTTGGCCCCAACTTTTCAACCGTCAAAAATTCCATGCGGTCATGCGTTTTTGTTTTCATGGTGTTGTCCAAAATAAAAACCCGCCGGAGCGGGTTGCGTTTTTTCTGTTGAGCTATCTATTCATCGGCAGAATTGCCGAAACTGACAATATTTTTTCGGGGCTTGTCGTGTTGCACGTTACTTTTATCATATAACTGCAATCAACCAGGCCGCCGATAACGGGCACCGCAACCGCAATGTTGCCGGTGTAAATGCTTGGCGCTCCGTTAAGAAGCAACGAAATGTTGGCGTCGGTGCCGCTATTAACAACAATCTCAGTGTTTACAATGCTGGTCAACGTTTCGCCAAGTGCAAGCCCGTCCGAAAAGTCGAAGGTTAAAACAACAGCCTCGTCAACGTCTTTCATGCTTAATAATTGTGTCATTGTTTTGCCGTGTAATTTCTTTGTTGGTAAAATGCGGTTAATGATTTTTTGTCATAATTTGCCGTGTAATCCCTGCCATTTGGCGGGTTAAATCCGCGGCTTACATTTGCGCCGTAAAAAAGGTTTTGGTTAATAAAGTTACCTGGGGTTAACCTATAAATTACTGACGGCGTAAACAATTCATTGCCGTTAATAAATAACCCTGGGGCAACCTTGTATTTAACGCTCGCTCCATAAAACGCATTGCTATTGGAGTAAAGCGACGGCGCCAGCGTTTGCAAATATGAGCCGCTGAAAATAACCCACCCAGTGTTATTGCCGGCGTCCGTCGAGTATTGCGCATAAAACCCAGCGGAGGGCGTGGCGGCGCTATCCTTAACGCTTAAATAACTAACAACAATCGTCATGGCGCCACCTTATTTAACGTAAACCGCGTGCCTGCAACGCTTGACCTGATAGAAACTAGATTGCCCGGCGTGCCGTTCAAGCTGAAATTCTCAACGCTGGTAATTGTGCTGGCTGGGAATACCACCGCGCACGGTTGCACGGTGTTGGTCATATCCTTAAACCGGTTCGCTCCGGTAATCGTCAAATCGCCCGCCCCGCCCTGATTCAGTGTCGGGTAGCTAAACCCACCGCCCGCAAACGTCTTAGCGCTGGCAGACGTCATGCTGATTGAACCGGTGCCGCTGGTTGTTAGATTGCTACCCGATGCCGTCCATGCGCCTAAGTCCACGATTGAACCGCCAGTGCCAAACTTAATGTCGCGTGCCACTGCACCAGTCGTGCTGTATGCGCCTACGGTTAATGTTTTAGCGTTTAAGTCTACCGAACCAGTAGTATGCGTGAATGTGCGGGTTGAGCCCATAGTCAGCGCGTCTTGGAGTTGTAAAGTTCCGGCGCCGTCCTTAGTAATAGGAATATCTAACGTTTTCCCATTTGAAGTAATTAATTGTGAGCCGCTTGTAGCGGCAAATATTGTAGCAAGTGAACCTGCTGATATGGTCATACCACTTGATACAGTAAGATTTCCATATAAAGTACGCTGAGTGTTTGTTAAAGAACCAGTAAAGCCACTAAAATTAATCGATTTATATGTATGTCCACTAGATGTTGTAATGCTATCTAAACCAGCACTAAAATTAATATTTATTGCATTTGTTTCTGTTACATTTGTCGCTCCTGTAATCTGTCTGGAACCAACTGACCCTGAATAATTGCAATCAAAAAGTCCTGTTCCTGTATAAGAAAAATTTGTCGATGGAGAAAAATTTACTATGGTAGCGTTATTGCCTGTAACAATTATTTTATTTGCTCCAAATGTAATTGTCCTTATATTACTATTAGCTGAGCCAAAATATGCACATGTTAAATCAAAGCCATTTAAATTCAAATTTCCAGATGTAAGCGTAAATGCACCAGCAGTGGTTGCTGATGATATTAATGCATCAGCCAGTTTGAATATACCGGTAGCATTATCTACATTAATACCTTGTGTAATTGTTTTTCCAGCGCTGGTAATATTCTGCGTAACTCTTCCTGCAAATGTAATTGCGCCAGTACCTGACAGCGTTATATTACTAAATAGTTTTAAGTCACCATAAATATTTGGCGTAGTAGTACCTGTAGCCAACGTCACTGCCGTTGTGCGGTTTGAAATACCATCAGCAAATGTTAACGTGCCAATATTCCAACCTGCATCCACCGTAATTGTGCCAGCGGCCCCGGCTTCTGTGACGGTTGCCGTGTCTTGCGCCAATGGGAAATTATTAGTCGCAGGCGTTCCGTTGTTGGTTGTAGCCCAACCAGTAGCAGACCAGTTTTGTGAACCTGCCAAATTCCAGTAAACCGTCTTTGGCGCATCAAACGTGATATTACTATTACCCAAGCAATTACCCAGCCGCGTGCCTGTCCACGGTGTTGCCACAGTTCCAGCCGCCACAATGTCTCGAAAATCCACGTCATCCAGCGCCGCAAGTGAACCGTTCAGCGTAATCGTGCGAGGCGTGCCTACAACGTCAGAGCGTACAAACATGCGGCGTATTGCTGTGTTGGCCGCGCCGAGTGTCAGCGTGCCGTTGATGGTTTGGTTAGCACCCACGCTGATATTCTTAATGCCAGTTGCGGCAAGGCTTGTCACTGACAGGTTATTGAATGTATTTGCGCCGGTGATTGTTATCGTGCCAGCCGCTGTGCTTGTGAATGAAACGTTGTAGAAGGTTAGACCGTTACCAATAAAAGTGGGAGAAGCAGCCAAACCAACAATTGACGACGTTCCGGCGTCAAAAGTTAAATTTGTTTTATTTGTAAAATCAATTAATCCACCAACACTTAATGTTACTGTAGAAGACCCCAAATAAAGAGCGCGAACATTGCTATATGAGCTAAATATATTAGCTGCGGTAATATTAAAATTATTGCTTCTTAAAGTGCCTGAAAAAAGATTTATACCGCCAATAGTAATAGCGCTACCCAAAATCCATTCGCCGCCTGTACCAGCTAAAACTAATGCTCCGGTAGTTAGCTGTACACCATTTGTAGTAATGGTTTTACCTGTCGTAGTAGCTGCAAATGTTATATCACCTGTATAAGTCCGCGTAAAATTAGTAGCCGGAAACGTTAATGAACCATAAATAGACCACGCCGCAGTACCCGCCAGCGTCATAGTGAAATCAAGACTGCCAGCCGTAATATCACGGCACACCGCCCCAGTGCCAACGGTTACGGTAAATATCGCCCCGTTATCACTAGCCGCATCAAAAACCACGTCATCCGCACTGGTCGGAGCTACCGTTGAGCGCACGGTGCGTGCAAGGTTATCAAACCAGTTGGTGACGCTTGATGCATCCCATGTGCCAGTTGATGAGCCGCCAGCCGAAGGCCCCCAGTATTTAGTAGCCATTTACAGATTCCTAAGATTTCGCGCCATGAAAAACCCGTAAAACACGGTCATACCAATAAGCATCGGCAATAATATAAAGCCCAAGTGATAGCCCACGTAAGCCGCCAGCGCTGTTTTACACGCTAGGTAAACATCGAGGCTAACAAACCGCATCCAAAATCGTGCTATCGGGTTTGCCTCAGTGCCACCAGCTTTTAAAATGGTGCGCGTTGTGTGCCAGTCCACTACATTGAACGCGGTTAGTAGTAGCGTGAAAAACACGACAATCGTTTGCTCGCTAAACATTTGGCACCTCCTCAACTGGAGGCGTAGTCACTACCGCATACCAGTTATCAAAACGTTGTTGCTTAATTGCTTCAATTTCAACGTCAGTTAATTCGTGGTCGTCAGGCAAGATGATTGCGTCTTTTAGCGTGTAGCCGTTTTGTGTAAGTTCAAAGTCGATAGTTACCACTTGCGGCTCCTTAAAGTGCAAAAATCCCGCTTGCGTTCCACACAACCAAAATATCGCCGCCGTTTGGTGCCACCGGCAAGCCAGTAACCCCAGTGTCTAAATACGCAACCAATGGGCTTGTTGCCGAGTTGCCGGTGTCAATGTACAAAACAAGCGCCTCAGCGTTTGCGCCGGTAACGTTTACAAATGTAACGTCGTCGCCATCAAATACACCGTTGGCATAAGTCTTATTGGCAATTGCTTGCGGAGCACCAACCACGCCAGCCGAAACGGAGCTATAAAATTGGTGTGCGGCGCTGTATGTATAAACGCCAGTGTCAACGAGCGCGGCCTTGACGGTTTGGCCGTCCAGGTCGTTGTTTGCCGTGAATTGCAATAATTGCTCTTTCCACTTTGGATAGAGTGCGTTAGCCATGTTTCAGTCCTTGTTTAATCGTCGAGTATTACCTGGGCCCAGCAACGGCAATTTGGAAAGCAACCAGCGTGGCCGGTCATGCCGTCCAACGTTGGCGGGTCGTTCCATTTCACAATTTTGCCTTGCATTTCCTTATGGCTTTGCCGCACGTCGCCGTCGCGGCTGGTCTGCCAAATATAGCCCTCACTTCCAACGTGCTTGGCCCTGGCCTCGGTCAGCACTGAGCCGGTGCGCGCAACCTCAGTGCGTGCTATGAGCATTGCCTTGCTCCGGCTTACTTCACCGCTCCGCATGATTTGGGCGGCAACCTCACTGGCGCGGGTGCTATCCTCCAACCCCTTAAGAGTTAGCTCATGCACTCTTTTTGCGGCGTCCAGCGGTATGCTCTTAATGAGCGTAACCTGGTCGTCCAGCAATTGACGCATAACCTGGCCAGCGGGTGCCGTGAAAATTTCGCGCACTATCCCCTTGCTCAACTCCTGGCCCATTGCTCGCCAGGCGGCAAGGTCGCGCGCGTTTACCTCGGCCAGCATGTCGCTTGCCGTTTTTGTTGCCCAGGGCCCCAGCGCCTCAGCGTAGCGCCTGAGCATTTCGCTTAGGG
>Ga0208508_1000431_pt1 | contig 11532 bp, 14 predicted proteins | sample LakWasMeta1_LOW4_2_FD_183853 | JGI IMG/M metagenome (GOLD analysis project Ga0208508, IMG submission 183853) | Freshwater sediment methanotrophic microbial communities from Lake Washington under simulated oxygen tension - Sediment Metagenome... | ecosystem: Environmental > Aquatic > Freshwater >...
TTATCCGGTTACCAGGGTGAAGTTGGTACAAATGTTATTCGCACTGACTTTGATGGAGGTCCTGCAAGGCAGCGCCTGCGTTTTACTAACTCACCTGATGACTTAAACCTGGTATGGAAATTTAAACCGTCTGAAATGGCAATTTTCAAGTCATTTTGGGAAGTAGATTTACATATGGGAACTGACTGGTTCCTGATGACGCTTGATATTGGGTATGGGCTTATCGAGTATGAAGTACGTTTTGTTTCAGGAAAATATCAGTACCAGGTACTGCCTGGTATGAACTGGGCAATCAGCGCAAAGGTGGAAGTGCAATGAAAGTAACTAAGGATTAATTATGTCGAATGCACTTTATCCAAAATGGAAAGAGCAGCTAGAAAAATTTACTGCTAACAATGATCTGAATAGCGGTGTAGTTAAAGCTGCGCTTATCGATACAGGTTCTTATACCTATTCATCAGCTCATCAGTTTTACTCAAGCTTGAGCGGCGTTATAGGTACGCCACAGGAAATCATCAATAAAACATTTACCAATGGTGTATTCGATGGCGATAACGTCATTTTTCATACGGTAACCGGTGCCAATGCTGAAGCCATTGTTATTTATATCGATACAGGTAATTCGGCTACTAGCCCTTTAGTTGCATATCTTGATACTGGTGTTACTGGATTGCCAATTACACCTAATGGCGGAGGCATACAAATCAGATGGCATGTAAGCGGAATTTTTGCACTGTAAAGGATTGAAATGACAACAATAGATTTTGAAAAATCAGACGGTACTTACACGCTAAAAGACGCAATTATCCTTCCTGATGACCACGGCTTAACTGATGCTGAAATAGAGGCTATCAAGCAAAAGCGTTTTGATGATTGGCTGGCTATTGTGACAGCGCCGCCAGTAGAGGACGCGCCAAATGTTTAGCGAGCAGACTATCGTCGTGTTTTTCACTTTACTCTTAACCGCGTTTAACTTAGTCGATTGGTATAGCACGCGCACGATATTGAAAGCGGGCGGCTCTGAGGCTAATCCGATTGCTAAGTTTGCGCTGCGATTCGTTAATACTGATGTGTATCTTGCTTGCAAAACAATACTTGCGGCAGTAGTCGGTTATAACTTGGGCTTCATTTTAATGCCGATGCTCGTTGCGCTGGTCGTTATGTATGGCTTTTTTATGGCGCGCAATCTTAGGAATTTGTAAATGGCTACTAAATACTGGGGACCTTCGGCTGGCGGTTCATCAACTGGAACATGGGATGCGTCGAGCGTCACTAACTGGTTTGATAACCTTGCACGCACCGTGCGTTCAACGGTAGCGCCGACCAGTGCAGATGACGTGGTTTTTGATGCGGCGTCAGATAACGGGGCGATTTTTACCGTTACCGTTAGCACTGGCGCGGTATGTCGTGATATTACAGCGGGCAGTCTTGATTTTACGATGACGCTGGCTGGAACTGCGGCGTGGTCTATTTATGGTTCATTGACCTTCCCGGCTACTAATTTTACGCGGACATATACGGGGAATATTACATTTTCATCGACTACAACGGGTAAAACCATTACGACAAATGGGGTTAGTTTAGCAAGCGCTATCACGTTTAATGGCGTAGGCGGATCGTGGGCTTTGGGTAGTGCGTTTACGGTAAGCGCAACTGTTACGCTTACAAATGGTGCAATTGACTTAAACAATAATAACCTTACCGCCCTCATATTCTCAAGCAATAATAGCAACGCGCGAAGCATTGCATTTAGCACTGGAAAAATTATTTTAACAGGAAATAATTCTACAGTATGGTCGTGCGCCACATTGACAGGATTTACCTATACTGGAAATCCAACGATTGAGCTTAATTATTCAGGTAGCACAGGTACTAGAACAATAGGGCATGGCTTGTTAGGAACTGGAAACGAATCAAACGCTGTTACTTTTAATATAAGCGCTGGCACAGACATTATTTCATTGCCACCTAACAGTGGTGGTAACGCAGTTAAAAACCTTAATTTCACTGGATTCAGTGGCACTTATACCAGCGGTGCAAGCCGCGTAAACTTGTTTGGCAATTTGACATTATCCAGTGGAATGACGTTATCTGTTGGCACAGATACGCTTAATTTTGCCGCAACATCCGGCACGCAAACAATTACTTCTAACGGCAAAACCATAGATAACCCAGTGACAAAATCCGGCGCTGGGGCTATGAAGTTGCAAGACGCTTTAACACTTGGCGCAACCCGCTCGTTTACCCATACGGCCGGAACGTTAGACTTGAATAGCAAAACTTTAACCGTTGGCTCATTCAGTTCAACCGGAACAGTAGCGCGCGACATTAAATTTAGCGCTGGCGGTTTAATCGTGGATTTAGGCACGTGGACTGCATCCGGTAGCAATCTGACTACCAGCGGCATGGGTTCAATCAGTATGACTTCATCCAGTGCTAAAAACTTCGACGGCGGCGGTTTTAGTTATCCGACATTGAACCAGGGTGGTGCTGGTGATTTGACTATCACCGGCGCAAACCGGTTTAAGGATATGACCAACACCGTGCAGCCGTGCGTTGTTAAGTTCCCAGCCAACACCGACACGAACGTTGAAAATTTCAGCATGAACGGAACGCCTGGCAATCTGGTAAGCCTGCGTTCAAGTACTGCCGGTCAAAAGTTTAATTTGGTGAAGGTATAGATATGACTATTGTCGTCAGTTATTTAGACATTAAGGATAGCGCTGCATCACCGTCACTTGCATTTGCTGCAGAGTATTCTACAGACTCAGGAAATAATACTGGCTGGTTATTTTTCCCAAGTGGTTACTGGCAATATATTGATCCAGTAAGACTTGATAATGCAAATACTTTCTTCTCTCCTATTGTTGAATATAAGGGAAGTGTAACGATTGAAGATGCACTTAAAGAAGCATATGCAAGTGCGCCAAGTAATATCGTAATTCTTCATACGCTCGAGTTCAGGCATCCTAATTTTGTTGATGAATTAAACCAGCCAACATCAATTCGTGTCGTTTTAGATAATGTAGATCATGACTGTAAATTAGAGTCTAGCGCTCCATTAAATCCTAATGGAATTGTCACATTTACAAGATTTTCATTTGATTTTACCTTGCCTGAAGTACAAAGCAGCGCTACGCCTGAAATCATTATCAGCATGGATAACGTAAGTCGTGAGATTGAAGATAACCTGGCGCTGGCAGTAGCTTCACCTTACAAGGTTGAGGTAACTTACCGCCCATATTTATCAACTGATCTTACTTCTCCACAGATGGATCCGCCATTGACACTAACGTTAACGCATGTAGAAGCAGATGACTTTAAAGTTACCGCTCGTGCTAGTTATGGCGATGCTGCAAATAAAGCATTCCCATCAGAGCTTTATAACTCAACAAGATTCCCTGGATTAATAAGATGATGCATTGGGCTTTTCAATACTTAGGGTTGCCATGGGTATCTGGCCATGAAGGTCCAAACTCTTTTGACTGCTGGGGATTGGTGCGTTATGTGCAAAAGCATCATTTTAATCGTCAATTATCTTCCATCACTGTTGATGCGGACAATATCCGTGCCGTAGTTAAGGAGTTCAACAATAACAATGAACGTAATCAGTGGCAGCTAGTAGACCAGGCTACTGATGGAGATTGCTTATTGCTTAGCCAGAACAAAGAACCAACTCATGTTGGAGTATGGCTTGATATTGATGGTGGCGGATTATTGCATGCAGTAAGGGGATCCGGCGTAGTTTTCAGTTCTCCGGCAAACATAAAATTAATGGGATATAACATATTAGGGGCCTATCGATGCTTGCAACCGTAGTTTACGCAAATAATCCATTTGATCCGGCCCGTGACCGTACAGTAAAACAAGTACGCCGCCATAGTAGCCTGCAGAAACTCGCGCCAAAAACACAACAGCCATTTGTATGCCTGGTTAATGGTGCGCCAGTTCTTCGTGCAAATGATGGCTGGCTGCGCAAAATAAATGATGGTGATTTAGTTGCATTTGTCGCATTGCCTCAAGGGGGAGGTGGTGGATCTAATCCGCTGAGAGTTATTCTTATGGTAGGGATGGCTGTTTTTGCACCATATGCAGCAGGGATACTGGCTCCAGAACTTGGAATAATGTCAGAGTTCGGCATGATGGCATTACAGGCCGGAATTGGATTTGTAGGTAATGCACTGATTAATGCATTAATACCACCGCCCAGTGTCTCAAGTTCAAAGCAGGGGCAAAACTCGGCAGCTGCATCACCAACTTATAATCTTGCCGCGCAAGGAAATAGCGCCCGTATTGGTGAAGCAATCCCCGTTCTTTACGGTAAACATCTTATCTATCCTGACTTTGCAGCTGAGCCATATACAGAATATGCAGGTAATGAACAATATCTTTATGAATTGTTCTGTATTGGCCAGGGGGAATATGAAATCAGCAACTTAAGGATTGAAGATACTTCAATTACCAGTTTTTCAGAAGTTACTTATGAAGTCGTTAATCCTGGCGCAAAAGTAACTTTATTCCCTGCAAATGTAATTACTGCCGGTGAGGTATCGGGACAAGAATTATTAAATACAGCTGCAGTCGGACCATTTATCGCAAATCCAGCTACAACGCAAACTAATGCAATCGCTGTTGATGTGGTGGCGCCACGCGGACTTTATTATGCAAATGATGAAGGTGGCCTTAATTCTGTAAGTGCAAGTTTTAAAGTTGAAGCACGGACCGTTGATGATTACGGAACAGCTACTGGCTCATGGGTAACATTAGGTACTGAAACTATTACTGCTGCAACTGGGACTCCGCAGCGTAATTCATATCGATATACCGTGGCAAAAGCAAGGTATGAAGTAAAAATAACACGGACTGATATTAAGCAAACTGATTCTAGATATGGCCATGAAATTGATTGGGTTTCATTGCGGGCATACATTCCAGATTCTCAGGAGTATGGTGATATTACAATGCTTGCAGTAAGGATGCGTGCATCTAATAATATCTCTTCACAATCTGCCCGCCGTATCAATTGTATTGCTCAAAGAAAACTTCCAATCTGGAATGGCTCATCATGGAGCGCAAATACTGCTACCAGAAGTATTTGCTGGGCTTTGGCTGATGCTTTACGTTCAAATTATGGCGGTAAATTACCGGATGCCAGGATTGATTTATCTCAACTGCTGATACTTGACTCTATTCTGTCCGCTCGTGGTGATACTTTTGACGGAGTTTTTGACCAGAAACAAGTGCTATGGGAATCAATAACTCTAATTGCACGTGCTGGCCGTATGAAGCCATATGTGCAAGGCGGGATTTATCATTTTACAAGAGATGGCGCCGTTACTTTACCAGTCGCATTATTCAATCAACGTAATATCGTAAAAGGCAGCATGAAGGTTGAGTATATGCTGCCAAGTGATGAGACAGCTGACTCAGTAATTGTTACTTATTTTGATGAAGTAAGACAAAAGCCATTAGAAGTACATGCGACTTTACCAGGATATTCTGCTGATAACCCATTCCCGGTAGAGTTATTTGGTGTAACTAATGCTGCCCAGGCATGGCGTGAAGGCAGATATATTGCTGCAGCTAATCGATACCGGCGCCAGTCAATAAATTTTGTAACCGAGATGGAAGGTTTTATACCGACTTTTGGCGACTTAATTGCAATTGCGCATGATCGCATGCAGCGAAATGTATCCGGTGATGTACTTGCATATGATACAGCAACCAAAATAATCACATTATCCGAGCCGGTAACATTCGGTGTTGGAACTTATTATTTTGGATTCAAGTTAAGGGATGGCAGTTTCTCAGGACCATGGGAAGCAACTGCAGGGGTTGATGCATATCATGCAGTTCTATCAACTGCATTAGATTTCATTCCTGATACTGGATATGGACGCGAAAGAACAAGCTTTACCTTTGGTAAAGGTGAGGAGTATAGAAAGCTTGCTCGCGTTGTTTCTGTTCGTCCGCGTTCTATTCACCAGGTCGAAATTACTTGTATCAATGAAGATAGTGCCGTTCATACTGCTGATACTGGTACTGTTCCACCGGCTTCAAGCTATTGGAATCTTCCATCCAGAATTACAAGACCATTGGTTTCAGGATTATCTGTAAATCTGTCTGGAACAGCATCAAATCCGCAGCTGGCTATTAGCTGGCTGCCTGCTGCCGGAGCAGACCATTACTATGTAGAAACTAGCTATGATGCCGGAGCATCCTGGCAGCGCCGTGGGGAAGTATCAACTTCAAACTTAATGATTCCTGCTCAGCGTGGCACGGTTTATGTTCGTGTAGCTGGTGTTGGTTTATCTCGAGGTGAATGGGTTGAGTGGATAGGTGATCCTTATGCAGTTCCGCCTGCTGATGTATCAAGTTTCCTGATAAGCGTTCAGCCGGACGGTACCCGCCAATTCGATATGTCTTTGGCATTAGGGTTGCCGCCTGATTTTGCAGGCTATGAAATCAGGTATAAAGCAGGAACTGGAGCCTATACCTGGGAAACCATGACGGCTATGCATGATGGCTTAATTACAAACAGCCCATTTGAGTACAATCAGATTGATGCAGGACAATATACTTTTGCAGTAAAAGCCGTAGATACATCAGGCGTTCAATCGCTAAATGCAAAATTCATTACAGCAGACCTGGCTGACCAGCGTCTTGCAGGGGTTATCTATAACCAATTGCCACGTAATTATGGTTGGCCTGGTACTAAAACAGGGTGCTTTGTCGAGTCAGATACAGGCAATCTTGTTGCAAATGATGCTTCATCATGGTCAAGCCTGACCGACTGGACAAGCTGGACTCAATGGATTAATTCACCTACTTCACCAATTACATATCAGCATACAACCATCGACCTTGGTTCGATTGTGCCATTTGTTCCTGTAATTTCAGCTATTGCTGATGGTACCGTTACCATTGAAGAACAACATAGTGATGACAATACGACATATAGCAGCTGGGCTGCAGTGGGGCCATCAATATCAGCACGTTACTTCAGGGTAAGAATATCTGTTGCTGGAACATTGCCGATTATCTATCAGTTCAATATCCAGTTAAGCGGTAACTCTATTACTGAGGAAGTAAATGATTTGAATACTTCTGTTCTTACTGGCGCAAACAGAATTGGCACAGGAGACATACGTGTCCCATTCAGCAATGGATTCTCTGTAATTACACAAGTACAGGTTGCATTACAGAATGTTGGTGCTGGATGGAGTTATGAAGTTGTCGATAAAGATGCAACAACTGGCCCGCGTATAAAAATATATAACTCAAGCAATACGCTGGCAGATGCAACTATTGACTGTTATTTAAGAGGGTTTTAATTATGGCATGGCCAACAACAGTAATTGATACAACCAATATGGATGCTGCTGGAGATAATCCAGGTAATGCTCGTGCTGAAATTAAAAAAATGGCAGATAACGTTAATTCCATTAAAGATTCAAAAGGGGTTGCCAGTGGAATTGCAGAACTAGATAGCGGGGGAAAAGTTCCTACTTCCCAGGTGCCAAATATAGCAGCGAATAAAGGTGGCACCGGATTTACTGCTTTTACGATTGGTGATATTTTTTATGCTGATACAACATCGACTCTTGCTAAGTTGGGAGTAGGAGCTTCAGGTACCGTGCTTACTTCAAATGGTACAGGAGCAGCGCCAAGTTATCAGGTTGCAGGTGGTTTACCATCAGGAACTCGTACTGTTTTTAATCAGACCACAGCGCCAGTAGGTTGGACAAAAGATACAACAGCTGGTTTGAACGACAGTATTTTAAGAATCGTTACCGGTTCTGTCGGATCAGGCGGTTCAAATGCATTTAGTGCATTTAATAGTCAGACTGTTGTCGGTGCTACAACTTTGACAATTGCACAAATTCCAAGTCATACGCATACATATCAGAATAACTCAGGAGTCCAAGCTTCACCAACTGGCACTGGTTCATTCGGCAATGGTTCTGCAACTACCAGCGCACAAGGCGGAGGTGGTTCACATGATCATACTATTACAACATCAATCAAATATAACGACTTTATTATTGCTCAGAAAGACTAGATAAATGGCTAAAGATGCAAAAGTTATATGTCCAATGATGGGTGGTGAACCTTGTGTTGAGGATGGTGCAATTCGCAATAACGAGTTAGTGCAGTGCCGATTTTGGGTAAAGATTATGGGCCAGAATCCACAAACTGGTGAAACTGTTAACAACGGTGATTGTGCCATAGCCTGGATGCCGGTATTACTCATCGAGAATAGTAAAGTTAATCGTGAAACTGGAGCTGCAGTAGAGTCTTTAAGAAATGAAAGTGTCACTACCGGCCAGCAGGTTACTAATGCATTAATTCAATTTGCAGCTGCAAATACAGCTCCTTTATTGGCAGGCCAAACATGAATATAGTGATTAATAGGATAGCCAATAGTATTGAGATTGATGGAGTATCGCGAAATATAGATTTATCTGGTATTCCGGATGTAATTTCATATGTGAAATTCAATACTGTTAATAATTCAGGATTTATTAATCATATTGATACAAGTACGCCTGATATTCAACTTGGAAAGCAAAGATTTGATGCGCTATTTTCATCATATATCCGGCTTTGGAAAATGGCCGGGCCAGTAGTTGAAAGAACATTAGATGAAGTAAAAACAGATAAGCGCCAGCAGATTAATTCAAAGCGGGATAGCCTTGAACAATCAGGATTCCCATACCTTGGGAAAGTAATCGATTCAAATCCAGTAAGCGTGCAGCGCATTTCAATTGCAGCACAGGCTGCACAATTTGCTGCAGCTTCAAGCCAGCCATTCAGCATTGACTGGACATGCCAGGATAACTCAATCCTGACTCTGACAGCAGATTCTATGATTGCAATGCCAGTAGCTTTAGCAATGTTTGCCAATAGTATTCATCACATAGCCAGAGAAAAGAAAGCTTTGATTGATGCTGCAATAACTATTGCAGAAGTGAATGAGGTTATCTGGTGATTTCTCATTACTTATTAAATCTGTTAATAGCTATTGATCAGTTGATTAATACGATTTTACTTGGTGATCCGGATGAAACATTGTCCAGCCGGATGGGTAAATATGCAGTAAATGGCCGGGGATGGATTCCATGCCAGCTATGTAAGCTTCTTAATATTTTTGACAAGGATCACTGTATTAAAAGTATTGAGCAGGATGAAGGTAAAAGAAGCAATTGAAACAATACAAATAAAAACCAACATGACCATGAAAGGGCAAGAAAATGCCAGATCCAGTTACACATGCAGTTGCAGCGCCATTAACAGGCGGTGTTATTTCAACATTTATTGCCATTATGTGGGGAATTGAACCTAATGCGCTAATGGCGGCATTTGTAGGTGCCTGGATAGGAACGGCATTACTTGAATCATCCAGTTTCAAAAAAAGCCTAATGCTAGTAATTATTGGAACAGTGGCAGCAGCTTATTTAATTCCGTTAGTACTGAAGTTATGGCCAGAGTATTCGCAGCTGAGCTTGGCTGCAATTGTTGGCTTTGTTGTTGTTTATTTCCATAGGCAAGTGCTCGATCTGATCAGTGACGCACTCAAGCGATTATTCGGCAAGGTAGGTGCTTAATGTTGCTCAATATCTTAGTGACTATAGTTGGTATTTATTGCCTTCTTGAAAGTATTTCTGCTGCATCTGATATGCATAAAGGCGATAGATTATGCCGCCTGGGTAAATATTTATTAGCCGGGGCAAGTGGCTTATATTTAATTTTAAAAGGATTTTCTGGGCATGCTACCTGGGGAATGTTATTGCTATCAGCTGCTATTGCCTTGGGTATCTGGCCTCGTATGGTTTACAGGGTTATGGGTGGCAGGCGTAATACGGATCATCTAAGAGGCGGGGCTTAATCATGAAAAGAGCGATTAATGCCATCGTTATTCACTGTGCAGCTACTCCAAACGGAAAGCCATTCACGATTAAAGATATTGATTCTATGCATGGACAGCCTATTTATAAAAATGGGGTATTGGTTAGAAAGCATCAATTTGAACGAGATAGCCAAGCAGTGCGTAATCTGAATCCAGATTTAAAGTATGTTGGCTATCACTTTGTGATTGAGACTGACGGATCTATCCGAGTAGGGCGTGGGCTTGAAGAAATTGGAGCTCATGTACAGGGTAGCAATGCGCATTCAATAGGTATCTGCATGATCGGCACTGATAAGTTTACCCAGGCACAATGGATGGCTTTACGTGAGTGCTTAATCAATATGGCCAGCAAGATACTGGGCCGGACCATTATGACAGCAGATTCTATGCTGCAGTCATTCAGTAATGCCGGAATCAGTATTAAAGGCCATCGAGATTATTCACCTGATCTGAATGGTAATGGAGTTATCGAGCGTAATGAGTGGTTGAAAATCTGCCCTGGATTTGATGTATCTGAATGGATAAAAAAAGGGTTGATGCCAATGGAGAAAAATACTTATGTTGAATCTGCTTAATTTCATATCAGGGCTTAGCCTGCAAATTAAGGCCGCTATCTTTGGCGTATTAATTATGGCTGCATTCATTGCTGGCTGGAATGTCCATAGCTGGAAAACTGATGCTGGCATAACCAATGGTATCAAGCAAGATATTAAAACCAGCCAGGCGCTAGATAAACAAGGCGAGGGCATTATTAAAACTAAGCAGGCTAATGAACAGGAGATTAAAATTGTTTACCGAGACATTTACCATAAAATCCATGAGCAGGCTGATGATAGTATTTGCTTTACTCATGATTCTTTGCAGCTGTGGAACGCTGCGATCACAGGTACCGATAACAATAGAGCCGAGCCTGCTAGAGAGACCGCAGAAAATGCAGCCGTTGTCGCCACAGTTGAGCAAGTCCTCACAAACGCAGCAGAAAACTTTGAAACCTGTAACTCAAACTCAGTAAAGCATAATGCGCTGCTGGATAAGCTAGAAACGCTTAAAGGTAAGATGTGTATTTGTAGTCAGTGATTATGAATCCCTGTTTAGGATTCTAATTGTTGAAAGCCAGCTTTTTGCCAGCTTTTTATTAAACTCCTTTACTGGCGGTGACTTGTGCTGGTTCGAATCCCGCCCCTTCCGCCAGTATTTTATATATAAATCAATAGCTTATGTTTTAGAGCCGGCATTTTTATGCCTGTTTTTTAGGGTGTTTTAAGGTGGAATTGCCAGCTTTTATGCCAGCTTTTTCACTAAACATCTCAACGGCTTTATCACCTGCGTCTGGTATTGAATCTTTAATGAATTTTGCATATACCCGGCGCAGCATTCCCCAGTCACTATGGCCCATCTGTTGAGCAAGCCAGGCAATAGACTCACCTGCAGTAAGCATCATGCTGGCATACGTATGCCGTGTTTGATATGGTCTTCTATATTTCACTTTTGCACGCTTGAGTGCGCTAGTCCATACAGTTAATCTAATTGATTGATCACCCGTCCAGCGTTCACCAGTACGTGGGTTCTGGAATATCTCTTTGCCCTTTAGGTGGGTATATTGCTTTTGATTTATTAGTGCC
>Ga0208508_1000434_pt1 | contig 11521 bp, 10 predicted proteins | sample LakWasMeta1_LOW4_2_FD_183853 | JGI IMG/M metagenome (GOLD analysis project Ga0208508, IMG submission 183853) | Freshwater sediment methanotrophic microbial communities from Lake Washington under simulated oxygen tension - Sediment Metagenome... | ecosystem: Environmental > Aquatic > Freshwater >...
TTTAATCACATTGTTAAGATCCGCTTGAGCGAAAGCCATTATGGGTAAAAGCAACAACGCCACTATGAGATTTCTTGGTTTCATGATAGTATTACAATTAATTTTTTAACGGGATTGTTTCCAATTTTAAAGCACTCCAATCTTCCGTTTTATTGAGTAAATCTTGCATTTCACAAATGTTTTCTGGAGTTACTTTTTGATCATTTACCGAGGTAATCTCGTCGTCAATATTATACTTATTATTGCCTTTTATTTTAGCTATAACAATAATTTTATCATTACTTATCCTAGTATAATAGACCTTTTTTACCTTGATTTCTTTAGCCAAAATTGAATTTTTCTTTATAAAAACCTCCTTGGTTGTAAAGTTTATAAACCAATTGAATTGTTTAATCGCTTCCATTCCCATATTCTTGTTCATCCCATCTGGCATCATTAAAACAGGAGCATTAAAACTTTGATCTCCCATTTGTATGGGCGTGTTTTGCACAATTGTTGTTACATCACCAAAGGTTGTTTTTACCGATTGGAAACTCTTGCCCTCCGTTATAATTTTGTTTGTTGAAATAGAATCTAATTGTTTCGAAAAAGGCATAACTATGCTACTTGTATTACCTGTATCCAGAAGATAATTATCTGTAACTCCATTTATTGTTAGCGGTATGAGTATTTGCTTTTTATCAAAAACAACGTTTATTTTACTATACCCATTTAATTTTTCTTTATCAAAATCGGTATTTATATAGGAATTGATAGTGTGATTTTCATTGTTTAATTCTAAAATTAAATTTGATTTCATAAAAGCATCAATGCCTATTAATCCATAATAAGATATTTTTGTTGGACATTTGCCTTTTGGCATTATAAATATCCCTACAATTTTGTTTTTCGATTCAAACCATGGGGTTTTAATGTATAATGCGGTAAGTTCTTGACGCGTTTTACTGCCATCTGGTGTCCAAACATTTCCAAATTTAATAGTCTTCCTTTTTTTGTTATCATCTATAATCGAATCCTGATTAATAACGGTTAAACTTGCGCCTGTATCAAACATAAAAGGCACGTTTTTTACATTATCAACATCAATGTTGACAAATAAACCCGGTGATTTTACCTCAACGCTCCCTGTTTTTGTTACAACTTCCTCGTTGTTTATTAAGGACATTAATTTACAACTTTGCAATAAAAAGAGTAATGGAATTATATAAAATAGTTTCGCTTTCATACTAGTTTCGTTTTAATAAATACAATGCTAATAAGTCTCATTTATTAGCATTGTATTCAATTTTATTTTTATGGTTTAGGAGGACATGGAACATCAAAGAAACCAAGGATAAAACAAATTGCGCCTGTATTTTGACTAATAAAATCCATCAATGCTTGCAAATGACAACCTATTTGGTACCATTTACATTTTGCTACTAATTGTGAACTTGTATTTTCGTAAGGATTGAAATCACCTGTTGTCCCTCCAAATAATTCCATTCCTTCCGTTTTTGGATTTTTAGCTTTTATTGTTTCTAATAATGCTAAAGCACTAGCCATTTCAATACCCGAATAACTTTTTAAAATAACATCTTTTGTTGTTCCTTTTGAAACATACTCATACGCTTTTTTTAATAAGGCTGTTCCTTCCGTGGTGTTTCTCCAACTACCTAATAGCACTTTTTCAAAACTAGCATAGGTTTGTCCGCTTTTATAAGCCGGTTTCACACCGTCAACTAAGGAAACCATACCTTCCGCTAACTTGTATCTTGCTTCTTCTTTAGTTATTTTCTGAGCATTCCCAATAAAACTAAATAATGCTGTGGCAATTACGCCAAATAATAATTTTTTCATAAGTTTGTATATAATTTTAATTATTTGCAGTCCTACTCTTTGTCGTCGAAAACATTATAAGGTAGGGCTGCTTTTTTTTGGTTGGTTTGGTCGTACTTCCCGTTTAATAACAAACCGATAAAATAAACAGAAAGAAATAATTCCTTTTGAAATACAAAAAATACCACTTTCCTGTATTTCTTCATTATGAGATGGCAAGTCTCTTTTTTGCCCGTAAAGTGTTTTAAATAAAGATTTTGACATTTATGTTACGTAAATTTATGTAGCCCTTTCGGATAAATTTTACGGTTTTTCCGTACATTTTGTTAAAATTTAAGAATTCGATTGTTTATTCTTCTTTTATGGAGGCAATTAATTCTGCCCTGAGTGCTTTAACGGCTTCGGCAACTGTTGTACAGGATGTAGAAATAGATCCAGAAACCGTCGTGGATATAAATTCTTCATTTACTGTAACCGATATTTCAACGGTTACTTCGCATTTTTCTGCTTTACTTTCCTTTGAAACAGTAGTTATATCGTCTAAAATCTTATTTGAATGCTCTTCAAAATCTTTAATTGTATCAAACTTATATTTGACTATCTCATCTTCCGATTTTACCGTTATAAAAGCAGATTCCGTTTTCCCTTTAAATTTTGTCGCAGTTTTCTTTTTTTGTGCATTTCCATGAAATGCAAACAACACCATAATGACTATAGTGAATACTGAATTTTTCATGATTTTCGAATAATTTTAAATATTTACAGCCATACCCATTTGTCGTCGAAAACATTATAAGGTATGGCTGCTTTTTCGGGCTTATTTATTCCCAATTTCCGTTTAATAACAAACCCAAAAAATAAACAGAAAACATTTATTAATTTAAAATACAAAAAACCACATTTTTGTATTTTATTAGTCCTGAGAGGGTAAGTCTCTTCTTTTACCAAACATAGTTTTTAATGTTTGGATAAATCTATGAGGTTGGTTTTGATAAAAATTACGGTTTTTCCACACATTTTGTTAAAATTTATGTGGCGGTTGGGTATAGAAAAGCTAGTAAGAAGTATAGAACTATCTTAAATCAATCCTTGTTTTCTGGCTTCGCGAAGGATATCTTCGTCCGTGCCTTTTAGGATTCCAAGGTAGTCTTTTATAATAGCTTTGCGCTTCTCAATAGCACTTGTAGAAAGATTGATGTGCTCATGAAAGTTTTTGGTTTTCACACCTTGTGATAGCAAAATGATGATTTGTCTGTTATAACTATCTAATGTTTTGACATTAGAAAGCATCTCGTTTTTATGGTTTCTAACGGTAGTGCTATAATATTTCTCTCCTTTTACAATGGTGTCGAAAGCAAGTAAAAATTCGTCGGGTAAAAAATCGCTTTTTACCAATAATCCATCAGGCTGACATTTATTTAAAATTCCATAAAGCACTAATGACTCTGTGTGGGATGTGAGCATTACTATCTTCGTTCCTGGAAGATGCTCTTTTACTAAAAGCACTAAATCTTCCCCCGATTCGATATTTTTTTCTATAAATGGAGGCAAGGTTACATCGACAAAAACAACATCGAAAGCTATTGGTTTTTGTTTTTCCGTTATAATTGAATAGGCCGTTTCACAGCTATAAGCCTCTACCGTATTGAGCTTATATCCAAAGGGATTGTATGACAATATGGATTTATATCCTTCAATAATAGGTGGGTGATCATCAACCATTAAAACATTTAAATCCATAGTAAGTTTTTTATAAAACTACATTTTTTTATGTAAAAACTTATAAATTTAATACTTTACTCTTAAATCTCCAAATAATTTCCGGCAGCGATTCTAGCAATAATTAAATCTACGTTCTCTTTGTAAGATTTAGAGAACGGTAATTTTGTAGTGGAATTTTTGATATAACAAACGGTATTTCCAGTGTGGATTCTGGAAACTTGAGCAATATTAATCATATAACTATTATGAATTCTTAAGAAATGAGTGTTAGGTAAAACCGTTTCAAAATGTTTCAATGTTTTGAACGCCGTAATCATTTCGCCATTACTTAAATGAATATCGGTTGAGTTATTATCCGCTTCAAAATAAAGCACATCATTGGAATCTATATAACGGTAATCGCCATAGGATTTAACGCAAATAATTAACGATTGTGGTTTTTGAAATGCAATCGGATTTAAATCAGCATTTCCAGGTCTTATAGTAACCGTATCTTCATCACCTTCTACTTCATCTCCTTGCTCACCATCGTTTAGTTCAGCTTCACGTTCCTGCATTTCGGCAACCGGAATATTTTCCTCCTCCAACATCGTTTCATCTAAAACTTCATAAGTAGCTATCGCTTCTTTGGAAACATTGGTTGTAACATTAGAACTTGTAGCTCTGTCCAATTTTAAAATGGCTTTTCTAAACTGATTGATATCCAAAGGTTTCAACAAATAATCAATCACTTCATATTGCAAAGCTTCATAGGCAAGCGTTTTTGTCTTGGTCGTAATAATAATTTTGGGAACTACTTTTAAATACCGATACAATTCATTGATTAAAGCAAGCGAAAGAAAGCTCTTTTTTTCGGTAGGATCAATTTCTAAAAAAACTAAAGTGGGTTGATGCTCCAAAATCAAGTTCACACCATCATCATAATTGTTCGCGGAAGCAATAAATACAAGACTGCGAAAACGCTCCGCTATTGCTTGAGTATTTAAGACGCTTTCTTGATCGTCGTCAATGATGATGTAAGTTTGCTTCATTAAAGCTTCCGGTATTAGTGTAGGGAAGCATTAACATGTTAAATTTTTTAGGTAGTTTGGGGAACTATTTTAAAATTTAGTCTTCTTTACGAAGGATTTTTATTTCACTGGTTAAAGATGTCGTTTTAATTCTACAAAATAAAATAACAACGATAACTAACTTGAATTTTCGATGAACGAATTTATAGTTTTTTACTTTCAAATGTCCAAAATGTTAATACTATAGGTTTTAGTGTTAATATGTTAATTTTAAACTCAAAAAATCCTTACGCTTTTAACATTTTCACTTCAAACTATCTTAAAAAAGAAAAGCTCCTCAAATTGAGGAGCTCTTATAAATATATCAATTTAAAAATTACATTTTCATCAACCAGTTTCGCATAGCAACTTCATTATTGATAATTGTTTTTAAATCGGCAATTTTTACACGGTCTTGTTTCATCGAATCTCTATGACGAATAGTAACTGTTTCGTCTTCCAAAGTTTGGTGGTCAACTGTGATACAGAAAGGTGTTCCAAGCGCATCTTGTCTTCTGTAGCGTCTTCCAACAGCGTCTTTTTCATCATACGCCACATTGAAATCCCATTTTAAATCTTCGGTGATTTTTTGAGCAGCTTCTGGCAATCCGTCTCTCTTTATTAAAGGGAAAACAGCTGCTTTTGTTGGTGCTAAAACACTTGGCAAAGCCAAAACTGTTCTGGTTGAGCCATCTTCCAATGTTTCTTCTTTCAATGATGTTGCAAAAACAGACAAAAACATTCTATCCAAACCAACCGAAGTTTCTACAACATAAGGAACATAGTTAGAATTGGTTTCTGGATCAAAATATTGTAATTTTTTACCCGAATATTGTTCGTGTGCTTTCAAATCGAAGTCGGTTCTTGAATGAATTCCTTCTAATTCTTTAAATCCAAAAGGAAAATTGAATTCGATATCAGCAGCAGCATTTGCGTAGTGTGCTAATTTTTCATGGTCGTGAAAACGATAGTTTTCCTTTCCTAAACCAAGAGATAAATGCCAGTTTAAACGAGTCGTTTTCCAGTATTCATACCACTTCATTTCTTCGCCTGGCTTTACAAAAAACTGCATTTCCATTTGTTCAAATTCACGCATACGGAAGATAAATTGTCTTGCAACAATCTCATTTCTAAAGGCTTTTCCTGTTTGTGCAATACCAAATGGAATCTTCATTCGTCCTGTTTTTTGAACATTCAAGAAGTTTACAAAAATTCCTTGAGCTGTTTCTGGACGTAAATATAAATCCATCGCAGTATCTGCTGAAGCACCGAGTTTTGTGCCAAACATCAAATTAAATTGACGCACTTCGGTCCAATTTCTTGAACCCGTTTCAGGATCGGCAATTTCCAATTCTTCGATTAATGCTTTTACATCTTCCAAATCACCATTCCCCAACGAACGTCCCATTCTTTCTAGAATTTCTCTTTCTTTCGAAAGGTATTCCATCACACGAGGATTTGTCGTTTTGTATTGCGCCTCATCAAAAGAATCACCAAAACGTTCTCTTGCTTTTTCAATTTCTTTTTTAGCTTTCAGGTTTAATTTTTCGGCATAATCCTCTATTAAAACATCGGCTCTATATCTTTTTTTGGAATCTTTGTTGTCAATCAATGGGTCGTTGAAAGCATCAACGTGTCCCGATGCTTTCCATGTAGTTGGGTGCATTAAAATTGCGGCGTCAAGACCCACAATGTTTTCATGCATTTGCACCATGGCTTTCCACCAATATTCTCTAATATTTTTCTTCAATTCCACACCGTTTTGAGCATAATCGTATACTGCGCTCAAACCGTCGTATATTTCGCTTGACGGAAATATAAATCCGTACTCTTTTGCATGCGAAACTACATTCTTAAATAAATCCTCTTGTTTTGCCATGCTGCAAAAATATAAAAACTGAGTTTAAAAAAGGAATTAAAAATACATTAGTATTACTATTTTTTATACTTTTATGTAAGAAATAGCTGTTTTTTATGTTTGAAAGTCTTATTAATTTGTTTTTTCCGAAGTCTTGCGCGGGCTGTCATTCTTTTTTATTGAAGGAAGAACTGGTTATTTGTACCGCTTGTCGCCATGAAATTCCACAAACCAATCATCATAAAACCCTCAATAATGAAACGATGCAAAAATTTTATGGAAAAATCCCACTAGAATTCGCCGCATCTTTATTGTATTTTCATAAAAAGGGAATTGTTCAGGAAATGATACACAAATTGAAGTATAAAGGACATGAAGAAATTGGAGAAACGCTCGGATATTGGTATGCTGAAGAACTAAAAAACACTGTGCAAATTAAAAACATCGATTATATTATTCCAGTTCCTTTACATCCAAAAAAATTAAGAGAACGGGGTTATAATCAAGTAACAAAATTCGGAAAATCTTTATCAAATGAGTTGCAGATTCCTTTAAACGATAGTGTCTTGGTTAGAAATGTCTATTCGAAAACGCAAACCCGGAAAAACCTTTTGGGAAGAACCGATGTCATTGAGAATATCTTTGATGTAGTCTTTTCGGAAGTCCACCACAACAAACATTTTCTACTCATTGATGATGTAATTACAACCGGTTCCACTTTGGAAGCTTGTAGTCGTGCCTTATTAAAAATTCCTGATGCAAAAATTAGCATTGTTTGCATGGCGATGTCGCATAATTGATTTTAGTTAATAAACCTTAAAAACATTTCGTTTCCACTAAATATAATTGTTATTTTGTGCTTTGAAAAAACAGCAATATGCCAAAATCTATATTCAGATTTCTTTGTTTCCTTTTAATTGTCATCTTGGCAAGTTGCGCCAAGCGTGGGACAATAACTGGCGGCGACAAAGACACTATAGCACCTGTTTTAACAGCAAGTTTTCCAAAAAACTTCTCAACAAATTTTAAAAGCAAAGAAATCAAATTAGTTTTTGATGAATATGTAAAGGTGAAAAATGCCAACAAACAATTGATTGTTTCGCCTCCTTTAAAATATCCCGCAGAAATTTTACCTTATACAGCGAGTAAAACCTTAACAATAAAACTGAAAGACACCTTACTTCCCAACACAACCTACAGTTTTAATTTTGGACAGAGTATCGAAGATTATAATGAAAAAAATCCCTTGTCGCAGTTTAAATATGTTTTTTCTACGGGAACTTATATTGATTCGTTGAGTTTAGATATAAAAGTGAAAGATGCCTTAGAGAAAAAAGTAGATGGTTTTGTATCGGTTATGCTTTATGAAGTCAATGATAAATTCAATGATTCCACTATTTATAAGGAAGTCCCGAGATATATTACCAATACATTGGACAGTCTAAAACAGGTGAAAATTGAAAACATCAAGGCAGGAAAGTATCTTCTAATCGCTTTAAAAGACGAAGCGAATAACAATAAATTCAATCCAAAATCGGATAAAATTGGTTTCCAAAAACAATATATTACCATCCCAAACGACACCGTTTTTGAAGTAGAATTATTCAAGGAAAAACTTCCTTTTAAAGCATTAAAACCCGCACAGGAAAAGGGGAACAAAATGATAATGGGTTACGAAGGAAATCCAAAAAACATAAAACTCACTGTAAAAAATGGCGCTGATATTATTCCATCAGTGGTCACACAACTACCAAAGAAAGATTCTGTCCAAGTTTGGTTCAAACCAATAAAGGTCGACTCCTTAAAAGTTAGTGTTCAAAAGGACAATTTCGACAAGGATTTCATAGTAAAAATCAAAACCCAAAAGGCTGATACTTTAAAAATAGAATCTCTATATAGCAGTAGTCTTCCTTTGAGAGAAAGGTTTGGCTTAAATTCAAACATTCCCTTGGTAAAGTTTGATGTTACAAAAATGAGTCTTGTAAATAAAGATTCTGTTGCCGTTCCTTTCACTACAGAATACGACGAATTTGAACAAAAATTGTTTTTTAATTTCAATAAGGAACCGCTCGAAAAATATAAAATATCGCTTTTACCTGGTGCATTGACTGACTTTTATGATACGCCAAATGACTCTCTAACTTATAAAATCGGTATCAAAAATTCCTCCGAGTATGGGAATTTAAAGGTTATTCTGGAAAACGTTAAAAGGTTTCCTGTGATTGTTGAACTTACCGATAAAACCGGGAAAATTTTAGCCACAGAATACTCTGAAAAAAATACAACAGTTGAATTTTTGGGACTAGAACCTGCGTTATTTACGCTGCGGCTAATCTACGATGATAACAAAAATAAAATTTGGGACACCGGAAGTTTCCTCGAGAAAAGGCAGTCGGAGGAAGTGATTTACTTTCCAAAGGAAATTGATGTCCGGGCCAATTGGGATGTGGAACAACCGTTTAATGTAGGTACGAAGTAAGATTTACGAAGTACGAAGTGTGGTTTAAATTATTTTAAAATCATCTTTATCTTCTAGAAAAGCTAATTTTTTTCTCGTTTCCAACAGTTGCTGTTTGTCTAAAGTCACAATAAAAACACCATCAATTTCTTGCGGTTTCTGAATGTAATTTCCAAGAAAATCAACAGCTTGTGAATGCCCAACATATTCGTGATTGTTGTTATCGGTTCCAATTCTATTCACGCCAATAGTGTAGCACATATTTTCCACTGCACGTGCTTTTAACAAAATATCCCAAGCATTTACTCGCGGTTTTGGCCAGTTGGCAACATAAAGCAGCACGTCATAATTCTCTACATTTCTGGAAAAAACTGGAAAACGCAAGTCATAACAAACCAGCGGACAAATCTTAAACCCTTTGTAATCTACAATCAATTTTTGGGTTCCAGCGGTATACACTTTGTCTTCTCCGGCAAGCGTAAACAAATGTCTTTTATCATAATGCTGGATTTCCCCCGATGGAAAAACAAAAACCAATCGGTTGTAATAATTTCCATTTTCTTCAATGATTAAACTTCCTGTGATAGCGCAATTTTTGGCTTTCGCCATATGTTGTAACCAAGAAACCGTTTCGCCTTCCATGGTTTCGGCAACTGCTTTTGGATTCATTGTAAAGCCTGAAGAAAACATTTCGGGAAGCACAATTAAATCAACATCTTCCATAAAGCCAGTGATTTTTTGTGCCAAATGACTTCGGTTTTCTATTGGGTTTTCCCAAGAAAGGAATGTTTGTATGAGTGCTATTTTCATGGTTTGTTTTATAAAACCCTTCCAGAGTTTTGAACTCTGAAAGGGTTAATCTTATTTTATCGTTATTTCATCAATAAATATAAACGCATCACCGCCAGCACCTTGGTGCCATTCAGGCAATTTTCCAAAATTATGGGCAATGACTTTTACGTATTTTGCGGTTATTGGTTTTTCGGATTTGAAAGCAAAATCTCGTTTTTTATTTTCATAATCTTTGGGTTCCACCGTATTTTCAACAGTTCCGACTAAAGTAAAATTGACATTATCGTTGGAAACATAATACTCGACTTTCGTCGGCATTAAAATCCAAGAACGTGTGTCCTGAAGAAAATCGGCACTAAACTGATTCACTTCTTTGCTTTGCTGCAAATCAATAACACATTCAAAATCCTGACTTTGATAGCCTTGCCAATCGCCTTTGCGCCAGTTGGTGGTTCCGAAAATTCCATCTATCAAACCTTCTGGTCCACCAGCATGATACTGCGGATTATAAACTGATTTGATGTTAATGGTGTAATTGTTTGGCTTTTTGAAGAAAGTAGCGGAAATGGTATCGCTTTTTACATACCAAAAATGTGAATCACACATATTTGAATATTTATAATCCGTATAAGCAAATATTTCAGAAGATTTATTAATTTCAAATGGTTTTGTATACTCTATATAATCATCATTTTTCTTGAAAGAATAAAATATTTTGTCATCTGAAAATGCTGTACTCATTTTAATTTGTACTTTTTCTTGAAAAGATTTTCCATTACTTTCAATAACTGGCAAAGTATGTAAAGTATAATACTCATAACTAGAAGGTCCGAAAGCTTCAATATATTTTGAACCTAACATGTTAAATTCTGCAAAGGAACCATGATCAGTTAAATCTATTATATCAAAGAGTTTATTATCTTTAATTTTTATTTTAATGTTTTTAAAAATTGGTTTGACAAGATTAATAATTTCTTGTCCTGGTGTAACTTGATACAAACCTATAGAGCTCAATACATACCACGCACTCATTTGTCCGCAATCTTCATTTCCAATCAAACCATCAGGTGCATTTTTGTAGAAATTATTCAGAATGTAATGGACTTTCTCGGCAGTTTTTTCGGGTTTGCCAACGTAATTGTATAAATACGTCATGTGATGACTCGGTTCATTTCCGTGTGCGTATTGCCCAATTAATCCCGTCACATCTACTTGCTCCCGACCAGTGGTTTTACTCTCACTACTGAACATTTCGTCGAGTTTGGCTTCAAATTTGGCCTTTCCACCATACGCTTCAATCATTCCAGGAATGTCCTGTGGTACGAAAAAAGAATATTGCCACGAATTGCCTTCGGTGAAATTGTTATTGATTTCTTTGGCATCAAAAGGTTTGTCCCAACCACTATTCTTTTTTGGTCGCATAAAACTGGTATTCCAATCAAAAACATTCTTCCAACTTTGAGAACGTTTCATGAAGTAATTATAATCATCCTTTTTATCTAAAATCTGGGCCATTTGGGCGATACACCAATCGTCATAAGCATATTCCAACGTTTTGGAAACGCTTTCATGTTCATCATCCATCGATATAAAACCTTGTTTTTTATACGCATCCAAACCTAAATGATCCATCATAGCCGAATGTTTTGCGGCTTCAAAAGCTTTTTTATAATCAAACCCTTTTATACCTTTTGCCAGCGCATCTGCCATTACAGAAACCGAGTGGTAACCAATCATACAATCGGTTTCATTGGAAGCTAGTTCCCAAACAGGCAATCTGCCGCCTTGTTCGTATTGTTTCAAAAAAGTATTGATGAAATCTGC
>Ga0208508_1000435_pt1 | contig 11517 bp, 10 predicted proteins | sample LakWasMeta1_LOW4_2_FD_183853 | JGI IMG/M metagenome (GOLD analysis project Ga0208508, IMG submission 183853) | Freshwater sediment methanotrophic microbial communities from Lake Washington under simulated oxygen tension - Sediment Metagenome... | ecosystem: Environmental > Aquatic > Freshwater >...
CGTTGATAATACATTTAGGTATGTCAGGCAGCTTAAGGATTGTGCCCACTACACAGGCACCAGGCAAACACGATCATATTGATTTTATTTTTTCAGCAGATACGGTTCTTAGATACAACGATCCGCGCCGTTTCGGCTCGGTATTATGGACGACTGCCCCAGCCGAAACGCATCCATTACTTAAAGACTTAGGCCCAGAACCATTGTCACCCGACTTTAGTGGCGACTTGCTTTACAGCTTATCCAGAACGCGAAAAGTACCGGTCAAAACATTCATTATGGACAGTCACATCGTGGTTGGCGTCGGCAATATTTATGCAAATGAAGCGCTGTTTATGGCAGGTATATCACCTGCTCGCCAAGCAGGCTTAGTATCGTTGGCGCGTTATCAGCAATTGGCAGAATGCATTCGCGTAGTGCTGCAACATTCTATTGATCAAGGAGGTACAACATTAAGAGATTTTGTTAACGAGGCCGGTAAGCCAGGGTATTTTAAACAGCAGCTGCGTGTTTACGGCCGGGCTGGACAGCCTTGTATTAACTGCCAACGGCCATTAACTGAAATTAGACTAGCCAATCGCTCAACCGTCTACTGTAGTAATTGTCAGAGTTAGGCATGCTTTAGATTAGCCATCTGTTAGCAATGTTGAATTTGATTTGAGGGGATTTAACGACTAGATAGTCGTTCCGTTCGTAGTTGTAAAATTAAACTACGAACGGAATTTACTAAAGGGTTTTAAGCCTTGTCTTTCCCTGCTGTTTTAATTAAGCGAATACCTAATTCTTTCAATTGCTCATCGCTCACCACAGCTGGCGCGCTTACCAATGGACACGCTGCTGATTGCGTTTTGGGGAATGCAATAACGTCGCGTATGGAGTGTGAGCCAGTCATTAACATGACCAATCTGTCCAAACCGAACGCCAAACCACCATGAGGAGGCGCGCCGTATTTCAGAGCATCCAACAGGAAGCCGAATTTTTCTCTGGCTTCATCTTCGCCAATGCCTAAAATTTCCAGCACGGTTTGCTGCATCGCACTGCGATTGATACGAATTGAGCCACCGCCAACTTCAGTACCGTTAAGCACCAAATCATAAGCGCGTGACAAAGCAGCGCCAGGGTTGGCAACCAATTCTTCAACTGAACAACTTGGCGCGGTGAATGGATGATGAATCGCGTTGTAGCGGCCCGCTTTTTCATCCCAATCAAACATTGGGAAGTCGACGACCCAAACCGGTTTCCAATCACCTTGAATCAAGTTAAGGTCGTGGCCCAGTTTAACGCGTAGTGCGCCCATGGCTTCGTTGACGATGCTGGTTTTATCAGCGCCAAAGAAAATCAAATCGCCGGTTTGTGCGCCGGTTTTGGTAAGGACTTTGGCCCAAACATCGGCTGGCGCGAATTTGACGATAGGTGATTGCAAACCTTCAATACCGGCACTTAAATCGTTAACTTTGATGTAAGCCAAGCCTTTGGCACCGTAGATGCTGACGAATTTGGTCAGATCTTCGATGTCTTTACGGCTTAAATCGCCGCCGTTAGGCAAGCGTAAAGCGACTACGCGACCTTTAGGATCGTTAGCAGGGCCGGAGAAGACTTTAAAGTCGACGTCTTTCATTTCGTCGGCAATATCAACCAATTCCAACGGGATACGTAAATCCGGGCGGTCGACACCAAAGCGGGACATCGATTCTTGGTACGTCATGCGTGGGAAAACATCATCCAGCTTGACGTCAATGACTTTGGCAAATAGTTGCCGAATCATTTCTTCCATGATGTTCATGATCTCGTCTTCGGTCATGAACGAGGTCTCGATATCGAGCTGGGTGAATTCGGGCTGGCGGTCGGCGCGCAAATCTTCGTCGCGGAAACAACGCACGACTTGATAATAGCGATCCATACCGGCAATCATCAGCATTTGTTTGTACAGTTGTGGCGATTGCGGCAATGCGAAAAAGGCATTTTCGTGGGTGCGGCTGGGGACGATGTAATCGCGTGCGCCTTCCGGTGTGGCTTTAGTCAGGTAAGGCGTTTCAATTTCAAAAAACTCGTTGTCATCCAAGAAATTCCTCAACACGCGGGTAACATCGCGGCGCACTTTCATTTTCTCCTGCATCGCAGTGCGGCGCAGGTCGATGTAACGGTAGCGCAAGCGCAGTTCTTCGTTGACTTCGATGTCGCTTTCGATAGGGAATGGTGGTGTTTCCGATTCGTTTAAGACTTCAATTTGGGTGGCCAGCACTTCAATTTCGCCGGTACGCATATTGGGATTATGCGTGCCTTCCGGACGAACGCGAACCACGCCTTCAATGCGTAAGACATATTCGCTGCGTACATGCTCTGCAATGGCAAAGGTATCGGGCGCGTCAGGATCAAATACTACTTGCACCAAACCTTCGCGGTCTCGTAGGTCGATAAAAATAACCCCGCCATGATCGCGGCGCCTATGAACCCAGCCGCATAATTGAACCGCTTGATCTGTGTGTTGCTTATTTAATTCTCCGCACTTGTGAGTACGCATAGTTTGTCCCTGTGTTAAAAAAGTTATTGAATCGGTTTAGAAGAGTGTTAATCGCTTTTAGCGGCACTGCTAGGCGTGCCGGCAGGTTTGGGGGTGCTAGAAGAGGCATCGGTGGCTTTGGGCGATTCACTGGCAACATTTTTCTTGCTGTTGCCCGTTTTAAAGTCAGTTTCGTACCAGCCAGTGCCCTTTAATCTAAAGCCTGCTGCCGATATTTTTTTCATAAGTTCAGGCTTACTACAAGCCGGGCAGACTATTAATGGCTGATCACTTAGTTTCTGCAGTGCTTCGTGCTCATGGCCGCAGGACTGGCATTGATATTCGTAAATTGGCATTGTCTTAATTCCTTTAGAAAAATAATAGCTACGTTAGCAGGGTGTTCCCCCTGTCAAGGCAAGCCAAAGATGGCCGAGTTGAAAAAGGTTCAAAATTTTTTTCAACCACTTAATAGTGTGCTGCGTTAGTTTTTCAAGGCACTTACTATAAAATAGCCAGCCATTTTACAGGCTCACCGTCAACAATGAAAACATTAACCCTTACCAGACCGGATGATTGGCACTTACACGTTAGAAACGGCGCTGTTTTAAAAACTGTTATTGCTCACACTGCCAAGCAGTTTGCCCGAGCCATCATCATGCCTAATCTTAAGCCGCCGGTAACTACGGTGCTGCAAGCCTTGGCATATCGTGAGGAAATCTTACAAGCCGTACCTGATGGGATTAACTTTACGCCGCTAATGACGCTGTATATGACGTCATCAACGACAATTGAAGAGATCAAGTTAGCCGCCGAATCATCTTATATTCATGCGTTCAAATTATATCCGGCCGGTGCGACTACCAATTCCGATGCGGGTGTCGCCGATATTAAGACTATTTATCCGCAACTGGCTACCATGGAAAAATACGACCTTCCGTTGCTTATTCATGGTGAAGTAGTTGATGAACATTGCGATATTTTTGACCGGGAACGGGAGTTTGTTGATACCCATCTTGTCGCCATCACACGCGACTTTCCGACTTTACGGGTTGTTTTGGAACACGTGACCACCTCAGAAGCGGTGCAATTTGTAGACTCTGCAGGTGCTAATATTGCCGCGACAATTACGCCGCAACATTTGTTATTTAATCGTAATGCTATGTTGGCAGGCGGCATACGCCCGCATTTTTACTGTTTGCCGATTTTAAAACGAGAACAACACCGCTTGGCATTGGTTAAAGCTGCGACTAGCGGTAGTAGTAAGTTTTTTTTAGGTACGGACAGTGCGCCGCACCTGACTGCATTAAAAGAAAATGCTTGTGGATGCGCGGGTTGTTACAGCGCCCATGCGGCGTTGGAACTGTATGCGCAAGCGTTTGAAACGGCAGGCGCCCTGGACAAATTAGAAGGCTTTGCAAGTTTTTATGGTGCTGATTTTTATCGACTACCCAGAAACTCAGAAACTGTTACGTTGCTGAAAAGCACATGGAAAGTGCCTGAAAATTATGGAACGGATGGCGTAAGCATAACGCCACTGTTGGCGGGCGAAGAGCTGAACTGGCAATTGCAATAGTTTTAGACATTAAAAAGCCGGGGCTACAAAAGTAGCCTCCGGCCTGTTTTGCTTATCTAACGAGCTTTTTTAATGGGTTCTTATTGGTGCGCCGATATTTTGATCAAACTCTTTATCAATATCGAAAGCCTCGTGATCAAGTGGCACTTTGCCATCATGAATTAGATGCTCACGTCGCTGAAAATAGGCATTCTTAAAAAATTCGTACCTATCTATTGCCGCCTCAGAGGCTATTTTTTCAGTACCTAAGTTATCAGCTCTTAGGTCTATCGCATTAAGTGCAAATGCTCCCCCGCTAATAGCGCTACCTACGCCACTTTCAATGCCTGGGATAACTCCAAAACTTAAATATGTGAACGGATTCATTGCTGCATCCCCCACTAAACCACTCACACCACGGGGTGAACTAGGCCCCAATAACGGCAATACCAAATAAGGGCCGGCCGGAACGCCCCAAAAACCTAACGTTTGATCGAAGTCTTCATCGTGTTTAGGTAAATCGATCATGCTTGCAACATCGACCAAGCCACCCACACCGGCAACGGTATTGACTATAAATCGAGAGCCATCCAAACCAGTTTGGGTCAGTTTGAATTGTAATAAGTCATTTATAGTGACGCCAATGTCGTTAATGTTGCTGAAAAAATTGCTTACACCAATATCTACAAATGACGGGGTTATCCATTGATAGCCTTTAGCTATCGGCTTCATGGCATAGTCATCAAGATTATCGTTGAATGTCTGCACACCTCGATTCCAGTTTTCCAATGGATCTCTGGTGTCTCTGGCGCTAGTTGCACATCCACCCAAAGTGCCTGCTAAGGTCAGGCAAACCAATTGGGTGAGTAATTTTTTCTTATGCATGTAGATGTCCTCTTCTTTTGTTATTGTTTTCATTCCAGGTTGCATCGCTTAACATAGCACAGGTGGTCAAAGTCTTCGAGCAAGCAAGGCCTATTTTTCTTTCATTTTATTCCGGGTCGGACAGTCTCATACATGGACATACTTGCACAAAATCCTTTAGATAAGCGCTTTAGAGGCTATCTCCCGGTAGTTATTGATATTGAAACTGCAGGATTTAATCCTAAAAAAAATGCGTTACTGGAAATTGCTGCAGTCATTGTAGAGCTAGATGATCAAGGTGACTTGGCCATTACCGAACGCTATTCAACGCATGTAGTTCCTTTCAAAAACTCTGAGTTGGATGATGCCGCGCTGAAATTTAATGGCATTGATCCACACCATCCATTTCGTATGGCCATTGAGGAAAAAGACGCATTGCACTTGCTGTTTAAACCTATCAAAGAGGCGGTAAAACGCAACGAATGTACTCGTGCCATTTTGGTTGGTCACAATCCGGCTTTTGATATTGGCTTTTTAAATGCAGCCATTAGTCGTACACAAACAAAACGCAGTCCATTTCATCCTTTTAGTACGTTTGACACTGCTACTTTAGGTGGTTTGATGTATCAGCAAACCGTGTTAGCTAAGATTGCGCAGGCTGCAGGAATAGACTGGGACAATGAAAAAGCGCATTCGGCTTTGTATGATGCGGAAAAAACAGCGGAGATATTTTGCAAGATAGTTAACCGCTGGAAGCGGCTTGATGCTCTGGCTGGTTGAAAGCATCGAGACGGCATAGTTTGCCGTCTCGATGCTATTTAGTGTTATTCAGTTGCTCCGGCAGCAGCGAGTAATTTTTGTAATTCACCTTTCTTGTAAAGGTCGATAACAATATCGCAGCCCCCGACTAATTCGCCGTTAATGTATAGCTGTGGGTAAGTCGGCCAGTTTGAATACTCTTTTAAGGCTTCTCTTAATTCCGGATCCTCAAAAATATTGACGTGCGCGTACTTAGCTTGGCAAGCATCAAGAATTTGTACAGTTTGCCCGGAAAAGCCACACTGAGGAAAATCAGGCGTGCCCTTCATGTACAAGATCACTGGGTTAGTCTCAAGTTGCTGTTTAATTCTTTCTGTAACACTCATGGCTATTAACACTCTATTTAAATAAAAACCAAGTTATTCTATCAACTTTTATTAGCTTTGATAAAGGTAACTTCCATTCATAGTCTTGCCTTTTTAAGGTAAGACTTAATTAAGGTTTTACATTGCCTAATATGCAGACAACGACCAACCACCTCAAAAGCTATCGCGTTAATACTTTTGATACACTCGATTTTGCTAGATCAAGCGCATCTGAGCCTATCGACAAAACTTGCTTGAGGTTGGCTTGAATCCTATAATCGAGCGCTTTTTTACCAGGCTGCGGTTTGCAGCCGGTTCTATGTTTACGGACAGTGAGTTATGACCAGTCACATCATGCCAACTTACGCACGCTTACCGATAACCTTTGAACGGGGCGAAGGCGCGTGGCTCTGGGATGTCAACAATAATCGCTATTTGGATGCTATCTCCGGCATTGCCGTGTGTAGTTTGGGACACGCTCATCCGGCCGTTCATCAAGCTATATGCGAGCAAAGCGCCAAACTGTTACACACATCCAATTTATACAATATTGCTGTGCAGGTAAATTTGGCTGCCAAGCTTGCTGAAAAAAGCGGCATGGACAATGTATTTTTCGGCAATTCTGGAGCCGAGGCCAATGAAGCGGCAATCAAATTAGCGCGTAAATATGGCCATGAACTTGGTGTTGCCAAGCCTGGCATTATCGTCACAGAAAAAAGTTTTCATGGTCGCACGCTGGCAACTTTGAGTGCGACCGGCAACGCAAAGGTACAACAGGGCTTTGAACCCTTGGTCGAAGGCTTTGTGCGCGTGCCATACAACGACATCCCCGCTATTAAAAAAGCGCTAGCTGAAAACGATAATATCGTTGCGATTTTGGTTGAGCCCATACAAGGTGAGGGTGGTGTCAACATTCCGGCCGATGATTATCTTAATCAAATACGCACTTTGTGTGATCAGCATAATTTGCTGATGATGCTTGATGAGATTCAAACCGGCGTCGGCCGCACTGGAAAATTCCTGGCTTTTCAACATAACAACATCATTCCTGATGTATGTACCTTGGCAAAAGCTTTAGGAAACGGCGTGCCTATCGGCGCTTGTTTAGCAAAAGGGAAGGCAGCGCAATTGCTGACGGCCGGCATGCATGGCTCCACTTTTGGCGGCAATCCATTGGCTTGTAGCGCCGCACTGGCGGTACTGGCAACACTTGACCACGACGATCTTATCAAACAAGCAACAGTAAAAGGCGATGCTATTTGTGCCGGATTTAGCCAGCAGCTAAAAGATAATCCACATGTTCTGGACATTCGTCATAAAGGCTTGATGATTGGTATTGAGCTGGACGCGCCCTGCCCTGATCTAGTTGCTGCAGCCCTGCAACATGGCCTGTTGATTAATGTTACTAACGAGCGCGTCATTCGGTTATTGCCGCCGTTGATTATCGACGATCAACAAATCGCTCAACTTGTAGAAACCTTATCGGCGCTTATCAACGCGCGCTTTGCATAATTTACTAACTATGAAACCTAGACATTTCATCAGCCTGCTTGATCTGACCGGCGACGAATTCCGTGGCTTGATCAATCGAGCCGCGGCTCTTAAAAACCATCGCGACCCCAACTATCAGCCACTAAAAGGCCAAGTGCTGGCGATGATTTTTGAAAAATCTTCAACGCGTACCCGCATCTCATTTGAGGCGGGTATGAGTCATTTTGGTGGCAGTGCCTTATTTTTATCGCCTCGTGACACCCAACTGGGACGCGGTGAACCTCTCCAAGATAGTGCGAAAGTGATTTCAAGCATGGTTGACTGCATCATGCTCAGAACCAACAAACACGAAACCGTCACTACCTTCGCAGAACATTCCCGTGTGCCGGTCATCAATGGCTTGACCGATCAACAACACCCGTGTCAATTGTTGGCCGATATGCAGACTTACTTTGAGTTTCGTGGCGACATCCAAGGTAAAACAGTTACCTGGATTGGCGATGGCAACAATATGTGCCATTCCTACATCCATGCAGCGATAGTGCTTGATTTCACTCTTAATATTGCCTGCCCGGCTGGTTATTTGCCAGAGCAAGCGATTGTTGATGCTGCTGGCGATAAAGTTAAGTTCTTCGATACCGCATTGGCTGCTGCCGAAAACTCTGATCTTATAGTGACTGACGTTTGGGCAAGCATGGGGCAAGAAGAAGAACAAAAACTTCGTGAAATTGCTTTTGCCGATTACCAAGTCAATGCGGCGGTTATGAACGCGGCTAAATCCGATGCTTTATTTATGCACTGCCTGCCGGCGCATCGTGGTGAAGAAGTCACCGCAGAGGTAATTGATGGCCCTCAGAGCGTTATTTTTCCTGAAGCGGAAAATCGCCTGCACGCGCAAAAAGCCCTGTTGGAATTTCTTATCTGTGGCAAATAACGTTAAAATCCCCTCCAATTCACCATTATCATCAGGGACTCTCGTGAAAAAAATCCTTAGTTCGTTTTTTATTTGCTTGGTAGCAATCAGTACTGCACAGGCTAAAACGGTTTACGTGACAGATAATCTAAGCCTGTCTCTGCGTAGCGAAGCAGACAATCAAAGCAAAAGTATAAAACTTGTACCTACCGGCACGCCTTTGACGATATTAGAGGAAAACAAAGCCAGCGGATTTCTACGTGTGCGTACCAACGATGGTACGGAAGGCTATTTCCCTATTCGTAATACCATTGATCAGCCTCCAAGTAAGCAACAGCTGGAATCAGCCACTAAAAACCTCACTGCCTTACAATCCGAAAATGCCACACTTAAAGCTGAACTGGCAACAGTAAAAGAAGCCATTACACCAGGCACGTCACTGGAGCAATCGCTAGCCAATGAGCGCGACCAATTAACACGAGAATTGGCCGATATTAAAAAAGCATCTGCCAATGCAATACAAATTAAAGAACAACGCGATGAACTTCAGGAGCGCGTCGTTAATGTTGAACGCGAACTTGAGCAAATCAAACTTGAAAATAAAGCGCTACTAGACAGCACCAACCAAGATTGGTTTATTTATGGCGGTACACTCGCTTTAGTCGGTGTGTTGTTGGGATTTATCTTACCTAAGCTCAGCTGGCGCCGTAAAAATAGCTGGGATTCTTATTAAGCCCGGTTTATTTAAGCTCCTTTCTCGCAAACATTAGGCAGACTCTCCTCTGCCTTCTCAAACAGAATTATTCAGGAATCTCATAGATGGCCACAACAGACGACAAAAATATCCGGCATTTTTCTTCTTTGGTAGTTGACGGTATGGAGCGTGCGCCAAGCCGCGCTATGCTGCACGCAGTCGGCTTTAAAAACGAGGATTTCAAAAAGCCGCAAATCGGTATCGCTTCGACCTGGAGCATGGTCACACCCTGCAATATGCACATTAATCGTCTGGCTGACGATGCTGCACGCGGTGTCAATAATGCCGACGGCAAGGCTGTTATCTTTAATACCATTACCATTTCCGACGGTATCTCCATGGGTACCGAGGGTATGAAATACTCATTGGTATCTCGGGAAGTGATTGCCGATTCGATTGAAACGGTAGTTGGCTGCCAGGGCTTCGACGGAGTGGTTGCCATAGGCGGCTGCGATAAAAACATGCCTGGCTGTATGATCGCTTTGTCGCGCCTTAATCGCCCTGCGATTTTTGTCTACGGCGGTACTATTTTGTCAGGTTGCCATAACAATAAAAAACTCGACGTTGTTTCCGTATTTGAAGCCGTCGGCGCCCGTGCCAACAACAAAATCGATGATGCCGAATTGGCGGCTATTGAAGAAAAAGCCATTCCCGGCGCCGGTTCCTGCGGCGGCATGTACACCGCTAACACCATGGCATCAGCCATTGAAGCGTTGGGCATGAGCTTGCCGAACAGCTCCGCGCAAACCGCAATTTCCGATGATAAACGCCTGGACTGCGAACGCGCCGGTGCAGCGGTATTAGAACTATTGAAAAAAGACATCAAGCCGCGCGACATCATGACCAAAGCGGCGTTTGAAAATGCCATCACAGTCGTCATTGCTTTAGGCGGTTCGACCAATGCTGTGCTGCATTTGTTAGCAATGGCTAACGCCACCTATGTGGATTTAACCTTGGACGATTTCACTCGCATCGGCGAACACGTTCCAATGCTGGCCGATTTAAAACCCAGCGGTCAGTATTCAATGGCGGAATTGGTGGAAATCGGCGGCATTCAGCCGTTAATGAAAGAATTATTAAATGTTGGCCTGTTACACGGTGATTGCTTGACCGTTACGGGTAAAACCCTGGCCGAAAATCTTGCCGATGTTAAACCTTATCTGGAAGGCCAAGACATCATTCGGCCATTGAACAACCCAATCAAAAAAGACAGCCACTTATCCATTCTTTATGGCAATTTGGCTACCGAAGGTGCAGTTGCCAAAATCACCGGCAAAGAAGGTTTAGTCTTTACTGGTAAAGCTAAAGTATTTGAGGCCGAAGAGCAGGCGCTGAAAAGTATTTTGGACGGTAGCATTGTAAAAGGCGATGTTATTGTTATTCGTTATGAAGGCCCTAAAGGCGGTCCCGGCATGCGTGAAATGCTCACCCCCACTTCAGCAGTAATGGGTAAAGGCTTGGGCAAAGAGGTTGCACTTATTACAGATGGTCGTTTTTCCGGTGGCACCCACGGTTTCGTAGTCGGTCACATCACTCCAGAAGCCCATGTCGGCGGAGCGCTGGCCATCGTTCAAGATGGTGACCAAATCACTATTGACGCTGAAACCAAACAATTGACCCTGCATGTCGATGAGCAAGAAATCGCTCGACGCTTTGAAAAATGGCAACAACCCGCCCCGCGTTATACCCGCGGCGTATTGGCAAAATATGCCAAATTGGTAAGCTCGGCGTCTAAGGGTGCGGTGACGGATAATTTGGATTGATTGTTGATGCAGGAGGTAGAGCACCAAAAGTAGGCGCTTTAAGCGACGCATGGAGCAGTTGCCGAGAACAAAGTGGAACCCATCGATTACATTGATGATGGGTTTCGTTATCACTCTACCCATTCTATTCTCTACATTAATATCATCCTTAACAAATTTTCGAAACACCCTGTATTTTCGCATTGAGCCAAGCAGGGTACGTATCGCGTACCAATTTCAAAACGTTAATTGCAAAAGGTACGCAATGCGTACCCTACCAAACTTTTTTACATTCAATACATGCCCCAAGGCTTGTACCCCCTAAGTTAGTTAACCGAATACAAGGATATTAAATGAGTAATTTACCCAATTGCCCAAAGTGCGGCTCAGAATACACATACGTGGATGGAGAGTCGTACATTTGCCCAGAATGCTCGCACGAATGGCCACAAGGTTCGGCAGTTGAAAGCGGCGATGATGCGCGCGTGATTAAGGATGCCAACGGCAATGTGTTGCAAGACGGCGATTCCATTACTGTCATTAAAGATCTCAAGGTTAAGGGATCATCACTCGTTGT
>Ga0208508_1000436_pt1 | contig 11497 bp, 1 predicted proteins | sample LakWasMeta1_LOW4_2_FD_183853 | JGI IMG/M metagenome (GOLD analysis project Ga0208508, IMG submission 183853) | Freshwater sediment methanotrophic microbial communities from Lake Washington under simulated oxygen tension - Sediment Metagenome... | ecosystem: Environmental > Aquatic > Freshwater >...
TATCTTTTTCGAGTACTAATTTATCAGTAATAATTTTTTCTTGATACTGTTTTAGTTTTAATTTATCAAGTTCTAACGTTAAAAGTTGCTTTGATTTTTCAATTTCTAGCTTTGCCTTCATTCTCTCAAATTCAATTCTTTTATTCACATATTTTATGCTTTTATAGATAAAGAAAATTATAGTTGCCATGAATAAATAATATGCTAAATTAGTTTGATACCATTTAGGTAGTACGGTAAAATTTAGAGAAGTCTCTTTCCCTGACTGACCAATCAAATTCCTGCTTTTTACTAAAAAAGTATAATTTCCAGGTCTTAAATGAGTATATTCTTTATAAGCCATTTTTTGCCAAGGGGACCAGGTTTGGTCTAGGTTTTCAAGTTTGTAGCTGTAATATATTTTAGCACTTGAAATTATTTTTGGACTAGCAAACTCAAATCTTACTATATTTGTTTGATTAGGTAGTTGTATATTGTTTTCTTTAGAATTTGTTTCGACATAATGTGTCTTTTGACTTTTAGTATATGTAATTTTGGTAATGATTGTTGGGAATATTTTTTTATTTTCAGTTAATGAATAGAGATATAAGCCATTATTTGTTCCTAATAATACAGTATTATTGTCTATAGGATAAATACTTTCCATTCCTCTGTTGAAACTTCCTTTAAGGTTTAAAAATAAATCTTTGTATAAAGTTGGTTTATTGTCAATAAAATAACCAGCTTCATCATCTTGAATGAACCAAGTCTTATTTTTACTTTGAATTAGTTTTCGCGTATTCTTTGACGGGTCTAAAATACGGTTTAATGAGTTAAATGGCTCAAATTTGTTAGTGCTATTATTATAGGTGTAAATTCCTGTATTCGTGGTAAAAACTATTTTGTTGTTCCAATTAAAAACATTGATGTTAAAAGGAGATTTAAATCCGTTTTTATTGGTAAAATGTTCTACTGCATCAACCCTTGAATAATCAGGGTTTATATGAATTTTATAAACTCCTTTAAATCCGTGACAAACCCAATAGGTATCTGATTTATTATCTGCAATAATATCTCTTGTGGACTCCCTGAAATTTTCAATTTCATTTTTTATCGACCAGTTATTTCCTTTTTTTTCAATAAGGTATAGACCATAATAACTAGAACCTAGATACAGATCTTTTTTATTTTTTATCTTGGTGAGTTTCCAAAAACCATTTTGAGAATCAATTTTTTTAGCAATACCGTTTTCTAATTTATATAATCCTGTGTCGTGAGAAATAATGATGTCATTCTCGAATTCTTGAATAGCCCATGCTTGGCCTTGGGTATTTTCTATTTTCTTAAAATTGAAAGTAGTATTTTTAGGGTTATTGATAAAATTTGAATAAAAAACCCCATTATTGGTTGCTAAATAAATAGTTTTATTTTTTACTAAAATATCATATACTGAAGCCTTGTCAAAAGCATGAGTAAAAGGGGATTTATAGTCTAATAAGCTTAATTCATTGCTCTGTAAGACCCATATATTTTCATTTTTTGTTTGAAACAGATTTTGAATCATTGCATTGGAAAGTTCCTGATACAATTGGCTGTCCCTAGTAATTTTACCTGAATGACTTATATTTATAATTTTTGAACCACGTGTTCCTATTGTGTAGTTGAAGTTATTATCTACTATTCCACAATTAACCAAGTCTTTTTTAATTCCTTCAAAAAGATTAATTTTTTTCCGGATTGTTTTGGAGTTTATGACTCCTTCATAAACGATACCAGACTGTGTAATTAGGATTATAATATTTGGGTCTGGAGTTGGTAGGAAACAATCAATGTCTTCATTTAAAAAATATTTGGCATCAAAAACAAGTGAAAGACTCATGGTTTTTGAATCAAACGTATAAATTCCAACTCCTGTATCTTGAACAAAATAAAATTCGCCAATTTTTTCAGAATGAATAAATGATTTGTTAGAAGGGATGGTTGTCACTCTGTTTCCAGTAACTACAATCAAATCTGAAAAGGATCTGTAAATAATATGTTTTTTAAATTCCCGAATTTGCCAAAAATTTTCAAAATTTATTTCTTCAAGATGGTATTCAGGAGTTAAGGATTTATAAAAATAGATGCCAAATTTATTTTTTTGCAAAGTTCCCATCTCATTATAACCACCGGCGTATATTCTACCATCATTTGTTTTGAAAAGGGTATTTATTGGTGAGCTATTAGGAAGACTAATTTTTTGCCAATGTTCTCCATCAAAAATTAAAGCACCGTCATTATTCCCAAAAATTAATGTTCCGTCTTCGTTTTCACACATAGTTAAAAATTTGGGGTCTGCGTTAAAATCGTTACGAGTGTAGTGGATTATTTTTGGAGTGTATGGAGAATTTGATAAATGTAAAGATTTGTCTTTTGTTTGACAAAAACCAAAAGAAGAAAGGCATAAAACCAGTAATAGCTGCAAAAAGTGTAATTTTTTAATCATAGTTGGTCATAATTTATTGACTTTGTTTGCTGTATTGATTAATCCTATTTTTTTTCAATATTAGGATTTTATTAACTATAAAAATGCACAAACTATTTTTTTATGGCTAAAATAATTAAAATTATAAAATTTCAGGCATTTTATGTTATTGCAAATATAATTTTATTGGAGTGTTTTTCTATTCAAGTTATAAAAACAACTTATTACACTTGTGTTGTTATATTTCCACAGATTTTTAATTAAAAATTTGATTAAAAAAATAATTTTATATTCATTAATCATCTGTTAAACAACATTTTATAAAAAATAACGTACCATTTTTCTTTTCGCTTTATTAAGAGTGTAGTTTATGTGTGTACAGCTTTTTACAAATGTGACGAATAATTTTTAAAATTGCATTATCGATAACGTTCATCGATTTTTTTTAAACAGATATTTTATTTACTAACCAATAATACAGATTTTTATGAAAACTATTAAACAATTAATTTTTGCTTTTATTTTATTTTTTGCATTTACTTCTACGAAAGCACAAATTGCAATTCCCACTTCATCAGGAAAAACTAAAACCCCAATTAAAATAACCAATCTTACTACTGATGCTGAAAAAACTAATGTGTTAGCAATATCAAAAAAGCCAAGACAAGGTCAAGTAATTGTCAATGCCAAGAATAAGTCGGAGGATTATACCAAAGCAGAAGAGGTTTTAACTCAGGAACAAAAAAAGCAACGTGACGAGGATAACGCCAAAGCTAATGCTAAGATAGAGGAAATGACTAATAACAGGCAAAGGGGTTATTGAAACTGGAGCAGCTGTTTCAATACTATTCAAATGAATTTCAAGATCGCTCGGATATGACAAAATAATCTAGTGAAGGATAGCTCGCAATTTTTTTCGGGTATACCACAAGAGTCAGTAAAAACGAATAAAAACCACACGATATAAAAGCAAATTTATAGAATAGCTCATTCATATACTATTTAAATTGATTATCAACTACAAACTAACCATAAACCATTTATTATGAACTCAACCAATACTCAAAAAAAGATTAAGCTTTTAGGATTTTTCCTTTTGCTGTTATCTGTTAATTTTTCGTTTGCAAAATTGGTCCCTCGAGGAACAACAACTAAGGCAACGGTAGTAAATGCAACTACTATTACAATTGCAAAACCTACAGGAACATTGAATGGAGATGTTTTAGTGGTTAATATGGTACTATACGGGAGTTATGATAAAATAAATAGTGAGCAAATAGGATGGAAACTAGTAGACGCTCGTCCTTTAGGTATTCGTAGTTATGCTGCTGTTTTTTATAAAATTGCTGGTAATGCAGAGCCTACGGAATATTCATTTTCAGTACCCGCTGGAAGTTGTACGGAAGTATCTGGAACAATCTCTGGTTTTTGGGGAAACGAAGCCTCTGACAAACTATTTGATCTTACCCCAACAGTAATTGTGGTGAAATCTTCTGGGAGTGTTTGTAAAGTACCAACTATTACAACAAAATCAGATGAAGTAAGTTTAGTGTTTTTAGCACAAGCTGTTGGCACCAGCAGTCCAAGTTCAAAATTTTCAAACTATAAAGCAGCCTCAATACCTTCTAATTTCACGGTTGTTAGCGACTATAATGTGGGAAAAATAGCCTTAGGAACCGCACTGCTTATACAAAATAAGGCTGGAGCTACAGGTGAATTTTCTGCGGATATGGCCAATGCTGAAATAGGCGGAGGTGGTATAGTTTTAGCCTTCAAGAAATATTTCGCACCATTTCGTACCGTAGGGGGTTCACCTTTTGCCGATTATCAAACTTTAGGGGTTGCCTTTCAAGATATTAATAATGGAAAATTAACAGGTGATATCCGCCTTTTAATTATTGCCAATACCGATGAAACTGCACAAGCCTATTTATATGGTAGTGGTGATTATGTTGGTAGTGAAAAGTTACTTAGCAATTATAGCAGTGTCACTATCTTTCCTACTATGCCAAACCTAACCATTAGCGGGAATACTTCCGATTACTTCATTGGTTTATTTGGAGCCGATAAAGTGACTATAGACGGTCGTGTTATGGGGACTACGGGAAAAGATAAAGATGGTAAAGATGTTGATATCCCGAATTTGACAATTATTCAAAAAAATAATATAGCTACAACAGTTGTTTTATCGAATACAGCAAAAAATAATACCATAAAATATTGTTTTCTAAAAGGTTCTGGACCAGATGCTACAACAGAAAATGAGATTGTTGCATTTGATAGCCTTGTTTATACACCACAACCAGCAACACAAATAGTAAACGGTGTTCCAACATTAGTAACACCTGCTATCGAAGGGAATAATGACAATACTATAGATCATTGTACTTTTATGGGTATTGCAGATCCCATTACTAATGAAATTGTACCTCCTACTTATGCTATTATTTCTAAGGGTAAAGTAGATTATCCGAATAAAAATAACACCATAAATGAATGTAATTTTGTGGATATGTTAAATCCTAAGGCTAGTTCTATTGTTATTGATATTGAAGCCAATTCGGATGGGTTTAAAATCACAAAGAATAAATTTACGCAAACGAAAGAAGTGAATTATGTCTCTAATGGTGGATTAACCCAATATGTGTATATTGCAATAAATGATGCTTCAAATTGTGTGATTAGTGAAAACTCCATTAATAATAACGGAAAAGCACTTAAAAATAGTGGCGCTAGTGATATAACGCAAGTTTATCCTATTTTGTTGAATACTGGAAATAATAACAAGGTAGAAAAAAATAAAATCGAGAATTTTACATTAAAGTTGGGTATTATTAAAAATAATAATACAGTGTTTGCAGGCATATATCTTCTTAATCAAGCAGGAACTACTTGTACAGCTAATAATGTTAATAATTCAGAGATTTTGAGTGATTTGAAAGACAATAGCTCTCCTAGAGTGGTTGGAATTAATGCTGTCAATCTTACTGAATATACTGCTACACCTAATGCTACTTTAGCAGGAAACAATATCCCTCCAGGCCCAACTAAAAGTATCATTAACGGTAACACTATAGATGGTATAATCATTAAAGGAGCCTCTGTCAATTTCAATTGTACTGCGAGAGGTATTAATGTAAGTAATTCCCCTGGCATAGAAATATCAGGCAATACGATAAAAAATATTAGCAATTCAGGCTTTTCGGCAGCTGAAATACAGGGAGTAATTGGTATTACAATTGAGGCTGGTAAAAACAAAAGATTACAAGATCCTCATGTTAGTACAACGACTACCGATGTACAGTTTTCACCATCAATAGTTAGCGGAGAGTTGGTATCCGGTCCCAGTACTACTATAATTACTACCGATCAGCGAGTATTGTGGTCTTCTGACAATACTGCCGTTGCAAAAGTAGAGATGACAACAGGTCAGGTGTTTGCTTTCGCCAAAGGAACTGCAACCATTTCTGCATTGGCTAGCGATGGAAATATAACTAATTTTCTTGTAACAGTAACCGATCCAAAAGAAGCTGTTCTTCCTGATTATCTTAATTCAACTACAGGTTCCTTAATTGCTGGTATTTTGGTATCAGGATGCTCTGATTTTATTGTGAAAGCTAATACTATTACAAACTTGACTGATAATGATAAAGGTAAAGGAGTAACTTATGGAATAGAGTTTAATGATTGCATAGGAAAAGTTGTCAATAACAGTATAAAAACATTTAAAACTGTTGCTGATGTAACTGAAGCCTCTCGTGGTTCGATGATAGGAATCGTTGCATATTCTAATAATTCTGGATCTCTGATTTCTAATAACACTATTGAAGACTTATCTAATGCTTGCACTAATATTAATTCAAGAGATCTTATGTCAGGTATTTGGGTAGGGTCACTTCGGAGTAACAATTGGTCTGAAATTTCCAAAAACAGAATTAGTAATATAACCACCAATTCGCAAAATTCTAATACTTTGGTTACTGGTATTTTTTCCGCTATTGGTTCTCTAAATTGCCATAATAATATTATAGATTTAGGAGAAAAGATAAGTAATGATGTAAGTATTTATGGCATATTAGATTCAGGTACTCCTCCTCCTTCGGGTACATCAGATGATAATTCATTAGATAACTATTATTACAACACGATAAGGATAAAAGGAACTAGTCCAGGCAATATGAATGGAGCTGAAACTGTTGCTCTTGAAGCTATAGACCGAAATAATTCCAGCCCATTATTCATTAAAAATAACTTGTTTTTAAATACCAGAACCTATACAAATGTAAATAGCGGAAGTGCAAATTATGCTATAGCTCTTATTGCCGATGATAGGACAAAGGCAGTTGTTGCAGCTAATTTACCAGATACTTCAGGAGGTCTTACTCGAGAAATTGATTATAACAACTACTTTGTTAGTGGTAATCAAAGTTACGTAGGCTATTGGGGTTATATGACGAATTTTGTAAATGCTACAACAACTTTTAAAACACTTGATGACTGGAGAACTGTAAATACTAATCAGGATATAAACAGTCAATCTATAGATGTTCAATTTCAAAAATGTGGCGATGCGCTTACAAGCCCTTTAACAGGGGTTGCTACGCAAGTTACCACTGATTTTTATGACACTACTAGGAATACTAATGTTTTGGGAGCGGTAGAATTGATACCAAATGCCAAATCAGGACATAGTGTATCTCCTGGAACTAGCACTACTTGTAAAGGTACAAAAACAAAAGACACCTTTAATTTAGAAGCACATTCAGGTTATAAAGTAGTAAAATGGGAAAAGAGTACTGATATAAATTTTTTAAAAGACACCCCAAAAACTAATTTCGACAGTATTGTAAAAGCAGGAGGGATGACTGCAACAGTTGCAGCATTTCAAAAAGCGGAACAAGATTTTCTTTATGAACAATTTACTAAAATTGATGAAATTAAAAGTGATAAAGATTTTATTACTGGAGAAGAGATAGGAGATATTGCCAGCATAAAAGATCCCATTACTGAAGCAGAGAGTACACCAATGTATTATATCAGAGCTGTTTTACATAATTTATCGGAATGTAATAAAAAGGATGTCTATTCTTCTGCGGTTGCTATTGACACCTATTTGTCGCCGGATGCCATTGTTTTAGCAAATGGTAGTCAAGACACACAATATTTTTGTGTGTCAGCAAAAGTAAAAAATATCAATTTAAGTGTTGGTACATGCAATTATTACAATAGTAATGCTCAAGGTAATGCAGAAGATAACTCTTTAACTGATCCCGAGGCGGCTTTACATACCGGAAAATATTTTGTGGCTCCTGTTTCTTTAGGAGGCTGTGTTGGTCCTAAAACTGCATTTTGGGTTGTTATTGAAGATGGAAAACCACCTGTATCCACCAAAGATAATACTGTTGGCGGTCCTCAGGCGGGAACGATAAATATGACTGCTACTACAAGTACAGGTACAACTATACTATATGCAGGTACAGACTTACCACCATATGCAGAGCAATCGGTTTGTACTGGGACTACTGTTGCAAGCCTAAATCCAGCACCCAATTCAGACCCTAAAAAAGGTGATATTATAAAATGGTGGGATGTTACAACTGGAGGAACACCACTATTGTCAACAGCTACTTTGGTGACAAGAGATTATTATGTAAGTAAGGGTCAATCTTGTGATGGGGTAAGAATTTTAGTTAAGATTACCGTAAACGCATTACCAGATGCTCCAGTAGCTGTTAATATTAACCAAACTTTGGACGGCAACACCACTGTAGCCGATTTAGTTCCACCACCAAGTGCAACCATTAGATGGTATCCTACAAAAGGCACTAATGATCCTATAAGTGGAGGGACGGTTTCTAGTACAATTCTTACTGCTGTAGCTCTTAATGCCTTAGATCCTAAAAATTCTATTAAAGATAATATAGTAGCATTAGATCCTACTGCTCCTGTAAGAACAGGTACTTATTATGTATGTAGTGTAAATGCCAGCGGTTGCGAAAGTGATAGAGTAGCGGTAACCATAACGGTGCCATTAAAACAAGTCTTTTGTACCAATGCTACCGTTGCTGATTTAGTTCCTGCCCCAAGCGCTATTTTTGAATGGTATGATGTAGCAACAGGAGGTACTCCCTTGTCTGCTACCACAGCCTTAACGACAGGAACTTATTATAGTTATAGTAATGATACCAGCTTAAGTTGTGGTGTCACAGCAAGAGATGCTGTTAGTGTAACGGTGGGTCCGCCGAGTGCTCCGATAATACCAGACCAAATAGTGTGTATGGTTAGAGATTTGATTCCAATACCAAGCGATAGCTTAATTTGGTATTTTAGTCCTGATCCGGATCAAACCTACGAATTCAATAGGATGCGGTTGGATCCAAAAAACACCATTGAACCTCTTGTTACAAGCGATTATTATGTAGCAAGAGTTAATTCACTTGGTTGTGAAGGTGCTAGAACGAAAGTTCATGTTACTGCTGCTAATTATCCAGATATTAAGCTTACATCTCCCAACGCTTTTAATTCCACTTCTCTTTTTGCTGGGTCAATTATTTATTACAATGTTGGGGATCCGGTTGAGCCAATAGCTGCTACAGGAGGGGATTTGTTGTGGTACACTTCTCAAACAGGAGGAGTTGGCAGTCCTATTGCACCATCTCCTTCTACATCAACAGTTGGATTTACTGAATATTGGGTGACTTCGACTAAAAATGGATGTGAAAGTGTAAGATATAAAGTTATTGCTGCAGTTTATAATGGTAATATACCAAAACACAATATTATACTAACTGGTCCTGACTCTATGGTGGTTGGAGAGAGTATACAACTTAATCCTACATATATTCCGGCAAATATGGCTAAGCAGCCATATTGGTCGACTGGGTATTCAGTGATTTCAACGGTAACCCAATCGGGATATTTAACTGCTAGATCTGTTGGCATAGCAGATGTTCATGTAGAAAGTCCAAGATTTAGCGATCCATGGGGTTTCCATTCTATAATAATAAACCCTGCCCCTCCAATAGTTACATCAGTAATTAATTATTATGTGGGAGATATTGCAGCACCATTATCTGCAATCAAGCGTACTGGAGATGAAATTGCAGAACTCTTATGGTACACCACGGAGACTGGAGGTGTGGGTAGTCCTATAGCGCCAACTCCATCAACACAAACTGCTGGTACATTTGTTTATTGGGTACAGACCTCATATCCTGAAAGCTCAGGTACGACAGCTACTGGCAATTATAGAAGCGCAAGAGTTGCAATCGTGGTTAATGTTGAAGTAGTAGTAGCTGTAATAGGTGTAAGCGTAAATCTAACCACTACTTCGATAGAAGTTGGCTCAACCGGTCAGTTGACAGCTACCGTAGAACCGACCAATGCATCCAATCAGAATGTGACTTGGACTTCAAGTAATACAGCAGTGGCAACAGTTGATGCAACTGGTCTGGTAACAGCAGTATCAGCAGGAACAGCAACCATTACAGCAACGACAGCAAATGGAGGAATGACAGCCACTAGTGCAGTTACTGTTACAGCTACACCTGTAAATATTGCCTTAAACAAACCCGCTACTGCCAGTACTTTTGAGATTGAAAATCCGGTAGCTAATGGTAACGATGGAGACACAACTACCAGATGGGCTGGGACGGTATCCGCAGGTGACGATTGGTGGAAAGTTGATTTAGGAGCTATAGCAAATATTACCGGAACAGAGATTACCTGGGAGGATGCTGCTTCTCTATATAAATACAAAATAGAAGTTTCAACGGACAATGTCAATTGGACAATGGCGGTGGATAAAAGTACCAATACCACTTCAACTCAGGTAATGAGTGATGACTTTACAGCGTCTGCCCGATATGTAAGAATAACTATATTTGAAGTAGGAGCTTGGCCTAGTTTTTACGAATTCAAAGTTTGGGGCTCATTTTCAAATATAGCCGTAACAGGCGTGACTGTTAATCCAACCACTGCATCTATAGCAGTTGGATCAACCAGCCAGTTGACTGCCACTGTTTCGCCTGCAAATGCTACCAATAAAAATGTAACTTGGAGTTCAAGCAATACCGCAGTTGCGACAGTAAGTATAACAGGATTAGTGACAGCAGTAGCTGCAGGAAGTGTAACCATTACAGCAACCACAGCCGACGGGGGAATGGTAGCCACTAGTACAGTAACTGTAACAGCAGCAACAGTAGCGGTAACAGGAGTAGCTGTTAGTCCAACAACAACTTCGATAGTAGTTGGAGGAATCAGTCAATTGACAGCGACAGTTTCGCCGGCTAATGCGACAAACAAAAATGTGACTTGGACATCAAGTGCACCATCGATAGCAACAGTAAGTTCAACAGGATTGGTAACAGCAGTAGCGGCAGGAACAGCAACCATTACTGTAGCCTCTTCAGCCGATGCAACCAAAACAGCTATTAGTACTGTAACGGTAACAGCAGCTACAGTAGCAGTAACAGGAGTCGCTGTTAGTCCAACCACTGCTTCGATAGTAGTTGGAGGCTCCAGTCAATTGACAGCGACAGTTTCACCTGCTAATGCTACTAATAAAAATGTGACTTGGACATCAAGTGCACCATCGATAGCAACAGTAAGTTCAACAGGATTGGTAACCGCAGTAGCTGCAGGAAGTGCTACTATTACGGTGACTTCAGCCGCCGATGCGACTAAGACAACGACTTGTGCGGTAACGGTAACAGCAGCCACAGTAGCAGTAACAGGAGTAGCTGTTAGTCCAACGACAACAACTATTGCTGTAGGTTCAACCAATCAATTAACAGCAACAGTTTCGCCAGCTAATGCGACGAACAAAAATGTGACTTGGACATCAAGCAATACCGCAGTAGCGACAGTAAGTACAACAGGATTAGTGACAGCAGTAGCCGCAGGAAGTGCAACCATTACGGTAGCTTCCTCGGCTGATGCTACTAAAACTGCCATTAGTACCGTGACGGTAACCGCAACGCGTGTAAATATAGCCTTGAACAAACCAGCGACAGCCAGAAATTTTGAGACTGAAAATCCGGTAGTTAACGGTAA
>Ga0208508_1000437_pt1 | contig 11492 bp, 11 predicted proteins | sample LakWasMeta1_LOW4_2_FD_183853 | JGI IMG/M metagenome (GOLD analysis project Ga0208508, IMG submission 183853) | Freshwater sediment methanotrophic microbial communities from Lake Washington under simulated oxygen tension - Sediment Metagenome... | ecosystem: Environmental > Aquatic > Freshwater >...
GCCGCACCCGTAATAACATGATGGTTTTTGCCGCGATTAACGATGATTTTTTTAGTAAAAGGGTCACGCCCCACATGTATGATTTCTGCCAGTGTGCTGGTTTCAGTCAGCGATTGCTTTGCATCCAGCATGCTGCGTAAATTGGTATTTTCGAGATTGAGAAGATTCAGCCGTTGCAAAGCGATGCCCTGCATGAGTGCCTGTTTCTTTAAACGTGTATTTTCGGCAAGCAGATAATGATGCGTCGAGAAATATTCATCTGTATCCTGATAGAGCTGCAAAGGTGCGTTTGCAATAACTTGCAAAGGGTGCAGTAGTGTCACCAGATTTTCGCGTACGTTTGCCAGATATTGAAGGCGCGAGTCGGTGGCCATCAATGCTAAAGATAGTGCGGTGAAAAATGTTAGTCGAGCGAGTGGGCTGGGGCCCCTGGCGAAAAAAGCCGGCGCTTGCTGCTGATCAAAGTTTTGATGAATACCGCGCATCATTGGTGAATATATAGGCTCTCGTTTTTGTTGTTAGTCTATAAACTTTAGGCCGCATGCATACGGCCTAAAGTTTAACGGTCAAATGGTAAAAAGCTAATGAATGTATTAGCAGGTTTAATTATTCGTACGCAAATACGCTGCCTAATTTATCCATTTCATCCAGCGCTCGACCACAACCGCGAGCAACGCAGGTGAGCGGGTCTTCTGCAACGATAACCGGCAGGCCGGTTTCTTCAATCAGCAATCTGTCCAGGTCACGCAGTAAAGCGCCGCCGCCGGTCAGTACCATACCTTTTTCGGCAATATCTGCGCCAAGTTCAGGCGGTGTTTGCTCTAATGCTGATTTCACTGCGCCTACGATTGAATTCAGTGGCTCGGTCAGCGCCTCCAGAATTTCATTGCTTGAAATTGTAAACTTGCGTGGCAAACCTTCTGCCAGATTGCGGCCGGTTACTTCCATTTCCAATACGGTAGAGCCTGGGAATGCAGAGCCGATTTTTTTCTTGATGGCTTCAGCTGTCGGTTCTGAAATCTGCATGCCGTAATTGCGGCGGATGTAATCAATAATCGCCTGGTCGAATTTGTCACCGCCTACGCGCTCTGATTTGGCGTAAACAATACCGCCCAGTGAAATTACGCCCACTTCTGTAGTGCCGCCACCGATGTCTACCACCATGGAACCGGTAGCTTCAGCCACTGGCATGCCGGCACCGATTGCAGCGGCCATAGGTTCTTCAATCAGGAATACTTGCTTGGCACCAGCGCGTTCAGCAGATTCTTTAATCGCACGGCGCTCAACCTGAGTAGAGCCAACCGGTACGCAGATGATGATGCGTGGGCTTGGTGCAAACCAGCGTGAGTCGTGCACGCGGCGGATAAAGTATTTAAGCATTTGTTCGGTAATTGTAAAGTCGGCAATCACGCCGTCTTTCATCGGGCGAATCGCCTGAATATTTGCTGGTGAACGACCAAGCATGCCTTTGGCTTCTGCACCAACAGCCAGCAGGATTTTTTTACCGTTGGGGCCACCTTCGAGGCGTATGGCAACCACGGATGGCTCGTCGAGAACGATACCTTTGCCACGGGAGTAAATAAGGGTGTTTGCTGTACCTAAATCGATAGCAAGGTCATTTGAAAAATAACTGCGAATAGAGCCGAACATTGTGTTTTTCCTGAAGTTAGTGCTTTTGTAATAGCTGGTTGCGAGCTTAATCGGTTACCGCGATTAAGGCGTACCTGAAATCAGGGTATAATACCGCATATCTTGTTGAAAATTAAGATGCATTGGAAAAATTAGGCTGAAAATACAACTTAATTTCAACATCAGGGTTGGTAACAAAACTTTTTAAAATGAATGATTTGATTAAGATGTCATCAAATTGCTCCCACTATCATTTCGGATTATTGAAGCATGGCACTAAGTATTGAAGATATCAAAAAAATAGCGCACCTCGCGCGCATCGAAGTCAGTGAGGGTGAAGCCGCCGCGACGCTCACCAAACTTACTGGAATTTTGGGTCTGATCGAGCAAATGCAGGCAGTGAATACTGAAGGTATCGTCCCGATGTCACATTCGCAGGATGTCGTGCAGCGCCTGCGTGATGACGTGGTAACCAAAACCAACCAGCGTGAAGCATTCCAGAAAATTGCGCCGGCACTTGGTAACGGCTCAACTGAACGCGCCGTTGATGGCGGTCTTTATCTTGTACCTAAAGTAATCGAGTAACAGCACATGATTAACAGTAGCTTAAAAACATTAAGCCAGATGCTGGCTAATAAAGAAGTTTCCAGCGTTGAGCTGACGCAGACATTCCTCAATCGTATCAACACATTCAATCCGGAAATCAACGCTTACATTGCGCTGGACCAGGACAGAACTCTGGCACAGGCTAAAGCGGCAGATGTGCGTATTGCCGCTGGCAATGCCGAGCCATTGACCGGTATTCCTATCGCGCAGAAAGATATTTTTTGTGCCAATGGCTGGAAAACCACCTGCGGCTCAAAAATGCTGGCGAATTTTGTTGCACCGTATGATGCACAGGTAATTACAAAGTTTGATGCAGCCGGTGCCGTGAATCTGGGTAAAACCAATATGGATGAATTTGCGATGGGTTCATCTAACGAGACCAGTTATTTCGGCGGCGTAAAAAATCCCTGGGATTTTACGCGCGTTCCGGGTGGTAGTAGCGGCGGCAGTGCAGCAGCCGTAGCAGCGCGTCTATGCGCGGCAGCAAGCGGTACTGATACAGGCGGCTCCATTCGCCAGCCGGCGTCGCTGTGCGGCTTAACCGGTTTAAAACCAACTTACGGCATAGTGTCACGTTATGGCATGATCGCCTTTGCATCAAGTCTTGATCAAGCAGGCCCGATGGCTAAATCAGCCGAGGACTGCGCGCTAATGATGAATGTGATGGCAGGTTTTGATGAGCGTGACTCCACCAGCCTCAATCGTGAGAAAGAAGATTACACGCGTGATCTGAATAAACCGTTACAGGGTTTACGTGTTGGTCTGCCTAAAGAATTTTTTGCTGAAGGTCTGGATGCTAACGTAGGTAAAGTTATTGAAGCCGCAATCGCAGAATACAAAAAACTGGGTGCAGAAATTGTTGAAATTTCACTGCCGAACACCGGGCTTTCAATTCCGGTGTACTACGTGCTGGCACCGGCTGAGGCTTCCAGCAACCTGTCGCGTTATGACGGGGTACGTTACGGTCATCGCGCAGCAGAATATACCGACCTGATGGATATGTATTGCAAGAGCCGTGCAGAAGGTTTTGGTGCGGAAGTTAAACGCCGTATCCTGATCGGTACGTATGTGCTGAGCGCGGGCTACTATGATGCCTACTACCTGAAAGCACAGCAGATCCGCCGCCTGATCGCGCAGGACTTTGAAGAAGCTTTCAAGCATTGTGATGTAATCATGGGACCAGCTGCGCCGTCGACCGCATTTAAAGCCGGCGAAAAAGTGGATGACCCGGTTGCGATGTATTTGCAGGATATCTACACGATTTCTACCAACTTGGCGGGCTTGCCCGGCATGAGTGTACCGGCAGGTTTCAGTACCGGTGACGATGGTAAGGCTTTGCCGGTAGGTTTGCAGATTATCGGCAATTATTTTGATGAAGCACGCATGTTGAATGTGGCGCACCAATATCAACAAGTAACGGACTGGCATACAAGAATGCCAGACCTGCCAACGCCGCAAGGAACTAAATAATATGGAATGGGAAGTCGTAATCGGGCTGGAAACTCACACCCAGCTGCAAACAAAAACAAAGATATTTTCAGGTGCCTCAACTGCATTTGGTTCAGAGCCGAATACGCAAGCCTGTGAGGTGAGTATTGCCTTGCCTGGTGTGTTGCCGGTATTGAATAAAGAAGCAGTGAATTGCGCAATTAAATTTGGTCTGGCAGTCAATGCCGAGATTACGCCGCGTTCTGTGTTTGCGCGTAAAAACTATTTCTATCCGGATTTACCCAAAGGTTACCAGATCAGTCAGTACGAATTGCCGGTAGTCGGTAAAGGCGCGGTAACGATTCAAGTGCCGGCAGTAGGCAAAAATGCGGCTTATGAAAAAGTAGTCAACATTACACGTGCGCATTTGGAAGAAGATGCCGGTAAGTCTGTGCATGGCGCTGTAGAGGGCATGAGCGGTATCGATCTGAACCGTGCCGGTACGCCGTTGCTGGAGATCGTGACTGAGCCTGATATGCGTTCGGCAGCTGAGGCTGTGGCTTATGCTAAAAAACTGCATGAACTGGTGCAGTGGATTGGTATCTGCGACGGCAATATGCAGGAAGGTAGCTTTCGCTGCGACGTGAACGTATCTGTGCGTCCGAAAGGTACTGAAAAGCTCGGTACGCGTCGTGAGATCAAGAACCTGAATTCATTCAAATTCATGCAGCAGGCGATTGAGTTTGAAACGCGCTGGCAGATTGAAACGCTGGAAGACGGCGGTACTATTCAGCAGGCAACCGTGCTGTTTAATCCGGATACGGGTGAGACGCGTGCGATGCGCAGTAAGGAAGAAGCCAACGATTACCGTTACTTCCCCGATCCTGATTTATTGCCGCTTGAAATTACTGAAGCTGATAAAGCACGAGTCAGAGCGCTTATGCCGGAGCTGCCGCAAGCAATGAAAGCGCGCTTTGAATCAGAATACGGTTTAACCAGCTACGATGCAGCTGCACTTACTGCTAGCCGTGATGTCGCAAATTACTTTGTGGCTACGGTGAGCGCTGGTGCTGATGCGAAACCTGCTGCGAACTGGGTCATGGGCGCAATTTCTGCAAAATTAAATGCGGAAGAGAAATCCATTACCGAGTCACCGCTAAGCGCAGAGCAATTGGCAAGTTTACTTAAACGTATTGCCGACAATACGATTTCAAATAATGCTGCGAAGCAGGTATTTGAAGCGATGTGGGCTGGTGAAGGTGAGGCGGATGCCATTATTGAGGCAAAAGGCCTTAAGCAAGTTTCTGACACCGGTGCGATTGAAGCGATTATTGATGAAGTTTTGGCTGCCAATGCCGCAATGGTAGAAGAATTCAAGGCGGGTAAAGAGAAAGCATTTAATGCACTGGTAGGACAGGCCATGAAGGCGTCAAAAGGCAAGGCAAATCCTGCGCAAGTGAATGACATGCTGAAGAAAAAACTAGGAGCGTAACTTTTAGCGCTATTCCTGATTTGCGTTACAGTATTGCTAATTCAAGGGGTCGGCAGATATTTGCCGGCCCTTATTTATTTGCTGCGTCAGCTGGAGTGGCAACACTTTGGCCTCTAAGTATGAGATAGCGCTTTTTGTCATCTTCGAAACGCTGGCGTATGTTATCGATGGTGCGCTGACGCTCGTTGATACGCTGGTCAATTTTAGCCAGTCCATCTTTATATGTTTTTAAGTCAGCACTGACAGCTGGCGGAACTGGTTTTCTGGATTTGCTGAAAGCGTCTGCAGTTGCTTTTGATTTATCCAAATTTTTCTGGGCGACGGCTCTATCCAGCTGCATGTTTTTAAGTGCGAGCAGCTCAGGTTCCAGATTGCGGTCACGTGTCAGATCAATTTCATCTACAGTGGTGAAGGTGCCTAGCAATGCCCGGTCTTTTTTATCCTGTTCTAATTTAGCTAATTCGGCTTCTTTATCTTCATGAGGCGCATTCGCTTTATTATGCTGAATGGTGATGCCTTGCTTGTTCATCAATGAGTTGTCGCGGTCTGAATACTGAGGCGGAATCGAGTCTCCGTAATGCGTGATGCCTTTTTCATCTTTCCATTTAACGATACGGCCAGTACCCTCTGCGTGCGCATACTGCATGATACATAGCGCTGAGAGCAATAAAGCAGCCAATGCTGATCTGATGGAAATAATATGACCCGGTTTATTTAGCGTTAATTTCAGTAATTGCGACATGATGACTTGAAGCACCTTTAGTTTATGCACCGAACTGACGCACACAGTCACAGTTCAAGTTAAATTAAATGACGCCATATTTCTGGCGATATGTCTCAACCGCATGCAAGTTTTGCACCAAATCTTGATGTGACCTCAAATAACTCAGTAAATCGTCTAGATTTGCAATCGCACATACAGGAATCTGGTTGGTTTTTACAACTTCCTGTACTGCTGAAAGCTCGCCGAGCCCTTTCTCTTGTCTGTCGATCGCAATGGCGACGCCACAGGCTTTAGCGCCATTGGCGTGGATGAGTTCTACCGATTCGCGTACCGAGGTGCCTGCTGAAATTACGTCATCAATGATGAGAACTTTACCTTTTAGCGGGCTGCCTACAATCACACCGCCTTCGCCATGGTTCTTGGCCTCTTTGCGGTTGTATGCATAAGGTATATTGCGACCATTTTTGGCAAAGGCAATGGCAATACTTGCCGCTAACGTAATACCTTTATAGGCAGGTCCGAACAGCATGTCAAATTCAATTCCGGAGTTCTGAATCGCTTCAGCATAAAATTCACCCAGCTTCATCAGGCTATCGCCGTCATTGAATAAACCGGCATTAAAGAAATACGGGCTCAGGCGACCCGCCTTGGTTTTAAATTCACCAAAGCGTAAAACCTCTTTTTTGATCGCAAATGCGATAAACTCTTGTCTAAATTGATCTGTTGGCTGGGTCATCTTATCTATCTACTGTAAGTCAGGAATAAAGTTTTGAAGATTATATCGTTAAATTTAAATGGTATCCGCTCCGCCGCCAATAAAGGTTTGTATGCATGGCTTAAAAAGCAGGACGCAGATGTGATCTGCATGCAGGAAATCAAGGCACAGGTGACTGACATGACTACGGAGATGTTGAATCCTGAAGGTTATTACGGCTATTTCCACTATGCAGAGAAAAAAGGCTATAGCGGTGTAGGTATCTATACAAAAAAACAGCCGGATGCGGTAATTGAGGGTTTGGGCAATTGTCGCGTAGGCGATCATTGCATGGCGGATATAGATAGCGAAGGCCGCTATATCGAAGCAAGATTCGGTAATTTAAGTGTAGTTTCGCTGTATTTGCCGTCGGGCTCCAGTGGTGAAGAACGGCAGGCGTTCAAATTCAGTGTGATGGAACGCTTTATGCCGCAATTGCAGGCACTGATTGCCAGTGGTCGTGATGTTGTCATCTGTGGTGATTGGAACATCGCACATAAAGAAGCTGACTTGAAAAACTGGAAGGGCAATAAAAAGAACTCTGGTTTCTTGCCAGAAGAGCGGGCGTGGCTCACAACATTATTTGATGAGTTAGGCTGGGTGGATGTTTACCGCAAATTGCACCCGGATACTACCGATGCCTGTTACACCTGGTGGAGTAATCGCGGGCAAGCGTGGGCAAAGAACGTGGGTTGGCGCATTGATTACCAGATTGCCACCCCGGCATTTGCAGCCAAGGCCGTTAATACCAGCGTTTATAAAGATGAGCGCTTTAGTGACCATGCGCCTTTGATTGTTGAGTACAACTGTTAATTCAATAAGCTTTATTTTTTAGTTTCCGTTTGTAAGGTTCAATAGAAAGTCCCGACTAATTGCTGTGTGATGCATTCATTATAAATTTGCGTCATATGCTTTGTGCTTTAAATCTGCCACTCTGCATAGGGTGGCTTTTAAAACAATATGGGAAGGAAATATCATGTCTATTGAAACATCAAAATTGGGTAAAGGCGCTTTACTGGCTGTTGGTGCAGCAGCGCTTGTGTTGGCTGGCTGTGCTGGCAGTGGTTCGAAATCAGCTTCTAGTGGTGACACGGTATCATGCCTGGGTGTGAACTCATGCAAAGGTACTGGCGCCTGTAAAACTGCTGAAAATGCATGTAAGGGCCAAAATGCATGTAAAGGCCATGGCTTCTTAACAATCAGTTCTGAAGACTGTACTTCTAAACACGGTACTATTATTTAATAGCATTATGTTCAACAGGGCATGCCTATGGTGCGCCCTGTTTTGACAACGGCCAACCATGAACAACTTAACTGCTATTGATCGATCATCCAGAGATTCTGGATTAAAAAATCTGGGTTTTGGATTGGGGTTGCGTACCGATCATTACCATCAAATTCTTGATAGCAAGCCAAATGTGGATTGGTTTGAGATTATCTCCGAAAATTACATGGTGCCCGGCGGTAAACCGCTGCACTTTCTGGATCGTATCCGTGCTGATTATCCTATCGTCATGCACGGGGTTTCACTTTCTATCGGTTCAAAAGCTCCCTTGAATCAAACCTATCTGCGCGATTTACGTAAATTGATAGATCGCGTACAGCCGGAATGGATTTCGGATCATATTTGCTGGACAGGGGTGCATGGCAAGAATCTGCATGATTTATTACCACTGCCGTATACCGAAGAAACAGCCAATCACGTAGCTGAGCGTGTAAAAATAGTGCAGGACTTTTTGGGCAGGCGTATCCTGCTTGAAAACGCTTCGACCTATGCCAGCTATGTGAATTCCACCATGACAGAGTGGGAGTTTGTTTCAATGATATGTGAAAAAGCAGACTGCCTGTTATTGCTGGATGTGAACAATGTCTACGTCAGCAGCTATAACCATGGCTTTGATGCCAGAACATTTTTTGACAATGTTCCAGCCAGCCGCGTGCAACAGATACACCTGGCAGGTCATCATAACCACGGCGATTACATCATTGATACTCATGACGCACCGGTGGTTGATCCGGTATGGGCGCTCTATGATTATGCGCTGTCTCTTTGCGGCCCGGTTTCTACCATGATAGAGCGCGATGACAATATCCCGGCATTGGATGAATTGGTTGCCGAGCTGCAAATCGCGCGCAATATTGCAGCGCCTTATTTATCCCGCCAGCATTTATCCTCGCAGCATGATTTGAAGCTAAGGGGCGCAGTATGAGTGAATTAGAACAGCTGCAAACCGGTTTTCAGGCCTATCTGATGGATGATCCGAGTGGTGCTGAGTTTACCCGTTTTATTGTTGACGACGAAAAAGTAGGTGTTAGAAAGCGTCTGGCAATATATTTTGATGCTTACCGGCTGCGTTTGATTGAAGCATTGTCGGCGGCTTACCCCAAACTCAAGCTGCTGCTGGGTGATGATCTGTTTGATACCACGGCGCGTGCTTATATTCGTGATTATCCTTCCATGTACAGCAATATTCGCTGGTATGGTGACAAGATGCAATTGCATTTATTGTTTACATTGCCGCAGCACCCGATAGCGGCGGACATGGCACATTTTGAATGGGCGCTGGCCAATGCTTTTGATGCAGAAGATGTTGCCGAATTAACCTTGCAGAATTTGGCTGAAATTCCACCAGAAAACTGGGGAGCCTTGCAATTCGGTTTCCAGCCGGCATTGCAAATCGTTCCGCTGCACTGGAACACGGTCGCGGTATGGAAAGCATTAGATACCGAGGAAATTCCACCCGCGCCAACTGCGTGTGACGGTTATACACCCTGGCTGATCTGGCGCAGCGATTTGAATCCACAATTCCGCTCTATGGACAAGATGGAAGCAAGCGCACTGCAAATGGCGATGCATGGTGATTGCTTTGCAGAAATTTGCATGAGTCTGGAAGCAGAGCTTAGCGCAGAAGAGGCAACATTACTTGCCGCGCAGTACCTCGCTGGCTGGCTGGAGCATGGCCTGATATCAGATGTAAAGCTCTCTGAGGCGGATATTTGATTGCGCCTTTAGTTGCGCATGGTTTAATTAAACATTCAATTACACATGGGTAACTGCAAGCTTTGTAAAACATTGCCATTACGCCTATTCTGCACAAACATCACCGCACCGGCATTGCGTTCTTTCCATTCGGATTTTAATGTGACCGTTTTGGTAAAGTTATTATTGTCGAATTGATACGGTCCTAACAACTCACGAACCACATAATCATGTTTCAATTCTCGCCCGCTGTTCTCGCCGGAATTGACCAGACTGTTCAATTTGTTTTCGTAAATGGCGATGAAAATATCCGCTTGTCTGGCATCATCCGCGTAGGCAGTCTGCGCACTAGATTTAAGTACTAGCTCCCCGTCCGTTTCGCTGCTCAGGTTGAGTGTCAGGTCAACATGGGAAACTTCTTTACTGATACTTTCTATGCCTTGTCTGAGGCGGCTATTGTTCCAGCTTCTAAAGTCTTTGCCGTTAAAGGTGAATTGTGGCGTGTATACAAAGCCGGCACCGCCAAAAGCAGCAATTTTGCGCTGACGCTCACTGTAGGCAGCTTTCGCAAATCTGTCTTTCCAGCCTATGTAATCCCAATAATCTACGTGGAAAGCCAGTGGAGTCAGTTTGTCTGTACCTAACTTGAGGCTGCTTAACCATTGATCTGCGGGTGGGCAGCTGCTGCAGCCTTCTGAGGTGTATAGCTCCAGCAATGGAACGATAGTTTTGCCGCTTTTGGCGTGACATTCAGCAGCTAAAGCACTTTGTGTGCTGAGGGTGATAATTGCGAATGTATATAAAAGCTTAGAGCTGAATGGCATGGTTTATCTCCTTGAATATGGAGATAAGTCGCTGTAACTTATAAAGCCTTACAGTGTGCTGATATCAGTTTTATTTGATTCCGTTCTGGTTGATTTCATTCCATGGTGCGATCTTGATCAGCAGCAGCATGCCCGGTACCGCTAGAGCAAAGCACAATAGGTAAAAGTGGAACCAGCCTAGGTTTTCAACCATGTAGCCGGTCGCTGCATTGGCAAAGGTACGCGGCACAGCAGCCAGGCTGGTAAACAGGGCAAACTGCGTGGCGGTGTAGAGCGGGTGGGTGGTGTGTGCAATGTAGGCTACAAATGCAGCTGTGCCCAAACCTACGCCAAAGGCCTCAACGCCGATTACCAGGCCCAGTAGCGGAATATTGTGAGAAGCGGTGGCCAGCCAGGCAAAGCCCAGAATCGCGACCATTTGCACTGCGCCAAATACCCATAGCGAGCGGTTGATGCCGAGTTTTATCATCCATGCCCCGCCGAGCAAGCCACCGATGACGCTGGGCCACAGGCCGGCATTTTTTGCAATCAGGCCAATTTCGGTTTTGCTGTAACCCATGTCCAGATAAAACGGGGTAGCGAGCGCGGTGGCCATGCTGTCACCCAGTTTATATAAAAAGATAAACGCCAGAATGAGCAGTGCGGATTTAATGCCATTGCGGCCAATAAACTCTTTAAATGGTTCTACAACCGCGGCACGCAGTGTTTTCGGTGCGCCATTTTTGAGCAAAGGCTCCGTTACCATTAACGTCATGATCAAGCCGGGCAGCATGAACAGGGCAGTAATCAGGAATACGCTGCTCCAGGCCATGTGGTCAGCCAATATGAGCGACAGGGAGCCTGGCACTAAGCCGGCAATTTTATAGGCGTTTACGTGTACGGCATTGCCAAAACCGAGTTCAGTATCTATCAATAGTTCGCGACGGTATGCATCCAGCACTATGTCCTGACAGGCGCTGAAAAAAGCGACCACTGTTGCCAGATAGGCAATGCTCCAGATGTCGATCTGCGGTTTGAAAAAACCAAAAGCAGGGATGGAAATCAGTAAAAATAGC
>Ga0208508_1000440_pt1 | contig 11455 bp, 6 predicted proteins | sample LakWasMeta1_LOW4_2_FD_183853 | JGI IMG/M metagenome (GOLD analysis project Ga0208508, IMG submission 183853) | Freshwater sediment methanotrophic microbial communities from Lake Washington under simulated oxygen tension - Sediment Metagenome... | ecosystem: Environmental > Aquatic > Freshwater >...
CCTCGATGGCCTGAAACATTGTCTTCAGATTGCCGGCAATCGTGATTTCGTCCACCGGATACTGAATCTCGCCGCCTTCGACCCAGAAACCCGCCGCGCCGCGTGAATAATCACCGGTGATGGCGTTGACGCCCTGGCCCATCAATTCGGTGACCAACAAGCCACGGCCCATGCTGCGAACCAGTTCGTTCAAATCACCGGCATTCGCGCCGGCACTCAGATTGTGAACACCACCTGCATTGCCGGTACTTTGCAAACCCAATTTTCGTGCCGAATAACTGCCGAGAAGATAATGCTTCAGCACTCCCTGCTCGATCAGATATTGATCCTGGGTCGCTACGCCTTCGGCATCGAAATTTGCCGATCGAAATCCGCGCTTCACATGGGGTTGCTCGATCAGGGAAAACCATTCGGGAAAAATCTGCGTGTCGACCGAATCCAGTAAAAAACTGGCGCGTCGATAAAGCGATGCACCCGAGACGGCCCCAAGAAAATGGCCGATCAGACTGCGTGCGGTTTCTGCGGAAAACAATACTGGATAGTTGCCGGTATCCACGCTGCGTGGATTCAGTCGGCGTACCGTGCGTTCAGCTGCCTGCTTACCCACACTCGCTGCAGACTCCATATCGTCATAACGCAGCGCACTGGAGTACCAGTAATCACGCTGCATCGAATCATTCGCTCCGGCAATCAGCGAGCAGCTCAGCGAAAAATGCGTACTGCGTTCGGCGCCGATAAATCCGTGGCTGTTCGCGTAGACCGCAACGCTGTCGCCATGGCTCATGCTGGCACCGTCGGAATTCGAAATCCGTCGGTCAAACTCGCGCCCCGCATTTTCGGTTTGCAATGCCAACTCGACCGACTGGTCGGCGGAAATGGCGTTCGGATGCCACAAATCAAGATCATGAAATACCTTCGCCATGCGATCGGCATCTGCCAGACCGGACGCGGTATCTTTCTCGGTGAATTGCGCAATGGCACAGGCTTGCTCAACGGTTGACTTCAGGCTGGAGAGCTGGATATCGGCGGTACTGGCGGTTCCTTTGCGTTGATCGAAATACACCGTGACGGCAACACCGCGATCCTGCGTGCGCTCGACGGTTTCCACCTCACCCATGCGGACATTGACTGACAGACCGCTGTCTTCGCTCAGGGAAACTTCCGCCTGGCTTGCACCCTGCTGCCTGCAGAGGCCGAGAACCCGCTCGGCCAGTTCGCTGAGGTAGTCAGCCTGGGACCCCTGTGATTTGTCGATAAGAGTATTCATCCGCATACTATGCAGTATTAAGGCACTTACGAGAACCCACATGCGCGGCGTTGATGAAGAAACCGGCGAATATCTAGGCCCCAGCCGCAGCGAAGAACGCCGTGAAGCACTCGCCGTGCTGGAGCTTGCGAGCAAGATGATCGAGCAAAACGAATCCCGCATTCATACGCTGCCAATGAGTGCCGAATTAATCGCGCTCACCATCGAATCCAAGAAAATTACTTCGCAAATTGCCCGCAAGCGCCAGATGCAATTTCTTGCCAAACAATTGCGTCGCCAGGATGAAGAAGTACTGGTCGCCATTCGCGAGGCACTGGATTTCGACAAGAACAAGGCTCGTCAGGAAACCGCTTCGCTACATCGGGTCGAAGCCTGGCGCGAGCGTCTGATCGAGGAAGGTGATGCTGCTCTTGCCGAACTATTAAATGAATATCCGACGGCCGACCGCCAGCATCTTCGCCAATTGGCCCGCAATGCCAAGGAAGAAAAGCTGAAAAACAAACCGCCGCATGCCTTTCGTGATTTATTCAGGGATCTGCGCGAGTTGATCAATGATGATCATGATGACAACGAGTTACCCTAAGAATCCTGATTCTGTGGGAGCTGGTTTACCAGCGATGCTCTGTTTCAGATTGTCGTACTCTGAAAAACCTCATCGCTGGTAAACCAGCTCCCACAAAAATAGCTTGGCAATTTTTAAGCCTGCGTACCGCCCACCGTCATCGCATCGATTTTCAATGTCGGTTGACCCACACCGACCGGCACGCTTTGACCATCCTTGCCGCAGATACCGACACCGGCGTCGAGTTTCAGATCGTTGCCTATCATGCTGACGCGCGTCATGGTTTCCGGACCGTTGCCAATCAAGGTGGCACCTTTTACCGGACGAGTGATTTTTCCGTCTTCGATCAAATACGCTTCGCTGGCGGAAAAGACAAATTTGCCGGACGTGATATCGACCTGTCCACCACCGAAGTTCGGGGCGTACAAACCTTTTTTTACCGACGCGATGATTTCTTCCGGCGCATAGTTGCCGCCCAGCATGTAGGTGTTGGTCATGCGCGGCATGGTGATGTTGGCGAAACTTTCGCGACGGCCGTTGCCGGTCGGTGCAACGCCCATCAGGCGCGCATTCAGACTGTCCTGCATGTAGCCACGCAGAATGCCGTCTTCGATGAGTGTCGTGCATTGTGTCGGGGTACCTTCGTCGTCGATGTTCAATGAACCACGGCGGCCCGACAAGGTGCCGTCATCAACGATCGTGACGCCGGGAGCCGCCACGCGCTCGCCGATCCTGCCTGCATACACCGAGGTACCCTTGCGATTGAAGTCGCCTTCCAGTCCGTGGCCAACCGCTTCGTGCAAAAGTACGCCGGGCCAACCCGGGCCCAGCACAACGGTCATCGTGCCTGCCGGTGCATCGTCGGCATCAAGATTTACCAGCGCCTGCCGGAGAGCTTCTTTCGCGATTTCCTGCGGACGCGAATTGGAAAATAATTCTTCGTAGGCAAAACGTCCGCCACCACCGGCATAGCCGGATTCGCGACGCCCGTTTTCTTCGACGATGACCTGCACGTTGAAGCGCACCAATGGACGAATATCCGATGCCAGAATTCCGTCGCTGCGTGCAATCAACACCGTATCGACTGCGCCGGCAAGACTGACGATGACCTGTTTTACGCGGACATCCTGGGCGCGAATGAAGACATCGATTTCGCGAAGAATATTGATTTTCTCTTCCGGCCTCATCATTTCAATCGGATCGATCGGTGCATAAAGTTCACGACCCGGCACGACGATTCGCTGTCCGGCATTCGATTGCGAGCCATCACGACTGATCGCGCGCGCTGCACTCGCTGACTGCAACAATGCTTCACTGCGAATATCATCGGAGTAGGCAAAACCGGTTTTTTCACCGCTGATCGCGCGAACACCGACACCCTGCTCGATCGAATGGGCGCCGTCTTTCACGATGCCGTCTTCCACCGTCCAGTTTTCCCGGCGACTGTGCTGGAAATACAAATCGCCGAAATCCACGCCGGGACCCATCAATGCGGTGAACGCGGCATCGAGATCCGACAAGGCCATGTTGGTGGGCGTCAATAAACGCGATTGGACGAGACTCAGTGAATTACTCATTGATAAAACTCTCTTGAAATATTTATGGGCCTTGCCTGACGGGCTTGGCGGTATTCGAGGATTTGGCCGGACCTTTTTCCACGACATCGACCTTGGGTTTTTTCCAGGGGCCGGTGACGTGATAAACCGTACGCGCTGTCTGCTTGAGCGGCTTCTGCAATACAGCCTGCGCCGCGACACCGACGGCAGCACCCGCAGGCCCGCCGGTCAGCATGCCCAGCGCGGGTAGAATGCCGCCCGCCTTTGGCAGGACTTCGATTTTCTGGTCATATTCCTGCTTGCGTACATCGGCAGTACCGCTGACATTGATTTCCGCCGCCGGGCCATTGATCCGCAAATTTTTTGTGTTGGCCAACCCATCGGAGAAAACGATATCGCCCTGCATGGTATTGAATGAAAAACCCTTCGCAAAAAAATCGCTGAAGTCGAGTGTCAACCGTCTTGGAATTTCGGCAAGACTGATCAGTCCCAATATGCGTCCGGAACCACCGGGTTCGACATCGAGCAATCGCCCTTCACCCACTTCCACTTTCAGGCTGCCTTCAAGATTGGCCAGACTCATGGCACCAGGCGAACCGGGCCATGACGCATTCAACGCCGCCTTGGTCTTGCCGTTTTGCACCATGCCGACGAAGCCCATCGCATCCATCATTTTGCCCAGGCTGTCGGTCGTGAAATCCAGTTTCAGGCTTGATCGGCTTCCCGTCGCGGACTTAATCCAGTCTCCCGAGGCATTGATACTGAAATTTTTGGATTTCGTCACGAATCGATCGATGCGCATGCCGTTGCCCATTTGCGTTGTTTGCAGATCGGCCTTTCCCAGCAGCGATGCTCCTACCCGCAGATCGTCGATAGTGAACCTGAGCGAAGGTATTTTTGACGGATCGGTTTCAACGACCGTTTTTGCCGCAAGGCCATCGTCAGTATCGGGGTCAGTCTTGGTTGCGGTCGGACTCGCCGCGCCTTGCATATGCAGCAGACTGAAACGTCCGAGCACGCCGTTTTTTGCATCACTGGCAACATCCACCGTTCCATCGATACCGGTGCCATTGATTTGCAAGCGCGTACCCGCAGCGGTTTTATTCAAGGATAATTTGCTGTTGTTGAACGGCTGGTCGAGGAAAATCAATTTATCCGCCAGCAGATTGACTTCATTCAATCCCGAGGCACCTTCGCCACCGCTCGCAAACGCCATCCATCCCGCCGCATCGAGCACGCCTACTTTGCCGGTCGCCAGCAACCCTTTCACTGGCAGGTTGTTTCCCGCCTCGCCGCCAAACTGCAAAACACCGTTCATCGGCGCATTGGCTTTTTGCGCGGCGCGCATGTGCAGGATGTTGCCGTATCGCAAAACGATGAATCCCTGCTCGAGCGGAATCGCGGTGCTGATTTGCAAGGGAATACTTTGCGAAGCTGTCTTGTTTAATGGCGCGGGCAGATCGAGTCGGGTTCCGATCAAATCGGAATCCAGACTCAGCTGCGATGCCGGTGTCTTGCCATTCACGGCATTGGGAATATTCACGCGCACGGACCAATTGCTGCTGCCCTCCAGATAGGGTTTCAGCCATGCCACGTTTTCGTAGCGACTTAGCAGGCTTTGACTTGATAAATTGCCATCGAGCGCCGCAATAGCCGCCAGCTTGGGATCGTTGGTGTAACTGCCAACGGACAAATTGAAAATGGCCGGACGCTTATCAAAGAGCACTTTCAGATTTTCGGTGGCAAAGCCCGATTGGTCGAAGCGCGTTCGTCCATTCACCTTGGCAAATGCGATATTCCAGCGGGAATCGGTCAAGGTCGCATTTTTCAAATCCAGCGTTCCCGACATTTTATCGGGCCCAATCTCCTTAACCAGCGGCAACTGAAGAGTCAGGCTGACATCGGCAAGTCCGTATGCAGTACCTGCCCTCACGTGTTCCCCGTATTTTTTCTGCAAGGGACTGGCGAGCACGAGACTGCGTAAATTTTCGGCCCTGCCGTTCGCGAGGATATCCAGAGCCAGCAAGGGCTTGGCAAAATCCTCGATGCCGCCGGTGACTTTGCTCACCTTGTTGTTCATCAGAATGCCGCTGCCGACCAGCTCGAATCCCGGACCATCGAATGCCACATCGATATCAAGCGGCATGGCTGCCGGCCAGTCGGGATGGAATTTTATTTGTGCATTCCGGATGCGCGCCCTTGCATCGAACACGCCTTCCTTGTTCCGGAACGGCCAATCGTTCAAGTCGCCATTCACGACAATTCGCCCGTTCAGCACGTCGCCCTTGATCAATGCCTGATCAAGCCAGCGGATTGTCGCCGGCGGCATCTTGTGCATGATCCAGAATTTTTTCGCCTGGGTAAAACTCACCGGTTGCAAATCGGCTGCAAGATCGAGTGTCGGTGCCGTGCCATCACCCTGGAAGCCAATCTGGAACCGCGTCTTCACGCCGATGTCCGGGCCGCTTATTTGCAGCGCACTGGTGCCTACCGTCCAGGTATCGCCATCACGCCAGAATGCGAGACTGCCGTTTAGCGTCAAATCGAGATTCTGTCGGAATCCAACCGGCCACAGAAACGTGACGGGCTTGCTTTCGATTTCGAATACGCCGCCCTGTCCGTCCATTTGCAGTCGCCCATTCAATCCATGCAGACCCGGATTGCTTCCGGAAGGCTCGATATTCAAATCATGGATAACCACCGAACCTTTCCAGGGGCCGTCGCGCGAGCCCTCGAGATTCACCTTGCTCAAATGCGCGGTTGGCGCGGCCTGTACCAACCATTGGCGCAGGTCTTGCGGCAGCTGGTCGGTCAAGGACAAGATCGCAAATGCCGGCTGCAAGTCTATCTGCGGCGCACGCAGGATTATTTTTTTGCCGCCCGCGATGATCAGACCATCAAGCGAGGCCACTTTTTTATCGCGGTGAAAACGCAATTTTGGCGCGATGAAGTGCCAGCCGTCTTTATGCTCCGACCATTTGGCGCTGACTTCAAGGCGATCGAAAATCGCATCCGGCGAGATGGCGCGGGTATTTTCCAGCGTGATCAATTTGCTGGAAACAATCTGGATTTTTTCAAGATCGGCTTCGGTCTGCAGGCTGACGACACGTTGATTTTTGAGCACTGCCCAGGCATTCGCTTCGCCAACACCACTCTTCAATCGTATGCCGGTCGCTTTCAACAGTGGCGACCAATCCTTCATGTCGATGTTTTTTCCGCCAGCCCAGACCGTGCCGTCATAGTGTTCACGCGAAAGATCGAACACTGCATTCATCGGCGCTCCGTTGGCGGAAACCCAGGCCGAAACACCCACGATAAGGCGCTTGTTGGACACACGCAGACGCAGGTCGACTCGCGGGATGTCGACATTCAACTGATACAGCGGCGCGCGTATTCCCAGTGCGGCCTTTTCAATCTGCAATTCACCAAAGCCTTCGAGTCTTTCCAGCGGATCGATATCGGGATCAGTTTGTCCGGGCAAGCCTTTCAATGTCCAACGACGATCTTCCGACTGGATCAATTGCAGCGACAACTGGTTGACCTTCAACTCGGTCAAAGGCTCGCCAGGCAATAAACCGGAATAAATCGAGATCAACAGATCGGCATGTCCGACTTTCAGAGCTTGATCGCCTTCGCCGACACGCAAATCACTCAGCGTAAAGACCGGGCCACGACGCGTCCATTGCCCTTGTGCCCTGGAAAAATCGACGCTCTCGCCAATTCTCTGGCTCAGCCAAACCTTGATTTGATCAGGATGCTTTTCTACCCAAGGCAATGCCTGATTCAGCAAACCGACCAGAACGGCCAGAAAAATCAGCAAGACCAGCCCGCTATAGCCGATGATTCGGCGTGCATGGCGCAACCTGCGTTTCATTGCAGTCACCATGGATTACAGAAGCACCACGTCGAATTGTTCCTGCGAGTACTGGTCGTCTGACTGGAAGCGAATGCTTTTAGCGAGAAACTCTTCCAGTTCGGCAACCGCCGCGGATTCTTCGTCGGTAATTTTTGTCACCACAATCGGGGATGCGATCACCAGCAGCTGCGAAGCCTCGAATTGGCGAACGGCCCGGGTAATTTCGCGGAAGATTTCATAGATGATCGTCTCCGACGTTTTCAGGCTTCCGCGTCCGCCGCATTCATGGCATGGCTCGCACAGTTGTCGCTCAAGACTTTCGGTGGTGCGCTTGCGTGTCATTTCGACCAGGCCCCGGCGAGAAATCGTAAACCGCGTCGTCTTTGCATGATCGCGCACCAGGCCTTTTTCAAGCGTCCGCAGTACCTGCCGTTTGTGTTCGTCATCGGTCATGTCGATGAAATCGATGATGATGATTCCGCCGAGATTCCGCAGTCGTAATTGTCGCGCAACTGATTGGGCCGCTTCCAGATTCGTACGGTAGACCGTTTCCTCCAGATTTCTCTGGCCAAGGAAAGAACCGGTATTCACGTCGATCGTGGTCATGGCTTCGGTCTGGTCGATTACCAGGTAGCCGCCGGATTTAAGCGGCACTTCTTTTTGCATGGCACGCTGAATCTCATCTTCCACTCCATACAAATCGAAAATCGGTCGTTCCCCGGCATAATGTTCCACCCGTTCGACCCAATCGGGCATGAACTGCTGGACGAACTTCACGAGGCGCTCGTAGGTCTCGCGGGAATCCACGCGTACCTTGTCGACATCCTTGCGCATCAAGTCGCGTACCGCACGCAGGGGCAATGACAAATCCTCGTAGATCCGCTGGCCCACGACACTGCGCGCGCTGGCTTCCTGGATGATTTTCCAGGCACGACGCAGGTAGTCGACGTCCTCGGCCAGGGATTCCGAAGCCTGGCTATCGGCGTTGGTCCTGACGATATAGCCCAGACCGGAGCCGTTCACCAATTCGCTCATCAATATCTTGAGACGGGCACGTTCGGCTTCATCCTCGATGCGCGCCGAGACGCCGATCACTTTTGAATAGGGCAACAGCACCAGAAAACGCGAGGGGATACTGATCTGCGTCGTCAGGCGCGCCCCTTTGCTTCCGATCGGGTCTTTCAACACCTGCACAACGATGTCCTGGCCTTCATGCACCAGCGAGGTGATCAGTGGCGGCGGCACAAGGACGGCAGGTGCTGCGGGTTCTTCGCTTTCTTCCGGCGACACCTGCGGCAGGCGCATGATGTCCGATGCATGAAGAAACGCAGCGCGCTCAAGACCGATATCCACGAACGCAGCCTGCATTCCCGGCATCACGCGTTGCACACGGCCTTTGTAAATATTGCCGACGACGCCGCGCTTGGAAGTGCGTTCGATATGCAGCTCCTGCAGCATGCCGTTTTCGACGACCGCCACACGGGTCTCTCGCGGCGTGACGTTGATCAGTATTTCTTCGCTCATACGGTAATTCCAAATTTTTCAAGTAATTGCGAAGTTTCGAACAAGGGCAAGCCCATCACGCAGGAATGGCTACCCTCCAGATATTCTATAAAACTCGCTGCACGGCCCTGTATTGCATAGGCACCGGCTTTGCCGAGGCACTCTTTCGAATCGACGTAGCGTGCAATCTCGTCTTCGCTTAATGGCTTGAAGCGAACCCTGGACTCGCTGATCGCATGCTGCTCGTTGCCGGCATTCAATAACCACACCGCCGAAATGACGCGATGGGTTTTGCCGGAGAGTTCCCGCAACATTCTGCGTGCATCTTCCGCATCGGCCGGTTTGCCGTAGACCACGTCGTCGAGCACCACTTCCGTATCCGCACCCAGCACGACTGCCGTGGCATTCGTCATGACTTGCAGCAATCCGGCACCGGCTTTTTCACGGGCAACGCGGCTGACGTAATCGATGGCAGGTTCCCCGGGAAGCCTGTGCTCGGGCACATTGACATCCAGCACACCGAACCGGACGCCGATCTGGTCGAGCAATTCGCGGCGACGGGGAGATTGTGAGGCTAAATAAAGCATCTGCTAAGGATAGCCGCATATGCGTCGGACGGGCAGCCTACAGGACCCCTGTCGAACGGAAATAGCGGGAATAAGGGATAATGGCGACATTAGGAGAGCACTATGCGATTGATGATGATGACGGCCTCACTCTGCCTTTGCATGGCCGGGATTCTGGGCCAATCGTCGGCAAAGGCCGATGACAGCACCCAAAGCAGACCTCGGATACCGAATAAAATTCCAGTCGAAAGTGCAGACCAATGGTTTGCGCAAGGAGCGAACACGGCTATCAAGCATGGTTCCAACAAGGCCAGGGCAAAAAACATCATCCTGTTTGTCGGTGACGGCATGAGCGTGCCTACCGTCAGTGCTGCGCGAATCTACGAAGGACAGCTAAAGGGCCAGAGCGGCGAAGAAAACCAATTGAGTTTTGAAACCATGCCGTATACGGGCTTTTCAAAAACCTACAATACCGACAGCCAGACACCCGATTCTGCCGGCACCATGTCCGCCATGATGACGGGCGTCAAAACCAGAAAAGGGATGCTTTCCGTCGACCAGACCAGCTTCCGCTCGAACTGCGAACAAAGCCGGAATGCCGGTTTGATGAGCGGCCTGGAACTGGCTGAAATCGCCGGCATGTCGACCGGCATCGTCACCACGACGTCGGTCACCCACGCCACGCCAGGCGCAACCTACGCACACACACCCGAACGCACCTGGGAGAACGACAGCGACCTGCCCAAAACCGCTGTCAACGAAGGCTGCCGCGACATTGCGCAGCAATTGGTCGACTTTAATTTTGGCGACGGCATTGAAGTCGTGCTCGGTGGTGGTCGCCTGCATTTCATGCCTGCCGACACCGGCGATCCGGAATATCTCGAAAGCCTTGGCGCGCGCCAGGACAAACGCGACTTGATTGGCGAATGGAAAAACAAGAATCCGGGAAGTGAATACGTCTGGAACAAAACCCAGCTCGATGCGGTTGACCCGAAAACGGCAAGGCATTTACTGGGACTGTTTGAACCCGAACACATGAATTACGCCGCAGATCGCAAAAACGATGGCGCCGGCGAACCCAGCCTGACTGAAATGACGGCCAAGGCGATAAGGATTTTGCAACAGAATAAAAACGGGTTTTTTCTGGTTGTCGAAGGCGGTCGAATCGACCAGGCACACCATGCCGGGAATGCGTTCCGTGCCTTGACTGAAACGGTCGAATTTTCCGATGCCATCCGCATCGCCATGCAAATGACATCGGAGACAGATACCTTGATCCTCGTCACCGCCGATCATTCCCATACGATGACTTTTGCCGGCTACCCGACACGCGGCAACCCGATTCTGGGCAAGGTAATCGGGGCAAGCGGCGAAGGCCCGTCTACTGGTTATGCCCTCGATGCCACCGGCCTTCCCTACACGACGCTCGGTTATGCCAATGGGCCGGGCTATGTCGGCGCCAGCAACGTTCAGGCCGAAGGCATCAAGAAATTTCCGCATTACGTCTCCACGGTCCAGGCCGCCAAAGGCCGGCCCGACTTGAGCAATACCGATACCGAGGATCATGACTTCATGCAGGAAGCGGGAATACCGCTGCGCAGCGAATCCCACGGCGGCGAAGATGTAGGCATCTGGGCACGCGGCCCGGGCGCAAGCGCTGTTCGCGGCACGGTTGAGCAGAACGTGATTTTTCACTACCTGACGCAGGCAAATCCGCATTTGCGTAAACTGATTTGCAGCCTGAGCACCTGTAAAAAAATGGTGCCAATGACGCAACCGAAATTGCTGCCGAAAAAACACAGTCAATCCGCTAATTAATCCAGATCAAGTGCTCATCTGATTATCTTGCCAATGAGTTTATGCGGGGATGGCAGATCATCCGATGCTGACGATTTTTTTGATTGGCGATTAGACCTTCGTCTTCCCCGCTTTGGCGGGGATCCAGCGACGTGGTTTTGATGCATGAAGTCACGGGGTCCCCGACAAGAGCATTCGGGGATGATGGTCTATTTATTGATTCTAAAACACCGTCTTCCCCGCGTAGGCGGGGATCCAGCGACGTGGCTTTGATGCATGAAGTCACGGGGTCCCCGACAAGAGCGCTCGGGGATGACGAATTAATTCAATATTTTTCTAAGAACACCG
>Ga0208508_1000444_pt1 | contig 11400 bp, 10 predicted proteins | sample LakWasMeta1_LOW4_2_FD_183853 | JGI IMG/M metagenome (GOLD analysis project Ga0208508, IMG submission 183853) | Freshwater sediment methanotrophic microbial communities from Lake Washington under simulated oxygen tension - Sediment Metagenome... | ecosystem: Environmental > Aquatic > Freshwater >...
GCAAGTGATGTGGTTGCGACTCTGATTTTATTCGCCATGCTGTTCTCCTAAACTCACTGCTTCGATGTCGTGATGGTCATAAATACGTTGCCCAATCGGCACTTTAAACGCGGTACCTCGGACTAAAATCGCCCCTGTTGGGCAAATATGTGCGGCTCTATCATCGACCGTTAAATCACTATCCACCAATTTGCCCGATTCAGAGTTGACCACTAGATGTTTATTAATACCGCGTCCTGCTATGCCGAATACTTCTTTACCTTCGGCATGACTGGCTCTCACGCATAAATTACAGAAAATACAGCGGTTGTGATCGACTAATACGTTTTTATGAGAGGCATCAACTTCGCGCAGGGCGAAAAAATGCGGGTAGTGATTATCCAGCATATTTAAGTGATAACCGACGGCTTGTAACTGACAGTTACCCGATTTTTCACACGAAGGGCAGAAATGATTGCCTTCGACAAATAACATTTGAGTGATACGTTTACGTTCAAGGTTTAGCTCTTCGGTATTATTGCTAATATCCTGTCCTAACGCCGCTGGAAACGTACATGAAGTGGCATTGCGTCCATTGATTTTTACCGTACACAGTTTACAACTACCATGCGGGGTAAACTCAGGGTTATGACATAAATGCGGAATATAAATCCCTGCCGCCGTCGCCGCTTCCATAATGGTTTGCCCTTCTTCAAAAGGGACAGATTGTCCGTCTATTTTAATGTGACTCATCACTGTTCCTCCACTTGTGCTAAATGCGCGTTGCTATCATTACGACCGCTGAGTTGTCTAGCAATTTCAAGAGAACCATCTAAATCAAAACCTGGTTCAAAACTGATTTGTTTGAGTTTTTTATCGTATAACTCTGGGTAGCGTTCCAACGTGGTTAAAATTGGTTGTGCGGCAGTTTGCCCTAAGCCGCAATGGCTAGTAGCTTTGATTAACGTGGCGATTTCTTTTAATTCGCGCACATCGCCAGTTGAGCCATGACCCGTACAAATTTTGTCGTACTGTTTTTTCAACAATGACGTACCGACACGGCACGGTGTACAAAATCCACAGCTTTCATGCGCAAAGAAATGTGTGAAATTCTGTACGATGTCGAAAATGTTACGGCTGTTGTTGAAGACGATGAATGAACCGCCCGTTGCTAAATCTTCAAAACCCAATACGCGGTCGAATTCTTTATTGCTGATAAACGTACCAGAAGGACCACCGATTTGTACACCTAATACATCGTCTGCGCCACAATCTTGCAGAATTTGCCGAATCGGTGTGCCGAACGGATATTCATAAATGCCCGCTTTTTTACAATCACCGCTGATACTAAGAATTTTTGTACCTTTGGATTTTTCGGTACCGTGTGCGGCAAACCATTCACCACCATGCAACGCAATATGTGCGGCAGCAACAAACGTTTCCACGTTATTGACCACTGTGGGTTTATTTAAATAACCCGAAGTCACAGGATATGGCGGACGATTGCGCGGTATGCCCATTTTACCTTCCAGCGATTCAATAAGTGCCGATTCTTCACCGCAGATATACGCGCCTAAACCTAAGCGCACGTCTATATCAAAATTTAAACCCTGACCTAGAATATTGTCGCCTAATAATCCAGCTGCACGGCGTTCGGCTAATACAGCAAGTAATTGGTCGTAAAGATGTAAGTATTCACCGCGTAAATAGATAAAACCTTGTTGTGCGCCGATAATTGCCGCGCACACTGTCATGCCTTCAAATACGGTATGCGCATGACTATTCAGTAACACCCTATCTTTAAAAGTTCCAGGTTCGCCTTCATCGGCATTACACACCACATAACGTTGCAGTTGTTTATGCACGGCAATGTCGCAAAACGAATCTTCTTCACTGCCTTCATAAGCAAGATGCCATTTCCATGCAGTGGTATAACCTGCACCGCCGCGTCCGCGTAAACCTGCTTTTTCAACTTCGGCTAGAGTTTCGGTTAAACCACGCTGCCATGTGGCTTTTAGTGCGTCACCGTGGGCTAACTCAGACGTTAGTAATAATCCTGCTTGTTGAATATTATCATTCACCGTCAGCAGTTCAGCCCATTGCGTAACAGGGATAGCTTGTTCAATTAGTTCGGCTATTTTGTCGATACGCGATGGCGTTAATTGCCCTATCGCATGACCATTGACTAATGCCGCAGGACCTTGATCGCACAAGCCCGTACACGAAGTATTATCAATACTGACTAAACCATCAGCCCGCACTGTGCCTAATGGCGTTTTTAATTTTTGGCATAACGTGTCTGTTAAAGCGTGTTTACCCAGCATTTGATCGGTAATCGAATCACTGAGTCGAATATCGTAACGCCCACGCGGTGTTGCAGAAAGAAAGCTATAAAATTCAACTACTGCGGTAATTTGCGTTCTAGGAATGTCTAATTGTTTAGCAATATAAGCGGCGGCTTGCTCTGGAATATGAAAATATTGTGCCTGTACCTCGCGCAATATCATCAATAGCGGAGTAGATTGGTGCTGATATTTTTTCAGCGTATGATCAATAAATGATTCCATGACTTCCTCTTGTTGCGTTAGGTTTGTTCATAGCATTTTATCAACGTGATATGACAGTTTTACAAAAACTTCATTGCATAAAAATGCTCAGCTCGCCTCTGGTCAAAAAGCCATCAAGGGAGTAAGTTAATAGTAACACCCCGCTTATTAAAATCAATCTTAAACCATGAGAAATACGCCCATGTTAAAAATATTAATCTTGCTATGGCTTAGCTTAGTTTGCTTATCAACGCTTGCTTTTGCAGAGCAGAGCGAACAAAAAATAAATGATAGCCAAGCAAGTCTGTCGCCTGATGGTAAACAAAGCGTTTTGATACGCGATAATCAACTTTTGTTAATGGATGTCTCTGGTAACAATGCCCATACTATTGTGCTACCGCATGAGCATGAAGACCCTAAGCAAAATTTAACAGCCTTGAATAATCCTGTGTTTTCTTTAAATGGCAAAGCTGTCTATTTTATGAGTGCGGCTTGGGCAACTTCCGATGCTATTCATGTTGTTGACTTAGCTAACAATAAACAACGCTTTGTCACTGATGGTAATAGTCTGGAATTAGTACCTTCAGGCAAATATAAAGATTATCTCATTGTCTCTAAGCATAAATATCGTAAAGGCGGCGGTTCTTATGAAGATTTCTGGTTAGTATCGCCTAAAGGCAAAGCAATAAAATCATTAGGCGAAGAACAAGAGCAGGTGAATACGTTTATTCGGGCAAATTTAAAGTAAAATAGCCACTACTTGCACGAACACACAACTGGAACTCTCATGACGACTTGGTTAGAAACCTGCCAACAACAACTGGCTCGCTTAGAAAAAACCGCTGTTTTAGCGGATAAATTAGTGACACTCAGCAATAAAACAGGTGTAGATATTGCGCCCGAATTGCTCAAAAAACTTAACAACGAACGCCCACGCTTAAATCGACAATTAGAACGTTTGCACGCGAATCGTTTTGAAGTAGCAGTTATTGGCTTAGAAAAAGCAGGCAAAAGTGCTTTATTGAATGCGTGGTTAGGGCAAGAAATTCTGCCCTCAGCCCGCGAACGTTGCACCTTTACCAGCACTGAGATTTGGTCAGCACAAACCGAACAAGATCAACTTTTGCAAATTCAATACTATAGCCAAGATGAAATCAATCAATTGCAACAACAGCGTAGTAACGCGCTATTAGGCTTGCTTGGCGACCGTGAGCGTAAAGAAATCCAAGAAGATTATGACGATACGGAAAAAAATCTGAACGCCATTTACGAATTTACCAAACACACCGAAGGCTACAGTCAAAGCTTTATCGACATCAGTGAAATCAGCGAACAATTACAAGCGGCGGTATTCAAAAATCGCGCGCAATCACTCGCTATCAAACGCATACAACTAAAAACAGTACGCCTTCGTAGCGATAGAGACATTGTATTTCACGATGTGCCAGGTTTTAACTCAGGTATTTTAATGCACGCCGAACAAGCCATTGAACGGCTAAAACATTGCGATGCCATTATTTATGCCAAAGAAATGAAACAGCCGTCTATCACAGGTCCTGAAAAAGAAATGCTGGTCATTGCCGATGCCGAAGACCCCAGTATTCGCGTCGCCGATAAAGTATTTGTGGTACTGACTCAAGCCGATGCGTTGGATGATCAAATTGATTTTAAAGACACCTTAGTCAAGCACCGAAACTACTGGCCAACCGTACCCGAACGGCGTTTATTGCCTGTCTGTGCGCGTTCGCATTTAGTTGAATTTGGTATTCCTTCCGAAGACACGCTACGCCGAACTAAAAGTGCCGATGACAAAGGCAAAATGAAAAAACTTGGCATTACCGATGGTATTCCTGTCCTTAAAGAAGCCGTCAATCATTACATCGACCACGAACGCGCGTTAGTATTAGAAAAACGCTGTGATGGTATGGTCAATAACATACGGCAAATCGCAGGCGATATACTGACCAAACTCGAACCGATTTACGGTACCGTGGTTGAAGGTGATGCTCAAGAAGATGATTTAATCGGCAAAGAATTTAATCAATGGTGGGGACGTGAATGGCAACGCATTAAAAAAGATTTTGATGTTTGGTATGCAGAAGTCATCCAAGGTCGTCAAGAAGCCGACGCGCTAGGCTCAGAACACCAAGAACTGGCGGCACTACGCGCCGCGTATGATACTAAAATCGAATCGTTACTCAATAACCTGATTACTGCCCAACCCGATGAATTAAAACGCATTTATACCGCTGGTGGCGCAATCTCCATGCCCGACCCGCGCGAAGGCAATTATAAGATTCGTGAAGAATTGTTTAGAGAAATTCAGAAAAAATTTGAAACTGAAATGACCGACCAATTAGCGCAAGCCTTACAAGCGTTAATTGACCAAATTGTGCAGAAAACCCAAGCCTTACTGTGGAACACTGATGATGTACGCAAAACGCTGTTACATTCTCATGCCGATGAAAGCTTAGAACAAGCGCGAATTCGCCACGGCTTTCAAGTGTTATTTTTGCGTTTTAGCCGTGTAGCCGTAGAAGCCTTTATTGCCAAGCCTTTGCAAGCACGCGAACGTCTACTCAGTGAACGCGCCGCTGAAATCAAAACCTTAGAAGCATTTTATCAAGGTATCGACAAAGCCAAACAAGAAGGCGGTTTAACGCATTATTTACGTTATGGCTTATGGGAAAAACTGATTAATCCACCTGTCACCACCACAGGCAGAGGACGTGGCAAAGTCACCAACGCCCAAGAAGCCGTCGCTGCTATCATGCCAGAAGTAGTCAGCATCGCCAAAAAAGCTGTAGAAGATCAACAAGAAAAAGCACCTGAACCCAACAGCTTTGATGCCGTTGTTGCTGAAATCAATGGTGATTTAGCTGCCTTAGAAGACTATCTAAAAAATAGTGTGTTTTATGCCGCAGGTTTTATCACCTACTGCAATCAAGAATTAGAGCGCATACGCAACCGCTTTAAAGAAATGGAAGACAATGATAGACAATGGATAGGCATTATCCGTACTGCCGTTAAATATGAAAAAAACCCCAATATTCCTTACAGCATCGCCCATTCCAAACGTGATTTTCGCTTACGTCGTGAGATTGCATTGGAACTCAAAGAAATTCGGGATATTTGTTTGAATGTTTATTAATTAAATATCAACGAAAAACACAAAAAATAATAGTCCGACTGTGAAGCTTGATTCCAATTTCTTGATTGAAATCAAGCTCCACGTTTTAAACGCATTCGCAGAATGACTGGTGACGCTCAATAAACAAAATAAGAATAAGGCTTTTGATAAGCTACTATTCATCGCTAGCTTTTAATCTTAAAGCCCAAGCAGTGTGCGTGTATGGTGAGCAATCATCAGCTCTTCATTGGTGGGTAACATCCATACTGAAACGCGGCTATTGGCGCGACTAATACAGGCTACACTTTTTTCATTGGCAGTCGCATCAATGTCCACACCTAACCATGTTGCTTGTTCAGCAATGAGTTGGCGAATTTTTGGGCTATTTTCACCAATGCCTGCGGTAAATACCAGTCCATCTAAACCACCCATTGCTGCCGCCAATGAGCCAATTTCACGACTAACACGGTAGACAAAATAATCAATAGCCAGTTGCGCACGCGGCTCATTGCTATTCAACAAGATACGCATATCGTTACTGATACCTGATAATCCTAGTAAACCAGATTGTTTATAAAGCAGGTCTTCAAGTTGCTTGATGCTTAAGCCTTCTTGCTGTAGTAGATAGAGTATAACACCCGCATCCAAACTGCCCGCACGCGTTCCCATCAGTAAACCATCCAGTGCAGTAAAGCCCATCGTGCTGGCAACACTACGACCATTATGAATAGCACATAAACTCGCACCACTGCCGATATGCGCCATTATCACGCGCCCTGTCGCAATATCAGGTGGTAGAACCGATGCTATGTATTCGTAAGAAAGTCCGTGAAAACCATAACGCTGAACACCACGCTCGTAGTATGCGTAAGGCAAACCAAATAATTTTGCTACGGTGTCTTGCTGGCGGTGAAAAGCCGTATCGAAACAGGCGACTTGTGGTAAATTGGGGCATTCTTGCATCATTGCCCGAATAGCGGCGAGGTTATGAGGGTTATGCAGCGGTGCTAAAGGCGTGATGGTATCGAGCTTTGCCATGACCTCTGGCGTAATCAGCGAGGGTGCAGAATAATCAGGGCCGCCATGTACCACACGATGACCGACACCGACCAGTCGCTGATGCTGGAGAAAGCTGTTTAGAAAGTCGATAATCTGTTGCAGTGCCTGAGCGTGATTAGCAACTTCGCTAGTTTGCCAATGAACGTCAATGAGGGTCTGTTCGTGGTCATTTTTTGCTTTAAGATGCGGGGCAGTACCGATACCTTCCACCTGCCCTGTCACTTTCTGGCTTAATTGATCTGCACCAAGCAGGTTGAAAACTGAAAACTTTAGGCTGGATGATCCAGCATTGAGTACAAGAATCGAGTTTTCCATAATCTCAATGCTCTCTATCGGTGTATTTAACGCACTGCTAACATAAGATTTAGCGTTTATGAGCCAAAAATTATTTTACAACACGCAATGTAGGTTTAGACGGCGGTGTTTTTTCTGGCGGTGGAGTATCGTCATTGTCTTCGTCTTCTGGATTAAAGACCATACCTTTACCATTTTCTTTAGCGTAAATAGCCATAACGGCTACCACGGGGGCAATAATGTGCATGGGTTTACCGCTAAACCGTGCGTTAAACTCAATCGTATCGTTGCCAAGCGACAGTGCTTCTACTGCTTCGGGGCGAATATTTAAAACGATTTTACCGTCATCGACAAATTGCATTGGTAAAACGGCATTGTTATTTTCAGCATCTACCAGTAAATAAGGCGTTAGATGATTATCCAGTATCCACTCATAAATTGAGCGAATTAAATACGGTTTTAAAGAAGTCATTTTGGTAGCTCAGCCATTTCTTTTTCAGCATCACTCAGACTACGTTTAAAGCCAGCGCGGTTAAATAAACGCTGTGCATAATGCGTAATGATCTCATCGGGTGTTGATATATCAATGCCAATGCTGGGTAATCGCCATAATAGTGGCGCGATGGCACAGTCGATAAGTGAAAATTCATCACTCATAAAATAAGGTCTGGAAGCAAAAATAGGGGTGGCAGACAGAATGCTTTCTCGGAGCATTTTTTTAGCACGCGCCGATTTTTTTTCACCTGAAAATAAAATTTCATCCAGTGTGTGATACCAGTCTTGGTCGATACGTTTAATCAACATTCTGGCATTAGCGCGAGAGACTGGATCCATTTGGTGCAAAGGGGGGTGTGGAAATCGCTCATCAAGGTATTCCATAATAATACGCGAATCGTAAAGAACTAAATCGCGTTCTATCAAGGTAGGTGATGTACCTGTTGGATTAAGTTCAAGTAAATCCTCTGGAGGATTATTCGGGTCAAAATATTCTATGTCTGCGGCAACGCCTTTTTCATGTAAAACGAAGCGGGCGCAATGACTCATCGCGCAGGTTGGCGATGAAAACAGCGTCATGACAGATTTACGAGTGATAATGTTTGCCACGAATAACAACCTCTTTGGACGTGTAGGGCGGTAAATTGGGCATTATAGCATGAAAGCTCATGTTTTTGACTTGAGGGCAAGAATTAGACGCTGGTATAAAGGTATAAGAAAACATCCCTGTTTTCTTGTGAAAAGAATTAATGAATATCTTTCCAGTATTCTTTTTTCAGTAAGTACGCTAAGACGAGGAACAGGAACAAGAATATTAGCACATATTTGCCCATGCTTTGTCTTTCCAGTTGTGCTGGTTCACCAGCATAAACCAGAAAATTAACTAAATCATTAACCATAAGGTCAAATTCTTTTTCAGATAATGCGCCTTCTTTTTCAAGCACTAAATCAACGCGATCACCATAAATGGTTTTCCGAGTAACAGCGTGTTGCTCACCTTGCAATTGCCACAAAGGATTGGGCATTGCAGTATCTTCAAAAACCAAATTATTGACACCAAACGGTCTACTTTTATCAGAATAATAGCTTTTTAAATAGCTATATAACCAATCTGCACCACGCGATCTGGCAATCAATGACAAATCAGGCGGTTGTGTACCAAACCATTTTTCTGCATCATGTTTATTCATGGCACTGTGAATTTGGTCATAGATACTTGCCCCGAGGGGCGCAATGTCCGTCAACACTTCTTTTTCATCAGCATGGGTATCTAAAGCAATACGCAAGTAGCGAATCTGTTTCATAGAGTGACAGCCTAAACAGTAAGTCACAAAATGTTTTGCACCTCGCAATAACGAAGCTTTATCGCCAACGTCAACATCGGCTTCTTGTAGTTCTACACCTTCAGAAGCATAAGCCCCAAAAGAGAGTATCAGTAATAATAATAGTGTTATGAGATTTTTCATATCAATCTAGGCTCTCTTTTAGTTTTTTTGCCAATCGAGTTGCTACGTTGCGCATACCCTCAGGATTAGGTCTTCGACTAAAAAACACGCTTCTAAAGGCGTGGTGGCTGCCATCTTCTACAGGCTCTGGTGCCACTTCGGTGATTTCCTCAAATGCTTCAATTAATGCGGGTAACTGTTCTTCAAGCGATAATTCTACAGTGACACGTTCTGGTACAGGTTTGGTTTTTTCCCAACGCGTATAAAGCGGCATTAACAAAAAGAAGCCAAAATAAATTACTGTGAAAACGCGTGCAACATTAGTTGCTACTGGGGTAGCAGGTTGTGTTCCTAAATAACCCAAGGCGATAAAGCTAATCACAAATAATGCTAAGGCTTTTTTATAGATACCACCACGATAACGAATCGAACGCACAGGGTTTCTATCTAACCACGGCAACAAGAACAACACCACAATTGCACCACCCATACCAATAACGCCCGCAAATTTATCGGGAATCGCCCGTAAAATCGCGTAGAACGGCGTGAAATACCAAACAGGAGCAATATGTTCAGGCGTTTTCATTGGATCAGCTGGAATAAAGTTAGCATGTTCCAAGAAATAACCACCCATTTCAGGCATATAGAAAATAACGGTGGCAAAGAAAATTAAAAATACTGCAACACCAACAATATCTTTGACCGTGTAATAAGGATGAAAAGGAATGCCATCTAAAGGTACACCGTTTGCATCTTTAACTTTCTTAATATCAATGCCATCTGGGTTATTAGAACCGACTTCATGCAGTGCAACAATGTGCATAAACACCAGCATCACTAACACCAATGGCACAGCAATGACATGAAACGCGAAGAAACGGTTTAATGTGGCATCGGAAATAACATAATCGCCGCGTATCCACAACGATAAATCATCGCCAATAACAGGAATCGCACTGAATAAAGAAATAATAACTTGTGCGCCCCAGTAAGACATTTGTCCCCAAGGTAACAAATAGCCCATAAAAGCTTCTGCCATCAAGGCAACGAAAATTAACATGCCGAAAATCCATATCAGCTCACGCGGTTGTTTAAATGAACCATACATGATGCCGCGAAACATGTGCAGATAAACGACAATAAAAAAGGCTGACGCGCCCGTTGAGTGCATATAACGCACCAACCAACCCCAGCTGACATCACGCATGATGTATTCAACCGAATCAAAAGCCAACTTAGCATCGGGCTTGTAATTCATAGTCAATAAAATGCCCGTAATAAACTGATTGACTAACACCAGCAAGGCTAACGAGCCAAAAAAATACCAAAAATTAAAATTTTTGGGTGCGTAGTAGTGAGTCATGTGGTCTTTCCACAGACTCGCCAATGGAAAACGATCTAAAACCCATTCCCCACAAGCAGTTAAACGAGATGATTTCATGCACTTTCTCCCTCGGCAGGTTCGCCAACAATCAGCAATGTATCAGTCACATAGCGATAAGGTGGAATTTCTAAGTTAGTCGGCGCAGGCACACCTTGATAAACACGACCTGCTAGATCAAACCAAGAACCATGACATGGACAGAAAAAACCACCTTTCCACTTATCACCTAAATCGGGTGGTGCAACTTCAGGGCGAAACGTCGGTGAACAACCTAAATGAGTACATAAACCCACTGCGACAAAGATTTCTGGTTTAATAGAGCGACCTGCATTTTTACTGGACGCTGGTTGAATTGATTCTAAAGATTGTGGATCTCTGAGTTCACTATCTAAGGTTTTTAATGTTTCAAGCACTTCTGGTGTTCTATTAAGAACCCAAACAGGCTTCCCTCGCCAAGCAACCCTAATCAATTGCCCTGTTTCCATCTTAGAAAGATCAACTTCGACAGGTGCGCCTGCCGCCATCGCTTTGACACTCGGCTGCATTTGCGCAAGAAAAGGAACGGCTAAATATCCCGTGCCGACAGCACCAACCACGGTTAAAGCCGTGGTTAAAAACTGGCGTTTAGATTGATCTACGCCTTCATTATTCATTATAGAACTCTCCTCATTAGGTCTGTGGCTTAAAAGCACATGTTATGTCTTGTCAATATACCACTAGAACCCCTTAAATTTGAAGTGTTGTGTGCAATTGTTTAACGTGATAATTGGTATATTTTTAATGCCCGATAAGGTTAAAAACCTAAGTCCATGAAGTTACATGAAATTCTTAATAATTTTTACGCTATGACGGTTATCAAACACGCGCCTGCACTAGGTTTTGGTTACAAAACTAGGATGTGTAAATTAAGATAGTTTTGAGAAATAGGTAGCAGGCAATAAAAAGCCCTCTCAAGTTTTACTTTGCGAGGGCTTTTAGATGGATATAGTCTGTTTTGACCAATAAGTTACGAACGATGGATAATTCAACCTATAACCTAAATTACTTTCCTATACAAAAACTGGAAAA
>Ga0208508_1000445_pt1 | contig 11380 bp, 3 predicted proteins | sample LakWasMeta1_LOW4_2_FD_183853 | JGI IMG/M metagenome (GOLD analysis project Ga0208508, IMG submission 183853) | Freshwater sediment methanotrophic microbial communities from Lake Washington under simulated oxygen tension - Sediment Metagenome... | ecosystem: Environmental > Aquatic > Freshwater >...
CCGCACATCAATGCGAAAATCGCTTAAAGACGCTATTTCACTTGCCATGCGCTGACGGCAACACCCGCCACTGCCCACAAGAATGCGCTAATAAATAGCCTGCATGTATCGGGTAAACCAACATAAATCCCCGGAAGCTTCTTTAAGTTTGGTAATAGTATTGCCCACTCTTCATTGCTCAACACTATTCTGTTCTTGCCATCCAAAACGGTAAATTCTACCTGATTGGTAAAACGTCAACAGAACCTAGATTTTTTCTATCATCATCTGCGACTATACCAACGCATTGTTGCGGAAAAGATTGCGATTTAGGTTGTGGGTGATGCCACAGTTGATGTCTTCGAAAAACTTTCACGGGCCACTTCGTGCGCACTACCCACTTTTGAACCACTCTATTTAATATCTGATGTTACGCACTGACTACGGATTATCAATAACTTACAACCACTTCTTTCTTCGTAAGTCATTGATAGTTCGTTTGCCTTCGTAACATCAGTTAATACCATTGATACGAACATTATTTATGCCTGACTTGGAAGCCGTTGCCGCGGTTGCCAATCAACGCGTTCCGTTATTTTGAGACCTTGAAGTTTATTGAAACAGCACGGTCCGTTCCATCTCCGGCGTTACATTGCGGAAGATCGGGCTGTCGCTATTGCCGAGCTTAAGCTGCGCGAAAGACAGCGGCGAACTAATGCCAGTGGCGAACTCCCACAGCTTGATCTTTTGCAAATCTCCACCTGCTAGGTGTGGACGCTTGGAGAAGAAGGCGTTGACCTCGACAACCTCGTACTCAAATGCTCCTTGATGTTTGAAGTCACGCAGGATAAAACCATAAGACTCCAGCAGCTGCTTTACTTCGAAGAAGGTCTTCTGGTTTTTGTAAATCTGTTTGAACTGACACTCGACCTCAATGCCCAAAGTATTTTGTAGTACATCACCGCAACCTTCAAGTACTTCAAAATCATAACCCTGAGCATCGCATTTAATGAAATCGGGCTGGGGCATACGACCATCCTTCATCAACTTTTCGATTGTTGTGAGGCTAACCTGCATACGGTCGGTAACACTAAAACAAGTGGCAATAGGATAGGCATTCAGCACCTCAAAATTAGGTTCCAGTATCGAGCAACAGGCTGGGCTAACCGTCAGATGTAGAGGCACCTCACCTTCGACATTACCGACCGCCTCAGTCAAAAAGATACCCTGCGGAAACATCTGGCGCAGCTTTTCGCACTCCGACTCTTGCGGCTCAATGCCGACATAAGTCACCAGATTACGCTGGGCCAAGTAGCGAAACTGGGGCTGTTCCGGCCCTCCCATTGCTCCAACGTCCAGAAATACCGCCTTGTTCTCGATTCCTAAGGCCAGCCCCTGACAGGCAGCGTTGCGGATCTGTTGGTCTTCATTCATTGGGGATACCTCATAAGTTGGATTTTAATGGAACCTTGGAGAATAGGGCTGTATAGCCGCCTCGCTGCAATTGCAAGCCGTGGCTGATCAGGTAGTCCGCAAGTAGACGAAACTTACCTGTAAATTTTTCATCCTCAATGCCGTCAAGAACAACCACTGCGTGTTCACTCAGATGCTGCTCAAGCTGCACAAAGGCGTCAAGCACTGCACGCTCGCATGCTACACGGTCATTGGCATCGCCCCGGTAGTCTGTAGCGTTGCACATCACCAAGTCGATTTGATTCGGAAGGTCGTCTGCTGACAATGACGACCTCAGCATCACATGCTCCCCTAGCAAACCACGCTGGCTCAGGGCATAGGTTACGTGGCGCAGCACCAACGAATCAGCATCAAGGCAGATCATCTGCCCGCCGAAACTGTGTACGTACCAAGCCAAAAACTCTGTTGACCCACTGTCGGCATAGTGACCGAAACCGCATGCACAACCTTGTTCGACGATAACCGCATTGTCGTCCAAAGCCAGCAAGTGCTGCAACACAACCTCAAAAGCTTCGCGCTGTGCGATCGGACGGGGGCGGGGCTGAACGACGTTCCCCCCCGGCAAAAACATCTTGTTGTAGTCGTCCCGCTGCATCTCTGCATTGAGCCGATAATGAAAACCGGCACTGGTCTGCTTATTCCAATCGCTCAGTCGCGCAGCTGCACGACGTGACTTCTCGACGATGTGCCGATGCGACAGCATGCGGAAATGTAAATTTTTGAGTTCGAACTGATCGGTGCGTTTAACAGGGCCGGTAGGCGCGCAGCTGTGACAGCCTAACAGGTAATTGATCTCAATCTTCGGATCGAAGATCAGGTTTTTATTGTAGTACTGCGGATTCGGTGTGCCGGTCTGGATGTTTTCCCAGATGTAGTGGTTCGGGACATACTGCGGATGCTCCTTGGACAGCATTTCAAAACCCTCGACCATCGGTAAGGTGATGCCTTGCCGTTTAAAATCCGCCAGCTTGCTACGAATATCCGGATGGTAGAGGAACTCGTCGACATCACAGACAACGATCCAATCACATTGATCGCGGTATTTTTTCCACTCCTCATTACGAATGTCCATGAGATCACGGTCATCGAGTTTCTCGCTGGGCTTTAGCACCAGTTCCACCTGCGGGTAACGCGCAGCAATTTCGGCAGTACCGTCTGTACTGCCGCCGTCGTGCAGGATGACCTTGGTCGCGCCGAGAAAGTTAATGTAATGATCCAGAAAAAACGGCAGGATCGCAGCCTCATTAAAGCTCACGGCAATCACATAGATCACGGCTTCGGACGATGCGAGTTGGGGCTGGTTGTGGCTCGCATTGTCAGCGACTAATTGTTGCATCTCGTACGCGAGCGTCGGTTGGTTGGGCTGATACGCCAAACTGAGCTCCAAATAGTGCCGCAGCTCCTGTATCTGGCCCACACGACGCGACAGCCGAATCAGCCCTGACAATGCCGCCATGCCGATCGGTGACAACACGACAACGCTGGATTCTGGGCAGAGCTTGCGCCATTCCGCTATCGCTTCGTACAGCCTCCCGCTTTGCTCCATCACCAGACCGAGGTTGTAACGTGCTTCAGGCAATTCGACCAAACGCAGCACGGCTCGGTACTCGGCCTCCGCCAGATCAATCTGTCCGTCGGTGTGATACAAAGTGCCAAGATTGTAATGTCCGGCATAGGCATCATTATGAATGCCAGCCGCCAACCAGGCCCGATAAAGTGCAATTCTTTCCGCTGCGCTCCATTTCTCGCGATATGTCTCAATTTCCTGCATGAGGCGTAATACAGTCCAACTCGCCAATGTTTGAGTGTCGGGGAGCGCCACCGAAGTGTTCAGATTAATTTCCTTCATAGATCCTCCATGCAGGGAACGCCTTATCGGTCATTCTAACTACTATTAATAAGATGGAAGCCTTCATCCCAACAATTAGAGAGAGGCAAATAATTAAATAACGACTTTCTGTCAAGGATTACGACCGGACTAAATTCCCATAAAGTATAAATTCCGACGTATCTGCATGTCTGGCATATACGAAAATGATGAAGTGGTGAGAAAACGCTTATTTTTCCAATAGAATTAGATAAGCTTGGTTAATGACGCCGTTTATTTCATCACGATCATAATCACCATCGCGAATATCGCTATAGTTGAGCGCAATATAACTTGAAAATGCCGCTAATTTCCCTGCTAACAGACTAAGGAATTCGGCATGGTCTTTCAAAAACATCCGATTTTTATGCGCATCAAAAAACAGGCCAAACCACTCAATCGAAGCCTTAATCTTCATTGTATTGTCGCGCTGATCCTGAGCATCATGTATGCGAAAATAACTAAGGGGATCGCTAATGTAAACGCAGTCACGGGTCGAAAGGATCGAGAGCCAAGTCGCAATGTCGCTCAACACGACATAACGCCGGCCCGCAAAGGTGCCGAATACATCGCCGACGTCCGAACGGCGCACCAGAACCGTAGTCGGCTCACCGACCAAATTAGTGCCGTTACTGAGCATTAGATTGCCGAACGATTGCCCCGTAATCAATGTGTCACTGGGAAACATCCTTTCGGTACCCTGCAACGGAGGTAAATGCCGCCCATGTTCATCGATCAGCTGGCGAAACGACGTTACTAAGCCGGTGTTCGGGTAATTAATATAATAGTGCATCATTCGCTTGATCTTATCAGGATGAAATACATCATCATCCATTAGATAGTTGATGTACTCCCCTTTAGATAGCTCCAGACATTTACGAAAATTTTCATGTGCCGTCATGCCCTGCTTACGATAATAAGTGATATGTTGATGGCTCTGTAAATAGGGCGTAACGCGTTCCTGGCTTAAAGTGTCGTCGCCATTGTCGCTAATAACGATTTCGATATTTTCATAACTCTGCGCCAGCGCGCTTTTTAAAGCGATTTCCAAATAGTCGGGCCGGTTGTGCGTTGGAATAAGAACACTTACCAACGGCATTGTCGAGTCAACATCTGTTCGAGCTTGCGTCATTAGAGCTTCGACAGATTGATTCGTAAAACACTTAATCGCAACTTGCTCCAACGCATCTTCCAAGTCCCGTACGAACCGCGGAATATCGAACAAAGTGCAACTCTGGCGATTGTCTGTCAACTGTTGCTTCATCGCTGCGATTCTTTCTGGCGTCTTGGCCAGCTCCACCGCCTTGTTTTCGTAATCTTTCAGGTTGTAGGTGATCAATTCCGGCAAATCAACGGCCTTCAACAGGCTTCCGGCCATGCGCGAAGAAAAAGTTCGACCAGCACAAGTTAGCAGAGGTAAGCCAACCCACAACGCGTCGTTGGCGGTTGTTCCCGCGTTAAATGGACATGTATCCAAAAATAAATCCGCTACCTGATACCTAGCTAAATAATCTGGCGGCGCTACCCTTGGTGCAAAAATCAATCTTTTTCTTTTGATTCCAAACTTATCTGCAACCTTGCACAATCTTTCTTTGGACCACTCATTATCAGCAAGTAGCCATAACACACTGTTTGGAACTCTCTTTAAGATGCGCATCCATGTTGAAAACACGTCAGGCGTAAATTTGAAATTATTATTAAATGAGCAGAACACGAACGCATCTTCAGGCAAACCACATGCTGCTCTCGTAGGTCTCGCACCGATCAGCCTCCCTCGATCACTGACCTGAAATGAATTCGGCATGTATAAGGGCTTTTCGGAAAAATAAGGTGCTAACTCTTCAGGAAGAACAAATTTATCCGCAATGACGTAATCATTGCATGGAAAGCCCGTAGTTCCCGGATATCCGAGGTATGAGACCTGAATGGGGGCGGGACGCGCCGACAGAATATTAGGTCGCGCACCAGATGTTAAGCCTTGTAGATCGATCAATATATCGATTTCGTGCGAGCGGATACACTGTGCAGCTTCCTGATCATTCATATCTACTGTGCGGATATAATGATCCATCGCATTAGCGATTCGAGCACGCATTGAGGTAACATCCTCGCCGCTCCAACAGAAGCCGTAAACCTCTACCCGCTCACGATCATGTAATTCAAATATCTCTACCGTTAACAGTGAAACAGCATGTATGCTGAAATTTGACGACAAATACCCAATCCTGAGTTTTTTGTGTCCATAGCCGTTTACGTTACATAATGGCTCGACCCCAATCTTAACATTTTCATCTACAAAATTACGTGCCGCTGCAAGTTGCAACGCTGGGTCATCGGATAAACCCAGCATAGCTATAGGTGATGTTGCTTTTACCATATCAGCAACTGTTAAGCCTTTTAGGCTATCATAAACTGGCCATTTACATTGTTTTTGACGCAAATGCACCCAATGAGACACTACAGGTGACTGAGTAGAATCCATTAATAAGCTTCTCTTCAGCATCTCTTCAGCCTCAGAAAATTGATGTCTTATTTCCAGAAGCCGTCCCAAATTATTCAATGCTTGCAAATAAAGTGATTTATCCTCTGGAACGGGAAAATCCAAAACTTGGCGCCACTGTTCCAAAGCCTCTTCCTGGCGTCCTAATCGCTCTAATACCGAACCTAAATTAAGCCAGGCATGGATAAAATCCGTTTTAATAGCTATTGCTTGCCGATAAACCTGCTCTGCCGCCGCATCATCCCCCGCACTACATAGCAATGCCCCAAGGTTATAATAAGCAACGAACACCATTGGTGATTTTGTATGTTCTATCCACAAGCGATACAACATAATTGACTGGTTCGATTCACCCGCAGCAACAAGTTGATCTGACAGCACAAGCAGTACATTCAACTCTAATGCATCCTGCTTCGCTTGCTCAACGGCCTTGCTTAGAGTCTCTTCGAGATTTTTATCCATTGCTCTTTACTTTATCGGGATTGAAGATTACTGACATTAACTTGTAGCTTCCTAGCTACAAGTGGCTTATCTGAAAGCCGTACTCTAACACCATACTGTTAATAATAGACTAACACAAAAAAGACGACAAGACCTCTCAGCCTTGTCGTCTTAAGTTTATAAGACCAACTTTATTACAATATTAGGACGCCAGGAATCCGGTTTTGGAAGGATCCTGAACATTTGGTGCTAACGGTGTTCCATTGCCCCCTGATTGGAGAGAGCTGGACACTTGGACTGAGTTAGCAATCAAATTTCCATTAGCGTCGAATTGTTTCAATGTATCAACTAAGCCACTTACATTAACAGCAACTGTCTGATTCACAGACATAGACAATGGAGCCGTTATCGAACTGCTCGCATTACCTACAGTGCCGGATTGTGAATTGTCAAACGATGAAAGCGCCTGTACTAAACCACTCACTTGAGCACCCAAGTTTTGCTCCCCGCCAATAGCGGACTGTTGAGTTACCCCGGCCGCCGATCCCTTATCTGCAACTAACCAGACATCGGCCATAGCATGGCTAGTTCCGTCGGCAGTTGTGTAGCTGGATGTCAGGCCAATCACGTTACCATTATCATTAACTGAAGTTTTTTGGGCACTAAGATCAAGACTAGTGATACCTAAAGAATCAAGAGAGACCACCTCACCGGACTCGCTGATACCATCGTGGTTTTTATCCACCCAAACTTTCAGGTCAGCCCATTGAGCATCTTTGTTTGTAATGACATGATCACCATTGCTGTCCAACGAACTCAAAGCTTCATAACCATCTGTGGCTTTCTGACCGTTAGCCAGTGTCATAGCATCACCAAAGAGCTGTGAACCGCTGGTTATCTGACCATTATGATTAGTATCCAATACTAAGAGGCCATCTGTAGTAGAGGCCCAAGCAGTCTGAACTTTCTCACCGGTTGCATGCAAGTCGAACTGAACCCCATTGGAGTAGCTCAATGTACTGACACCATCACCGTTCAAATCAAGCATGATAGGCGTATATAACCCTCCAGTGAAGGTTGCATTTAATGCAGAGGTTTGCGAGGTTGACATAGCAGCGATTTGCATAGTCGTTAACGCCATAGTTTGGGTTACCGTCCAACCACTCAAGTCAACGGCTGACATAGCCTTAATCTGATCAGTAGCCAAGTTGGTGATCTGTTCGGTAGTCAGGGCCGCTGCTTGAGTGAAGCTCAAAGCTGCTACCTGAGACGTAGACAACGCCCCCATCTGCATAGTATTCAATGCTGCGATTTGAGCTGTAGTAAAACCATAGGCCACTTGGTAAGTAGTCAATGCTGCGATATCGGACGTCGTCAATACCGCAAGCTTAGGCGTGGTTAACCCTGCCCCAATCTGATCGATAGTCAATGCCACCGTTTGGGCAGTGGTCAAGGCAACGATCTGGGCAGTGGTTAAGCCGCTAGCCACTTGGTTTGTCGTCAACACCGCAATCTCGGCCGTGGTCAATGCCGCAAACTGAGCCGTAGTTAGGCCAGCGCTAAGCTGCATCGTGGTCAACGCCTTGATTTGACTGGACGTCAATGCTTGCAGATCTGTAGTTTCCAGCTTCGATACTTCGGCTGTCGTCAACGCAGCGACCGCCGTCGTATTCAAAGCCGCCGCTTGATCTGTGCGCAAAGCAACAATCTGATCCGTGGTCAAACCGTTGACTACTTGGTTCGACGTCAACCCAGCGATTGCCGCTGTACTTAATGCCGCAAACTGGCTCGTATTTAGGCCTACGTTAAGTTGAGCCGTTGTCAAGGCAGCGCCTTGGCTAGATGTCAGTGCTTGTAGATCGGAAGTTTCCAACTTCGACACCTCGGCTGTCGTCAACGCCGAGATCGCGGTAGTACTTAAAGCTGCCGCCTGATCTGTGGTCAAAGCAACGACCTGCGCAGTGGTTAAGCCGTTGACCACTTGGTCTGTGGTTAATCCAGTGATTGCAGCGGTACTCAATGCCGCAAACTGATCGGTTGTCAGGCCTGCATTAATCTGCATTGTAGTTAACGCCTGAATCTGGCTAGATGTCAGCACATGTAAATCGGCAGTTTCCAACTTAACCACTTCGGCTGTAGTCAATGCCCCGATCGCCGCCGTAGACAACGCCGTCGCCTGAGCAGTAGTCAAGGCAACGATCTGTTCGGTGGTCAAACCATTAGCAGCTTGATCCGTAGTCAACGCTCCGATCTGAGCCGTAGTCAACGCCGCAAACTGGATCGTGGACAAGCCGATACTGATATCCCTAGTCGTCAATGCCTGAATCTGGCTGGTTTTCAGCGCTTGCAATACAGCAGTTCCTAAAGCAGCTACTTGTGGCTTACTCAACACTGCGATCGCCGCAGTAGTCAACGCCGCCGCCTGATCAGTGGTTAAAGCCGCAATCTTGTCAATAAATAAGCCGTTAGCCACTTGATCCGTAGTCAAAGCTGCGATCTGAGCCGTAGTTAAAGTCGCAAACTGAATCGTGCTCAAACCGCTGTTGAGCTGCTGCGGAGTCAATGCAGCAATTTGACTGGTCTTCAGTGCGCGCAGGTCGGCTGTTTCCAGCTTCGCTACTTGCGTGACGGTCAACGCCGCAACCTCTTCCGTAGTCAAAGCTGCAGCCTGAGCTGTAGTCAAGGCAACGATTTGATCAGTAGTTAAACTCCTGTTTACTTGATACGTGGTCAATGCAGCAATCTGAGCTGTGGTCAAGGCTGAAAATTGAGCTGTGGAAAGACCGGCATTAATCTGCATTGTAGTTAACGCTTGGATCTGACTGGTCGTCAGCGCTTTCAAGTCGGCCGCCGTTCCCAAAGCCGCCATTTGAGCAGTCGTCAGCTCCGCAATCGCATCTGTGCTCAAAGCCGAAACCTGAGCAGCAGTTAAGTTCGCAATTCGGACAGTGCTCAAGTTCATTACTTGGAGCGCAGACAACGCTGCGATCTGACTGGTGGTCAAGGGTGCTGCCTGAGCTGTAGTTAAGTTACCTGCAATTAAGGCAACTGCTTGCTGAGTAGTCAAAGCAACAATCTGGCTACTAGTCAGTGCTTGCAACTCTAAGACGCTCAAATTGGCCAACTGATATGTAGTCAACGCCGTGATTTGCTCTGTGGTCAACGCCTCCATCTGAGCCGAGGTTAAAGAGCTTATCTGGCCGGTTCCCATTAGTTGCAAATCACTAGTTTCCAACTTCACCAGCTGCATCGTACTCAAGCTCGCGACCTGATCACTGGTCAAAGCCAACGCCTGAGCAGTGGTCAAAGCAACGATCTGAGCAGTGGTCAAAGCAACAACCTTATCAGTGGTCAAGGCAATGATCTGGTTAGTGGCCAAAGCAATAGCTTGATCAGTGGTCAAAGCAACGATCTGAGCCGTGGTCAAACCGTTAGCCACTTGGTTTGTCGTCAACACTGCGATCTCGGCCGTAGTCAATGCCGCAAACTGAGCCGTAGTGAGACCTGCGCCAAGCTGAGCCGTGGTCAACGCCTGAATCTGACTGGAGGTCAGCGCTTGCAGGTTGTCAGTTCTCAACTTAACAAGTGCGGCTGTCGTCAATGCTGCGATCGCCGCTGTATTCAAAGCCGCTGCCTGTTCTGTGCTAAACGCAACAATTCTGTCGGTTGTCAAACCATTGACCACTTGGTTCGTGGTCAACACCGCGATTTCGGCCGTGGTCAATGCCGCAAACTGAGCCGTGGACAGAGAGGTGCTAAGCTGCGCTGTGGTCAATGCCTGAATCTGCATGGAATTCAACGCTTGCAGATTGTCAGTTCCCAATTTCGCTATTTCGGCTGTCGTCAACGCTGCGATCGCCGCCGTATTCAAAGCCGCCGCTTGATCTGTGGTCAAGGCAACGATCTGGTTCGTAGTCAAACCATTGGCCACCTGATTCGTGGTCAACACTGCAAGCTGAGCCGTGGTTAATGCCGCAAACTGGTCGGTTGTCAGTCCCGTCCTAAACTGAGTCGTGGTCAGCGCCTGAATCTGGCTTGAAGTCAGCGTTTGCAGGTTATCCGTTCCCAACTTAGCCACTTCGGCTGTAGTCAAAGCCGCGATCAATGCAGTATTTAAGGCCTTCACCTTGTCGGTAGTCAAATTCGCAATCTGAGTAGAGGTCAAACCGTTGGCGACTTGACTCGTGGTCAATGCCGCAAACTGAGCCGTAGTTAAACCGATATTAATCTGCGCTGTAGTCAACGCAGCCACTTGGGCCGTGGTTAATTTAGAAATCAGTTTAGTGGTCAGGCCATTCACGATTTGATCCGTGGTCAGCGCAGCAATGCCCGCAGTACTTAATGCCATTAACTGAGCATTGCTTAAACCATCGATTCGGACTGTGGTTAAACCATTGACCACTTGATTCGTAGTTAATGCAGCAACTTCAGCCGAGCTCAATGCCGCAAACTGATCTGTACTCAAAGCAACGATTCGGTCAGTAGTCAATCCTTTCGCAACTTGGTTTGTGGTTAATATCGCGATCTGAGACGGCGTCAATGCCGCAAACTGATGAGTCGCCAGCCCCGCAATGAACTGTGCCGTTGTCAATGCCTGAATCTGGCTGTCACTCAACGCTTGCAGATTATCGGTTCCCAGCTTCGCTATTTCAGTTGTAGTCAGCGCCGCAATATCTGCTGTGGTCAACGCCGATGCCTGATCTAGAGTCAAAGCAACGATCTGACTAGTCGTCAAGCCATTTGCGACTTGATCCGTCGTCAACGCAGCAACCTGTGAATAAGTTAATGCCGCAAACTGGACAGTGTTCAAGCCTGCGCTCAGCTGCGCCGTGGTTAACGCCTGAATCTGACTTGAATTAAGCACTTGCAACTTGTCAATCCCCAGATTCGCTATTTGACTCGTGGTCAAGTGCGGGATCTGGACTGTAGTCAACGCCAATGCTTGATCGGTGGTCAAAGCAACAATCTGGTCAGTGGTCAAAGCAACAGCCTGGTCGGTGGTCAAAGCAACGATCCGATCCGTCGTCAAACCGTTTACGACTTGGTCCGTGGTTAACGCTTGTATCTCAGCCGTAGTCAATGTCGCAAACTGAGCCGTAGTAAGCCCTGTGGTGAGCTGC
>Ga0208508_1000446_pt1 | contig 11372 bp, 6 predicted proteins | sample LakWasMeta1_LOW4_2_FD_183853 | JGI IMG/M metagenome (GOLD analysis project Ga0208508, IMG submission 183853) | Freshwater sediment methanotrophic microbial communities from Lake Washington under simulated oxygen tension - Sediment Metagenome... | ecosystem: Environmental > Aquatic > Freshwater >...
CCCTATCATCAGTGAGCAATACATAAATCCCGGAGCTTTATTCAACCTCTCATTTCACTTTACTACTTTTTCCGAGCATCCTGCATGAACATCCGCTCTCTAAATCCGGACAAGTCCAGCCCCGCCTTTTCCAGAAAATCCACCATCATTTCCCGTTGTTTTTGGCTATTATCCGGTTGAGATTCAATCTGTTGCCAAAGAAGTTCCAAGGCATCGTACCAGTAACCTTCACGGGCATAGATTTGCGCATGTTCTTGCGGATCGGCTTGCCTCAGTTTTTGCTTCAGTTCAGGATTCGGCTCCTGGTAAAGCACTATACCGGTTGATGACAGCCGGCCTGGTTCATTTTTACTATTAACAGAAGTCACCGTCCAACGGTATTGAACGCCTTTTTTAAGCCGAAAACCCTTTCCAACAAGCGGTAGGTGATTAATACCCAAACAAGGTGGTAGGCCAGAAACGGAAGCTGAATTGGAAACCTCAAATTGCGCGCTTTGCGGCTGGGTAATATTGCCAATATTCAAGACTACACTAGAAGGTTGCCGTGCCCACCAATAAAAAGTAGGCTCTGCCTTGGAAGTCAATCCTGGTTGTTCCGGAGCCAGCGCCATGATCCGGTTGGCGGATTCCTTAGCCGAATGATCCATGGGGATTCGGGTACCCCCCCCTACCAGGATTTCGGAACCCGGCTTCCCGGTTAAGTTTGGCTTGTATGCCGGCTCGCAGTTGTCGCCTTCGGCACCAAAGGCTTGGGCTTCGCACCACACGAATAAGGCCAATAAGCTAATAAACAATACAAAGCGATTGATCAACATGGTCGAGACTCCTCTGTTATGGCTGACAGAGTGACACGAAAGATAAGAAACCGACAATGAAATACTTCATATTTACAGATTTAAATAAATGGGTTTGCTAATAAACGACTTTGTGAAAATTAATACGCTGACCAATCGCTACCTTTCGGCATCAGACCGCCTTTTCCGGTAAGAGTCAGCGAACTGCCCGAACCCAATGCACAATAATCCGGGCTGATGGCTGAATTATCGAATTGAGGTGACCCCAGATAGGCCAACTCGCCACTGAGGTTCAATCGTGGCGCCGACGATCGTATTTTGCCACTCAAACCGCTAGGAGCAGCTGCTTGAATTACGTTCAATCCAAATATCCCGGGCTGCCAATCGATCGGATCCGTACCTCCTATGGTCAGCATGTTACCGCTAGGAATCAACGATTTGAGGTTCAACGTGATATTGCCGCCTGATGCTCCACTTGCTGCCGTATTGGCCTGAATCAGGCCGGTTTCCATGAGGAAGATATCCGAGAACACATCGATGTTTCCCCCATTACCGCTCGTCCCATGCACGGTAGTCTTGAAACCGGAGTTTTGCAGCCGGATAAGCTGTCCGCCGTGAATATTAATCGAACCACCATTACCAACATTGGCTTCGGTGGTAATGAAAGATGAGTCCATGCAGAGCGAATTGATGAAGGAGACGTCAATATTACCAGCCGCCACGTTGCCGGTGGATCGAGTTGTAATCTCGCTATTGTTGAGATAAATGCCAGGGGCCGATACTCTCACCGTACTGGGGTTGATCTTGGCCGAGTCGGATACTGTCGCGGAATTTTCGATGCTGATCCCGCCGTGATTGGCTATGGAAATCGAGTTACCGGCCTCGACAGTCACATCACCTGTTCGTCCGCTCGACCCGGCAGCGGCTTCAGCTGCAATATAAGCGTTATTCAACAACAGCTTGGCGGCACTGACTTGCAAACTGCCCCCGCTGCCCGCGCCAAAGGTCGAGGTACTAATATCTCCCTTTGCTATCAGGGAAAGCGTGTTGCCGGAGGAAACCTTGACCATGCCGGCATCGCCGCTGCTGTAAGGGCTTGCTCGTGAGGCGATGCCGGTGAATATACCTTGCCCCTTGCCGTCGATGGTCATATTCCCGGTTGTAACGTCAATGGTGCCGGCATCGCCGGAACTGAATGTAGAAGTTGAGATTCGTCCGGTATCAAAAATGTTCAGCACGTCGGTTTCAACAACAATCGCCCCCGCATTGCCGGTACTGAAGGCATTGGCCAGAATGCCGGTAGGGGTTTCGTTATTAAATCGACCTTTCCCATCTATGGTCAAGCTGGTGGCTTTGATCGTGGCTTTGCCGCTGTCTCGAGGACCAAGATTGCCGAGATTGATTTCGCCACCCTCCGTAATATTTATAGCGCCAGCAGAGCTGATATGGATATATCCGGACCGGCCGCTGCTGCCCTCCTGGGCGATTGCAAAAATCCCGGTCGACTTACCTACCGCATTCGCATCTTGTCCGTCGATTACCAAATTTCCCGCGGTGACCCTGATGTCGCCTGCATTTCCCGAACCGAAGGTCGCATTCTTAATGAGGCCGCCATCCAGGACAGCCAAAGCGCTGCTGGAGTTGATGTCAATCGCCCCGGTGTTGCCGGTGCTGTTAGGCTTGGCTATGGAAAAAACCCCTGTTTCGGTTTTGGCTTGGGCATCAATGGTGAAATTCTTGGCGTTAATCAATGCGTCGCCGCTATTTCCGCTTCCGAAAGTTGTATTAAAAATATTGCCGCCATTCAGGATACGCAGCGTGCCGGAATCGACGTTGATAGCGCCGGCATCGTTGTCCCGGCTGGGATCGCTGCTGGTGCCGTAGGTTGCCGAGCGGATCCCGGTGATAGCGGATGGATTGAATGCGGAGCCGGCGATGGTCAGCGAAGCCGATTTCACTGTCAGATTTCCGCCATGACCCAAACCCAAGGTGCCGCTGACAACCCCCCCGCCATCGAGAATCTGCATATCACCGCTGTTTTCGATATCAACGTCTCCGCCTCTGCCCCGGCTGAGCTGTGTTGCATTGAGTTGAGTTGCATAAGAGAGGATGCCGGTCTCGCCACGGCTGCTGGTTGCGCCGCCATCTATTTTAAGAGTATCGGTCATTACCTTGATGTTGCCGGCACCGCCCGTTCCATAAGTAGCCGATAGTATGCCTGTAGTCCCGAATGGGGTGAATGTCGGTCCGGCTATCTTCAGAGAGCTTGCCTTGATTGCCAGATCCCCTCCGCTCCCCAGCCCGGCTGTACCGTTAATAATTTCTCCGCCGTTGAATATTTCCAAGTCACGGCTGGCTTCGATATTTATATTTCCTACCTTGCCGCGGCTGCCTGGGTTGGCAAACGACAATATGCCGGTATCTCTTCCCTGTAAGTTAGCCTGCCTGCCATCGATAAGAATATTATCGGCTCTTACGGTCAGCTTCCCGGCGGCGCCGGCAGCGTTGGCAACATTGGCGATTTGTCCGCCATTCACGATTTGCAACGAGCTTGCTTGAATATCGACACCGTGCCTTGCCGGTGCATCAATACTGCCGGTATTGATTGTAACGAGTGCGCCGGCGTTACTAACAGAGGTATCGCCGCCCCATAACGCGACCCGGCCGGCTCCATTGCCGGGGGTGATCAACGTACTGTTCGTTATCTCGATCGCTCCGGCATCTGCTCGATCAGGAGGGGCTGTGGGTAACGGCAAAGCGCCATCTGCCGCCCGTTCCAGACCGACTTCGCCCTTGCCTTTGTAAGCCACAATGCGTATCTCACCAGACGGCGCCGTCAGCTGGACACCGTTTTTAAAACGGATATTGCTACCTACCAAATCAGCAGCCTGGAAATTCTTAACGCTCAAGCGGCTGCCGACTACGTCAATCAGGCCATTGGTGGCTGAGGATGTCCCAAGAAATCCGAAAGCGGCGGGTGTTGCCGCGCTAAGGGCGCTGGCGGAGGGTTGACTCGCGCTGTACTTACCGCCATCCTTGAACTTCAACTCATCCGCCGTGCTGGCGTGGAATGCGGCCGGCACATCGATACGGGCGTTTTGACCAAAAAGGACGCCGGCCGGGTTAATCAGGTAAAAATCGGCGTGTCCGCCGGGAGTTGACCGTAACAGGCCATTAATTTCGGAACTCGACCCGCCGGTTATGCGTGATATAACGTTATCCAGCGTATTTGGCGAATTTTCCGTGAAGGTGACAGTCTGGCCCGATTCGACATTGAACTTGGAGAAACTGTGGAACAAATTCTGTCCGACTGTTGTGCCATCACTCTGTTGAATAACAGCATCAGCGGTAGTGTTGGGCGTGCTAAGGATGCGTGCCGGTGGACCTACGGTGCCATCGGTAGCGATGCCATCCGCCGCAAAAGCACTAAGAATTAAATGCGGACTTACCAATAGCCAGAGGGCTAATGTGTATTGCCAAGGTAATATTTTAACGTTCACCTGATTCACTCCTCATAGCCAGTTACCCACCAGAATGAAGGGCGACCAAAAATACGGATGTTCGAACTGCTTGTCCTTAAGCAATTCCAGTTGTGCCATTCTTAGGGCTTGCGCCTTGCCCGTTTCGGGTTGCAAGAGCCGCTTATAAAATTCAACCATAAGCCGGTAGGCTGCTTCGTCTGCAACCGGCCATAAGGTCCCTAGCGCGCTTCGAACCTTTGCTTTGATAGCAATGCCGCTTAGGCCCAGAGGCGCTCGCTCATCACCTTCCGCAGTCTGGCAAGCACTGAGCGTCAAGAGTTCCAGTGGTTGATTCTTAAACTTATCGGACTTGAACAGCCGTTCCAGGTCATCAAAATGGATCACGTCGTCATAGGCCATGATAAAACTGGCCTCTGCGGTATCCCGGAACACACCGTGAGAAGCGATATGAACGATAGGATAGTGTTCCTGAACTGCCAATTGCTTGAAATTACTTACCGTGAAACGCTCGTTCAGGAGGGAAGTATTGGGCATCAGTAGACGAAGACTGTCGATTTCCTTGCCGACTCCAGGAAGACTTAGCTGCTTTCTGAGTGCTCGATTAAATGCCGGTTCGCTCACCATTCGGTTAATGGGAGAGGCATTACCCGCGTCATTCAGGCTTATTGTCAATGCTCTGCTGAGGCCATGATTGCCCCTTTGGATACCTTCCTCTCTGCTGTCTGCAAGGGCCTGCACGAAAGTAGGGGGTAAATGTTCCACTACTGGCCCCGGTTCGCTCAAACCAACTAACAGTGATTTTACCCCAAACTGATGTATTGACATTGGATCGAGCACGGTCAGGCCTGGGGAAGTAGCCAACGCGTATTGTTCAATCAGATAATGGTTGCCATCATAGAGCGCAGCGAATGGGATAAGACGCAATACTCCATCCGGCACCACCACAAGGGTTTGCACCTGATGTTGACGAAGCCAGGATTCGGCAGGCTCAATCAGCCAGTGATGCAGTTGCCGAGCATAACTCTTGGCCTCGTCAGTGCCGTCGCGAAGCGTTTTCGCAAATTTGCGTGTGGTGGACTGAATCGTGGCGGCATTAACGGCTTGCGTGAATAGCTGTATCTCCCCGCCTAGGCTGACAAGCACTTCCAATCGGTCCGTGAGAATGACGGGATAAATAATTGCAGTATGTGGCTCTACGTTTTCCAAAAGGGCATTCTTGGAACTCGCCACAGCGCAGCGTCCGCCAAGAAAGTCTTCCATTTCGGATTGCTTGATAGCCTCGACTGATTCACGTGCGCGACGCAAAAGTTGGGTCTGCTGCACGCCTTGCTGTTGCTTCGCCAGCTGTAGCTGCAAGTCGGACAGCCCCAGATAAATAGGTTCCAGGGTTTCTCTGAATGATGAACGGACACCAGAATATTCAACCGGAATATCCTGACGGATGGCCTCGATATGGTCAACTGCGCGCTGGTATGCGGCCAGTGCTTCGTCTGGTTCCTTAAGCGCACGGTGCAGGCGGCCTTTGCGCCATTCGAGTTCCAGCAACAGGTCCCTGGCATCGACCGGTTGAGCCGCCTTGATGGCTTGGTCGTTCAGGTGAAGAGCCTCTTCCTGGCGCTGACCGTCTTCATATAATTGAGCCAGACCACTCAATGCCTCCGCCAGTAAACGGGGTTGCTGTGCAGCCATCTGTCTGGCCTGTTCGAAACTGTCATAGGCCAGTTTTACACCGCCTTCCCCGAGGCTTGATGCCTGGCTGCCGATGTTGACCAGGAAACGGCTCCGATCAGCCGGATTGCTTATTTCTCCCAGATTGGACAGGATATTTTGCAGCTCAGCCAGGCGCTGTTTCGGTCCCAGGAGGGTAGCCTGACCCAAACGTATGTTGGTCTTCAAAACCAAGTCTGTACCGGCCAGTTTCAATGCGTCAGCATATAAATGGCGTGCGTCCTCGGTATGCCCCCGAGTGGATTCCAAATTGGCCATCGTGGCACTCCAGCGAGCCCGATCAGTGGGCTTGCCCAAACCAAGCCCGATGGCTTTTCTCAGTAGGACGTTTGCCTGTTCGTAGCGGTGCATCTGGAAATAAATCAGACCGAGGAATCCTACCGCCTGTGTTCGTTGTTCAGGAGTCGATGCCGACTGACTGGCCGATTGCGCGGTGTCCAAAGCCAAATTGAATTGGCCTTCCAGCAAATAGACCTTGCCCTGATCCATGGATTTTTCAAAATTATCGTCTGCTGCGCACATGAAGGTAATCGTCATGAGACAGAATAACAAAATGAGTCGGCACCCAAACATACTACTTATCCTCCCATGACCGGTACTTTTGCCTGCTTCATACAACTAAAACACATCCAGTCGCGTCTGAAAGTGAATCCCGTAATCTTGTGGATCGCCTGTGGTATGAGGTTCTGGTCTATTAATTGCATAGCCATAAAAAAAGTCAGTCGATACTGGACCTAACTGCCAGTTAAAACCAATCCCCACCGAATAAAGGGTCTTCTGCGCACCTTTGAATATTTCATAATTATTCCAGGCTTCACCGTAATCCATGAACGGTATAAGGGTAAGCCGGTGCCTTGATTGGGGGTCGTTGCCGCCGATGATCGGATAATGAAATTCCAAAGACAGGCTGTAGCCATTATCGCGCACCAAATGGTTTTCCCGGTAGCCGCGTACTGTAGACACGCCGCCTATAGCGATTTGCTCAAGGGGGAGCAAAGGAGCGTCACTGAATTGCGAATTTCCGCGCAGGATGATCTGAGAGCCATTATCTAACAACTGATAGGCGTATTGCGCTTGTCCCAGCCAGGAAAAAAAATCACTAGAGGGGAATTTATCCGAGGTTTTTGGCGTAGCGCCCAACGCAGTCATACCGACACTGAAGGTAGATCGAAATGCCAGCGCCTGACGTTCCCATCGCCACATTCCCTCCTGAAATAAACGCAAAACCGTAACCTGATTTCGTCCGGTCGGCTCTCCCGGTATGAAGGAGAAAGGCTCTCCCAACAAACTGCTTTCGTTTTTGCGTACCGCCAACATTACCCCGAGATTAAGCCGCTGACGCAGCGTATTGATAACCAGGTGACTGATGCCACCCTCAAGATTATGCACTTGGCTTTTAATGTCGAGTTCATCTATTGGTTCCTCGATTACCGAAGAGTCACCCTCATCAAAATGGAAAAACGCAACGGTTCCCCAATCCGTGACCGGCACGCTAAAACCGCCTTGGTAACGGCTTGATCCCGCGCTTATGTTGAAAGTAAAATCGAGCACATCGCCTAAACCCGTTAGGTTCCGAACCCAGGCGTTTAAACCAAATGCTTCGCTGCCAATGGACGGCGGGCGGTAGTTATCGCCGAACAGGGTTAAATGATAAGGGCGTGCTCGAGTAACATCCACATCAAGAATGGCGAGCCCCGGCGAACTCCCTGGCAAGATGCGTCCATTCATGCGGCTGATTAGTGGATCAGACAGGAGTGTCTGAAAACGGTCTTGAAGCTCATTGAGATTCAGCGGCTTTTCAGCTTCGCCCTGCAGACGATTTTTGATATAACCTTCACGGAGTCGTTCCTGGCCGTTAACGCGAACATCATTAAGGCGTCCCTCGATAATTTGTATACGAAGTTCTTTATCTTTGAGAGCATTTGCCGGAATAATGGCGCCGGAATTGATATAACCGTGGTCTATGTAATACCGGGTTAACTGCTGTCGTAGCTCCTCAAGCTCCGCAACCGTGACCTCGCGATTTTCATAGCTCTGTGTCATGGCTTTCAGATCTTGCTCGGGAAAGACCGTGTTGCCCTCAAGAAGGATTCGCCGGATGGAAATCTTGCGACCATCGCCGTTTTGAATTTTTGCATCTGGTACCGGAGGCAAAGTTATGTCTTCCCCCGCAGAAGGCCGCGGAAACTCGGGTAAAAGAAGCGGCCGTGCGCTTGGCCGGTCCATGGATTCTCTCCCACCTACAGCCCAAGCAGTTGGCGCAAAAAACATCGATAACGACACTAGTGTCAAAGTTTTCGTCGCAAAACGCAACTTCACCTTTATACCTCATTCTTAAATGTTATTTTTCGATGAGCATAACTTAAATTCTCATGCCTCAATCTTAACTCTTAACTGAGAAAAAAGCTGTTAACAAATATATTTAGGCTCAAAAAACTCCGAGTACAAAGTCGCAATAACCCACATATTCAACTGATATTTAGGGGGAATTAAATGGCTGTTGCCCGCTATGCTGGCCGTACAATAAGAAGCGAATTGATGTGTGCTCCGTCTTAAGAAAAACCTCTAAAAATTTGTAATAATCCAGAAAATTAAGGCTTCTCTATCAAAAATAGCTTTTTTGTAGAGACAATAGTCAATCTTGAAAATCACTCCTTGTTGTTGTCACCGAACACATTGATGTCACATTTCAGACTGCCGGTAGACAGTTGGTATTTAACTGACGAATGACAAAGGCAATGGCTTTAATTCCGGTATTAAATAAATTAGGGCATCTGTGAGATTCTTCATAAGTAAAACAAATCCAAAGTGGGATTATGAAATCGTGCTCAGGATATAGCCAGAATAGGTGGTCTGCCAATTACGGCTGGACACCATCAATGGATAGTTTTTTAACTTAATTTTTAATAAAGAGAGAATTAACATGACAAACAATACGCTAAACATAACTTCCTTAGACGACGGCACTGCCTTCTTCGACGAGATCAATGGCAACTGGGACGAAGTACGCCAGTTCCTGGATGATCAGACTCGCGGTTTTGCTGATCATGAGGCGCTAACCAAGTCGATCGAAGCTAACTCGCGTGCGGCACAAGTCGCCTTGTTCGGTGGCCAGGTGCAAATTGTCGAGGCGGAACAGAATCGTGGCCTTATATCGGTTCCAACGCGTGGCGGCACAGTGGCACGTGTTTTCTGGTGGGGCTTTCACATTGAGATTAGCCATGAAGATATCCAGGGAATCATCAGCGCAGCCGACGGTGCCACGATTCTTATCGACGCGATCAGTCCTATCGTTCCTTCCGTGGTTCGGCCATTCCTTGCCGTTGCGCGCATTTTCCTGGAAGTATCTAAAGCTGTGCTACAGGCCTTGGACCGAGGCCGAGGCGTGTACATCAGCATGAGCTGGTTCGCACCGGGTATCTTTGTACCGACGAGTGTTTAACCAAGAATGAGAAGTGACCACCGGGATGGCGAGGGTTTGTAACCCTGGCCTCAAATAATGGAGGCGGGTCTAGATAGAAAATCATTCGTGACAATTATGAGTTGGCTTGGCGCCATCTTTTTTAAGATGCGTCAGGTCAACTTGGTATCTAAATACGCATGGAGGACATGTTCTCAAGAAATACACCTGATTTTGGGACTGGTATTTTTCTCATACACTCTCTACAGCCCGTGCGGCTTATAGAGCATGTATTCTTAAGAAACATTAGCGAGCAAAAATTCTAGTATTTTTTGAAATACTTATAATTGATATTAGGCAAATTTTACAATTTTAGGAGTAATAATATGAGAGCTTACGCAATTCATATCGGACTTAACGCGGTTGACGCCGCCCATTACAATGGGTGGCGCGGAACACTCGCGGCTTGTGAAAATGATGCACGAGACATGGCAGCCATAACTCGCGCCAATTTATTCGATGTCACTTTGTTACTGACCCAGCAGGCTACCAGTACACGTCTCTTGCAACTACTAGCCGACCAAGCTGCACGGATGGTGTTCGGGGATCGACTTGTACTGACCTTTGCTGGACACGGTGCCCAATTGCGAGATTTGAATGGTGACGAGCCAGACCGACTTGATGAAACATGGGCACTCTATGACCGTATGCTGATCGACGACGAACTCTACAACGCCTTTACACGTTTCCGACCAGGTGTGCGACTGTATATCGTTGCCGACAGCTGCCACAGTGCCACGTCCATTCGGATGATGGGCCAGCGAGAAGGTCGATCCCTTTCAGAAACGATTGCGGCGAAAGTCTATCAGTTGCATCAATGGACTTACCGTCGCGCACTTTCGGTAACTCCGCGAACTACCCTGAGCGACTTACGCTGCAGCGCTATATTATTGGCGGCATGCAAAGACAATCAAGTGGCGCTCGATGGGGAACAAAACGGCCTGTTCACCAGAACACTCAAACGAGTTTGGGCCGGAGGGCGATTCACTGGCGACCATTTGTCATTTGTTCGCAGAATTCAGACTGAGATGCCCCGTTACCAGACCCCAAGCTTAATTAGTTTAGGAACACAAGCAAGGCAATTTGAATTGGAACGTCCCTTCACATCATCCCAAGGCTTATTACCGCCAACCGTAGGAACGCCTTGGTAACTGTTAATTGGCCATTGTTGCCAGGGCTTTTAGGCAGCCTTGACAATCAAGGTTGCCTGAAAGCTCGCTCTAATACTCAGTTTATTTACTGCGCCGAAGCGAGCGTAGGTAAACGAATTTATATTTTAGCTCTAAACGGTGTAGATAATTTTATCCGAACACGACATTTCCAAGGCACTTACAAATCTCCGGTATTCTCAAGTCATTTTTCATACGCGCTGTGAAATAGCTCATAGGAGAAAGGCTTTAGTGAGTGGTTCAATGGTGCCATAACCCCACCGCCCATTGATATCGAGAACGCGCATGAACAGTACCCGTAAAATCTCTGCCCCGCTTACTTACGTTCACGACAACTATGAAGATTGTTCGCCGCCGCCCTTTTTTTTAAAACTAAAGTTCCCGACCCTATCGTGCTTGAAAATGCTGTTCTATTGCTCGCTGCTTATCTGGATGGCGGGTTGCTCTCTCCTCGGAGAACATAAGTATCACCACCCATTAGCTCCACCGAAATCGAAATGGGTGGGCGATCACACTGAAGCTGGAAAGGCTATCGACAAGGAATGGTGGAAAAATTTCCAGGATCCCTATCTTGAGAATTTGGTGGAAAAAGCCATCGCCGGCAATATTACTCTGCGCATTGCAGCGACCCGCATTGAGGAGGCAGAGGCCATTTTGGGTGGTACGCGAGCTGGCTGGTGGCCAACCTTGAACGCCAATGTTTCCGCGCCCTACAACTATACTGGTCAGGATTTACCGG
>Ga0208508_1000447_pt1 | contig 11362 bp, 11 predicted proteins | sample LakWasMeta1_LOW4_2_FD_183853 | JGI IMG/M metagenome (GOLD analysis project Ga0208508, IMG submission 183853) | Freshwater sediment methanotrophic microbial communities from Lake Washington under simulated oxygen tension - Sediment Metagenome... | ecosystem: Environmental > Aquatic > Freshwater >...
GATTTCTTTCACGACGGCATACATATCGACATCGCCTTCGAGGTGATTGTCTTCATAAAAATCGCCAAACTCGTTTCTTTTGGTGCTGCGCAAATGAATGAAATTGATTCGGTTGCCAAATTGTTTGATCATTTCCGGCAAATTATTATCGGGGCGAGTGCCAAAAGAACCCGTGCAAAAACACAAGCCATTATTGATTGAAGGAACGGCTTTTATCAAGGCCTCAATGTCCGAAGCGGTGCTTACTACTCGCGGCAATCCGAGAATGGGATAAGGCGGATCGTCAGGATGAATTACCATTTTTACATCACATTCATCGGCAACCGAGATAATTTTTTGCAGGAAATAAATAAGGTTGGCTCGTAATTTATCGGCATCTATTGCTGCGTAAGCGTCCAAGGCTTGCTGGAATTGCCCGATGCTGAAACTTTCCTCGCTTCCGGGCAATCCTTTAATCATATTTTGTTGCAATTGCAATTTTTCGGAATCGCTCATTGATTGAAAACGGTCTTTAGCTCTTTTGATTTCTTCGGCAGCATAATCTTTTTCAGCACCTTTTCGTTTCAGAATGAACAAGTCGAAAGCGATAACGGAGGCACGTTCAAAATACAAAGCCAAAGAACCGTCAGGCATTGGATATGCCAAATTGGTTCTTGTCCAATCCATAACAGGCATAAAATTATAAGTGATGGTTTTGATGCCACAAGCACTTAAATTTCGGATGCTTTGCTGGTAATTCTTTATGTAATTTTCGAAATTTTCCGACTGGGTTTTGATAGCTTCGTGAACGGGAACGCTTTCTACCACCGACCAAATCAAACCTGCATTTTCTATTTCGGTTTTGCGTTTGGTGATTTCGTTTATTTCCCAAATTTCGCCATTGGGAATATGGTGCAAAGCTGTCACCACACCAGAACATCCGGCTTGCCGAATATCCGACAAACTCACAGGATCATTTGGTCCATACCAACGCATCGTTTGTTGCATTTGATGTTTTGAAGAAAAATTAGTCATTGTTTATTTATTTTAAACCCCACTAAAAGCATTAAATCCACCATCAACGGTAATCGTAGTTCCTGTCACAAATTTTGAGGCATCGCTTAACAGCCAAACCAAGGCACCGCCTAATTCTTCGGGTTTTCCAAAACGTTTAAATGGCGTTTGTTTGATTACTGAATTTCCCCGATTGGTGTACGTTCCGTCGGTGTTGGTGAGTAAGGTTTTATTTTGTTCTGTGAGGAAAAATCCCGGCATCAAGGCGTTCATCCTTATAGTATCGCCATAGCGATTCGCCAATTCCACGGCAAACCATTTGGTAAATAATTCCACGGCGGCTTTGCTCAAACTATAGCCAAGTACTTTTGTCAGGGTGCGTTTGGCACTCACGGACGAAATATTGACGATGCTTCCGCCACCATTATCGGCAATTGATTTTCCGAAAATTTGAGTTGGCAAAACGGTTCCCCATAAATTCACGTCCAAGGCTTTTTTCATTCCTTCGACATTTATCGAAAAGATGTCGTCTTCGGGTTGCAACACGCCTTCGGGAACATTTCCGCCGGCGGCATTGACCAGGCCATCGATTTTACCGAATTTTTCAAGAATCGTTTCTCTACATTTTTTTAGTTGTTCTTCGTTTAAAACATCGGCGATTAAAGCCAAAGCTTTTCCGCCAGCAGCATTGATTTCATTGGCTCTTTCGTGTGCTACTTTTTCGTTTCTGCCAATGATGACAACGGTTGCACCGGCATTGTTGAGTGCTTTTATGAAAGCATATCCCAAGACTCCGGTTGCTCCGGTTACCACGATTACTTTATTTTTTAAAAAGAAGTTTTCAGTCATTTTTTCAGGTGGTTCTTAATTTCTTCTGCAATTTAATAAAAGCATTTTAGAATTAGCCGAATATTTTATACAGGAAGATTGTAATTTGTTATAAAACAAAAAAAGCCCGCAAAAATGCGGGACTTTTCCAACGGTAAACAGGACATTTAAAAACTATCTTTTTGCCTTTTTGAAGGCAGTGTATTTTTTATTTAATTTCTTCGTATTCTACTTCTTCAATTTTATCGGAATTGTTTTTCTTCATTGGCACGGCACAACCATTTGTACCACAACACCCTGTGTTTGTAATTGCCTGAAACATAAAAAACAGGGCTACAATTCCTGATAATAAGCTATGTGTTTCAATAGCTTGGATGGCGATATAAACCCCCAATCCCAAACGTAGAAAACGCATAAAATGCCAGCCGGTTAAAAGGGTTTCTTTGTTCATCATATTTTACTTTGAAGGCTGTACCAACCTCCGCCATTGTACACCTGAGTGAACCCATTAGCTGTTAAAATACCTTTTGCTGATGCGCTTCTCATTCCTGATGCACAACAAGTGATAACGGGTTTGTTTTTATCTTTTAGTTTGGATAAATTGTTTCTTAAAGTATCAACTGAAATATTGACTGACCCTTTAATGTGTCCGCCAGCAAATTCGGCTTTGGAACGAACGTCCAAAATAATAGCTCCATTTTTTACCAATTCGGCATAGTTTACTCCAGGTCCAATTCCGAATAATTTTTTTAATATGTTTATCATTTTTTGATTAATTGCTTATAGATTTATAATAATTTACGTTAAGCCAAGATCCGCCATTATAACATTCGATACCATATTGTGACAGGAAATGATGTGCCTGGCCACTTCTTCCGCCTGATGCACAACACAATATTAATGGGGCTTTCAGCGCTTTTAGTTCTTCGATTCTTTCCGGAATTTCATTCAATGGAATGTTGATGGAACCGGCAACATTGCCTCCCATAAATTCTCCATAAGTTCGCACATCCACTATTGTGCCTAGATTTGCTGCAATTATTTTTTCCATATTCAATTTTTAACTTACAATGATTTTACACTTTATAAAGTGCGTTTTTGAATTATTATAGGGCAAAATTAAGGCAACGATTATGCTTTGACAGTAACTTTAGTTACACAAGTTGAATTTTGTTTTGTATTGTCTCAACATTTCGTGATTATAAAAAAAAACCGAAGTCAGAAGACTTCGGATATTAGGGTGATTTTTTTAGATTTGCTACTTACTTGATAAATGGATAATCATCATAAACGGAATTATTTGTGAGCCGTACTGGATTTGCTCCATCTCCGTTTATTATATAAATTTCATAATTGTTAGCTACAGTAGTACTAAAGTCTCTTGTACTTGTAAATACAATAAAATCACCTTCTTTTGACCATGAGGGGCGAGCATCAATTCCAGAAGAATGTGTCAAATTAGTCTGACCCGAGCCATCTGAATTCATCACATAAATTTCGGGATTTCCATCTCTGTTACTCATAAAGGCTATCTTTGTTCCATCGGACGACCATGTTGGCATTTGGTCAAATTTTGAAGCAGTGGTAAGCTGTGTCACTTCACTACCATCAGCATTCATCACAAATATATCAGTATTTGTAGATGATAAAGTCGATTGAAAAACAATTTTGCTTCCGTCCGGTGAATAGGATGGCCATTTATCATCTTGTGTTCTGTTTGTTAACCTTGTAAGTTCAGTGCCATCCAGATTTATGCTATATATTTCATGATTTCCATCTCGATTGCTGGAGAAAATAATTCGGTTTCCGGTTGGAGACCATTCAGGCCAGTCCTCATCGGCGGTTGTATTGGTCAGATTAATAACTCCTTGACCATTGGAGTTCATAACATAAATATCTCTTAAGCCACTTAAACCAACAGAGGCAAAAGCAGTGTGTTGTCCATTTGCCGACCAAGTAGCCCGCCCATCTGGAACTGCGTTGTTTGTAAGGCGTGCAATATTTGACCCATCAGAGTTCATAGCATAGATTTCATCCGTTGTTACTGCATCTTTTTTGCTTATAAATAAAATCTTGCGTTCCTGCTTGTCATTGTTGATTGAACTCTGAACCGATTTTTTCAGGCTTCCACTAGGATTTACAACTGAAACTTCCTCATTTGAGCATCCTAATATAAATAGCAATGCCATCAAACCAAAATAAATTTTTGTTTTCATAATAAATTGTTTTTGATTTTTAATTTTCCTACTCTATTAAAGGATTTTCAGATTCCTCCCTGAAATTATTCTTAATTACTCTATTTTTGGCCCTATCCGTAAACTTATTTCACCGGTAGATAAGTTAATGCCAAAATAATTAAGGCCACCCCCTCTTTGAACGTAATATGTTCCATTCAGGTTTTTAAGTTTTCCTGTTCCATTTGTGATAATAGCTTTTCCTTTATCAATCATTCCTCCATATAATCCATCCGCATTATTAACATCTTCAGGTGTATAATAAACAGGCCATAATTCTCCAGTAATATTGATGTCACAATTATCCCTAGCTCCTACTGAAATTTTTCCAGAAGCTGTTAAATGATAATACGTTACAAATTCACGGTCATTTATTGGATTATAATTAAGGTTTTTATCTGAAATAGGTTTATCGAATGTGTATGTACTTGAACTCGAAATTATTTTCCCGAACCCGGTTATATTTCCGCTAAATTTTCCGTCAAGCATAAATTTTCCATCTAAGAGAGAAAAACCAGATTCATCATTAACTAGTTCAACTAAAGAATAGTAATTATCATTTATTATAGAATTTCCATTGAAATGAATAGAATTAACACCATTGCCCTTTCTAAGTTGATTGCTTTCACTTGGGTTGCTTATAAGTTCTTCATTCGAGCATCCTAACACAAATAGTAATGCCAACAACCCAAAATAAATTTTTGTTTTCATGATGCATTGTTTTTAATTTTTTATTTCCTACTCTTTTAAAGGATTTTCGGATTCCTCCTGAAATCATTCTCAATGACTTCTAATTTTTATAACTAATTAATTTTGTCTGTTAAAATCAAATTAATCTTACCGTTTTTAAAATCATTAACTCCAGAAGTAAATAGGCGACCATAAACTCTAAAGATTTTATTATTCAAACCAACTAATTTACCAACTCCTGAAACAATTGTTCCGGTTCCTTCAAAATCTCCTCCATCAAATTGAATATCTGGAAAGCATCTAGGATATATGTTTCCTGTAATATTGATTGAACAATACTCCCTTTGGCTCAATGAAATAGTTCCTTTAATGTTCAGTTTATACATGTTAGGCTCAATATAATTTGTATTGTCAGTTTGATCAGATGGAATTATTACACAATCATTTATTTCGTACTTACTTAATTTTGGATTAATTATTCCGTAACCATTAATAGTTCCGCTAAAAGTCCCTTGTTGCAGTATTTTTCTTGTTGGAAGCAAACATCCTTCGCCCGCTACAACATATACATTATTATCAGTATAATTACTAAAAAACCTAATTTCAGTAATTCCTAGCTTATTGCTCTTTTTAAGCTGATTGTTTTCACTTGAGTCGCTTATGAGTTCATCTTTTGAACAACCCATTATCAATAGTAACACTATTGCTACGATTTGAAAGCCTACTTTTTTCATGATCTTTAGTTTTAAAATTTATAAATTGTATCTTACAAAAAATGGGGTTTCCATTTCACTTTAAAGTTACAACCTGAAATAGCCGATGTAAATACCTCATTTAGGGTATTTTATGTTTTTTAGGACTAAAAATTAAGCAGATTTTTAAATTAATTTAAATAACGCCTTCTCTGATACACTTGGTTATCAGTTCGGGTGTGTTTTTACAGCCCGATTTGCTTAAAATATTCTTTTTATGAGTGGTGATGGTTTGCGGCGATACAAATAAGAGCTGTGCGATTTGGTTATAATCTTTTCCCATTGACATTTGCTGGATAATCTCTTTTTCCCTATTGGTAAACTGATTTTTAAAATAGGATTCCTTAAAGTCCAGACTGGATTCTGTTTTAATTGCATAATAAGAAGGCCTTTCTTTACTGATGAAAGAGATATCGTGTGTAAATGGAATATTCAAATAAGAGACATCGGTATGAATCCCTAATGTGTATTGAATTTTCCCATCATCGGATAAACTCAATGTTTTTGCCTGGTGTAAAATTTTTTTATAAATGCCCGATGTGTGTTGGAGTCTGAACATATATACAACCTTGTACATCAGGCTCTCTTCAACTGGAATTTTATTCAGTAAAAAATCTGTGGCTATTGCCTCTTTTTCATATAGTCGGGCAAGATCTTCTGGATGTAACATTTCAAATGCTTTTTGGAGCGAAAACTCTTCAGGTTCTAATCCCAGCACTTCTCGTGTTCCCTCACTAACATACTCCATCTCTATGTTTTCGAAATTGAGTATGTAGTAATAAAAAGGTCCTACTGAAAATAGGGAGGCAATCTGATCTACAATATCCAAACATAATTTTGTCTTATTTGGAATAAGAATCTTATTCCCGGTTTCCCATACATCCATTAATTTATCAACTGCAAGCTTGTCCATTGTATTCTGAATTAATTGTTAAGAGTAATTCATATATCAAAATATACCATCAGACATGATATTTCTGATGGATTAGAGTCTGTTTTTTTTGTTTTTGATTTTTAATTTCCCTACTCTTTTAAAGGATTTTCAGATTCCTCCTCAAGCATTTTTTTTGGGTTAAATTTTCTGTAGGTAAAAGAAATCTGGAGAGTATATTCTCCTAAAAGATAAGAGAATTTCAAGCACTATAAAAATACGATTTTTTAACACGTAAGTAATTGATAATTAACTATATATTAATATTAATAGTTTTATAAAAGTGAATTTTTAAGCTAATTTATAATCGTTCTATAAAAACTCCAGCGGCTTCTTATAAAAATGTTAGTTCCTAAATTCTTGTAAGAGTCAGGTTGATTCGCAAAAAAAGATTGAGACAGAAAGTCCAAATCAAAATTAGTGGACACATTCCAGGCAAATGAAGGAATAAGAATCAGTGTATTTTTCTCCGGAGAATATATAAAGGAAAAATTTAAGGAACTAATGGGCGAAATGGTTTTCAGAGCCGTGAAGTGAAAATTATATCAAAACGGGAAACCACATTTTGTTATTATTCGGGTTTGCGTGAAGGATAGAAGTGGAAATCCTCCTGATTTTTATCGGGAGATTGAAACGAATAGCCTGACCGAAGGTCACGCCCAAATAACGATCTCTGTTAAATAAAATCCTAAATCCTAAATCTTAAATTCTAAATAAATTATCTTTGCGCACTGAAAAAAGTTATATGCAATTTGATTTATTACAAAAAGATCCACATACCAAAGCCAGAGCAGGAAGTATCACAACTGATCATGGCGTGATTGAAACCCCAATTTTTATGCCTGTTGGCACAGTTGCTTCGGTAAAAGGAGTACATCAACGGGAATTGAAAGATGATATTAATCCGGATATTATTCTGGGAAATACCTATCATTTATACCTTCGTCCACAAACCCAAATCCTTGAAAAAGCGGGCGGTTTGCATAAATTTATGAATTGGGACAGGAATATTTTGACTGATTCCGGAGGTTACCAAGTGTATTCTCTTTCTGCGAACAGAAAAATTAAGGAAGAAGGAGTAAAATTCAAATCACATATCGACGGTTCCTATCATTTTTTCACGCCTGAAAACGTGATGGAAATACAACGAACCATTGGAGCCGACATTATTATGGCTTTCGACGAATGTACGCCTTATCCTTGTGACTATCGATATGCACAAAAATCGATGAAAATGACGCATCGCTGGTTGGATCGCTGCATCAGTCATTTGGATAAAGTTCCTGTAAAATATGGTTACGACCAAGCTTTTTTTCCAATAGTTCAGGGAAGTACTTACAAAGATTTGCGTCAGCAATCGGCAGAATATATTGCAAATGCAGGTCAGCAAGGAAACGCCATTGGCGGACTTTCAGTAGGTGAACCAGCCGAAGAAATGTATGCTATGACCGAGATTGTTTGTGAAATTCTTCCGGAAGACAAACCTCGTTATTTGATGGGTGTGGGAACTCCAATAAATATTTTGGAGAATATTGCCTTAGGAATTGATATGTTCGATTGTGTGATGCCAACCCGAAATGCCAGAAATGGAATGCTGTTTACTGCAAATGGAACCATAAATATTAAAAATAAAAAATGGGAAGATGATTTTTCGCCAGTTGACGAAATGGGGCATACATTTGTGGATACTGAATATACAAAAGCCTATTTACGACACTTGTTTGCTGCCAATGAATACCTTGGAAAACAAATCGCTACGATACACAATCTTGGTTTTTATATGTGGTTGGTTCGTGAGGCGAGAAAGCATATCTTAGCCGGAGATTTTAGAACTTGGAAAGAAATGATGGTTCGAAATATGAGCCAGAGATTGTAATTTGGTTTAGGGTTTTAGGTAACAATTTTACCAATGCCCAATACCCAATACCCAAAAAAAATGAATATAATAGACAAATACATCCTAAAAAAATATTTAACCACTTTTGCGGTGATGTTGCTGTTGTTTGCACCAATAGGAATAGTCATCGATGTTTCGGAAAAAATCAATAAAATGATAGAAAACAAAATTCCAGTTGTTGATATATTGATTTACTATTTTAATTTTACCATCTATTTCACGAACTTATTATTTCCAATATTCTTGTTTTTATCGGTGATTTGGTTTACCTCTAAATTAGCCAATGATACTGAAATCATTGCCATTTTAAGTTCCGGAATTTCGTTTACCAGATTTTTAAGACCTTTTATAATTGGCGCTTCCATTATTTCTGTTTTTATTTTGTTAATGGGTTTCTTTGTTGTTCCAAAAGCTAGTGAGGGATTCAATAATTTCAGATACACCTATCTGAGAGGTGATGGGAAAGAAGCCATGAGAGGCGATAATACGGATGTATATCGACAAGTCAGCAATGATGAATTTATCTATGTCAATAGTTTTGATGTGGTGTCAAAAACAGCTTATAATTTTAGTTACGAGAAGTTCAAAAAAGATAAATTAGAGTATAAAATATCGGCTTCAAGGATTCAATGGAATCCCAAAACCAAAAACTATACGATGTATGATTATGTCAAAAGAACAGTAGGTGAATTAGATGATAAAATTGAAAAAGCAGACAAAAAGGATGCTAAATTTAATTTTGATTTAGAAGATTTGACACCTGTGGTTTACATCGCCGAAACATTAAATCTGGGAAAATTAAACCAATTTATTGATAAGGAAAAAAAGCGAGGTTCTTCAAATATCAATGTGTATATGGTGGTTTTATATAAAAAATATAGCATTCCGGTTTCGGCATTTATTCTTACTATCATTGCCGTTGCGGTTTCATCAATGAAACGAAGAGGAGGAATGGGATTGAGTTTGGCAATAGGGATAGCAGTGGCTTTTTCTTTTGTGTTTTTTGATAAAATATTTGGAACATTGGCCGAAAAATCAAGTTTTCCACCATTATTGGCAGTTTGGTTTCCTAATATAGTTTTCGGAATTTTGGCAATTTTTTTATTACGAAATGCGAAACGGTAAATTAACAAGTTATTTAAATCTTCATTTAATTGTTTTTATTTGGGGATTCACGGCAATATTAGGAGCATTAATTTCAATTCAGGCTGATGCTTTGGTTTGGTATCGAATGCTCTTTGCAGGTGTTTTTTTATTCCTTTTTATTCTGTTCAAAAAGCAATCATTTCGAATTCCGATAAAGGAATTTTTTAAATTGATTTTTGTGGGATTATTGATAGCGGTTCATTGGATATTTTTTTTTAAGGCTATTCATGTTTCCAATGTATCCATCACATTATCGGTTTTTTCTTTGGGAGCATTTTTCACTTCCATACTCGAGCCTATTTTCTATGGAAGAAAAGTGCTTTGGTACGAAGTACTCTTCGGACTTGTTATTATTGCCGGACTTGCTCTGATTTTGCAGGTCGAAATTAATTATTTCGAAGGAATGATGTATGCCTTAGTTTCGATAATAATTGGAGTTTTATTTACGCTGATGAACGGAAAATTAATCGAAAAACACGAACCGTCTGTTATTACATTTTATGAGTTTCTGTCAGGGATGTTTTTTATCTCAATTTACTTTTTATTCGATAATAAATTTACTGCCGAATTCTTTATTCTGACATCAAATGATTGGCTTTTGCTATTCATTTTGTCCTCGGTTTGTACTGCTTATGCCTTTACGGCTTCGGTAAAAGTGATGCGGAAATTATCGCCTTATACCATAATGTTAACTACAAGTTTAGAGCCTGTTTATGGTATTATTTTAGCTTTTTTTATCATTGGCGGGAAAGAAAAAATGAGTATAGAATTTTACATCGGAGCAATTTTAATTGTGATTACAGTAATTCTGAACGGCATTTTTAAGCATTATCTTACGGATAAAGAATAATTATTTTCATTGAATTTCACTGTGAATTTATTTGTAATTAGATAGAAAATAAACGTTTTTGATAATTTTAAATTTTATATTTGCATTTCAAATCAAAAACAAAAACTCATATACCCCATGGAATATTTAGATTTTGAGCTTCCAATAAAAGAACTTGAAGACCAGTTGGATAAATGTCTGGTTATAGGGCAGGAATCAGATGTTGATGTTACAAATACTTGTAAACAAATCAGCAAAAAACTCGAAGAAACCAAAAGAAATATTTATAAACATCTTACTGCTTGGCAACGGGTTCAATTGTCAAGACACCCTAATAGACCTTACACTTTAGATCATGTAAAAGCACTTTGCGGCGATACATTTCTGGAACTTCACGGCGACAGAGGATTTAAAGACGACAAAGCAATGATTGGCGGTTTAGGAAAAATTTGCGGGCAATCGTTTATGATAATTGGTCAGCAAAAAGGATATAATACTAAAACACGTCAATATAGAAATTTTGGAATGGCAAATCCGGAAGGCTATCGAAAAGCTTTGCGATTGATGAAAATGGCAGAGAAATTTGGCATCCCCGTTTTATCTTTAGTTGACACACCGGGAGCTTTTCCTGGAATTGAAGCTGAAGAACGCGGACAGGGAGAAGCAATTGCCAGAAATATTTTCGAAATGATTCGTCTAAAAGTTCCTATTATTGTTGTCATTGTTGGAGAAGGAGCTTCTGGTGGCGCATTGGGAATAGGAGTTGGCGACAAAGTTTATATGATGGAAAATACTTGGTATTCCGTTATTTCTCCAGAATCTTGTTCTTCTATCCTTTGGAAAAGTTGGGATTATAAAGAACAGGCAGCCGAAGCCTTGAAACTGACTTCAGCCGATATGAAAAAACAAAAATTAGTTGATGATATTATCCCGGAACCATTAGGAGGAGCTCATTTTGACAGAGAAACTGCTTTCAAAACGGTGGAGCAATATATTATGAAAGGATTCAATGAATTGAAAGACTTATCAACACAAGAATTAGTTGCCCAGAGAATGGATAAA
>Ga0208508_1000450_pt1 | contig 11337 bp, 11 predicted proteins | sample LakWasMeta1_LOW4_2_FD_183853 | JGI IMG/M metagenome (GOLD analysis project Ga0208508, IMG submission 183853) | Freshwater sediment methanotrophic microbial communities from Lake Washington under simulated oxygen tension - Sediment Metagenome... | ecosystem: Environmental > Aquatic > Freshwater >...
CGCCAATGATAGTATGCTTCTTGCATGCGAAAGTAGGTCACTGCCAAGCTATTTATACCAAAACACCCCCTCATGAAAATGACGGGGTGTTTCTATTTGTACTCCCTCTATATTCTTCACGCTGCTGTTCTTAACTCCCTGCCATCCTATGATGGATAAGGCGGGTTATGTCAGTTGACTACATCGCATGCAGGCTACTACAAGGCCGCTCGGCTGGAAAGTTATCGATAGTCGTCATTATTTTCTGTGCGGATTTTTTTGCGCTTAGAAAAATCATGCCTAAATTTCGGTTCGGCTTTGCTGCTACCGCTAAGATAGAATCTTGCCCAGCCTGGACTAATAACATCACACCTTGCTCGCCTTCTACGAGTACCAGTTTTAAGCTGCCGCGCTGAATCTCCTGGGCAGCCCGGTTTGCTAGTGCCAGCAAGGAGGCACACATGGCGCTGTATCGATCAGGGTTTACATCATTATTTAATACTGAGGCAAGATTGAAGCCATCACTGGAGATACATGCTGATGCTTCGATGTCGGAGGAACTTGCGTTAAGTTCACGCAAAATTGAGTTTAAAGCAACTTTACGCATCATTTATCCTCCATGTTGACTATACTTGTAATAAGCAATAGTTATACCAGTGGGCGTATAAGGTAACTGCATGATTGAACTGAATAAATCATGCAGTTATGCTTAACATGGCAGATTGATCTGAATGAAATGGGGCGTTATTTGCTTCAAGTTGGACTTTAAGCCGTGATTTTTTTATCCAGAAATACTCTGACATTGCGCGGATACACGAATACCTTATCGCCTTGGGTAAGCGCTAGTTCTCTAAAGCGCTCCTGCGTCAATTCGGCTTCAATCAGCTCGGTATGATCCGCACGCTGCAGTTCTAATCTTACTAATGGACCAATTGCATGCACGTAGCTGATAAAGGCTTCAAATTTAGGATTTGATCCAGTTGCTTCTTTAAATATCTCAATATCATGCGGACGCACATAAGCAACCGCAGGGCTGTTCTGTGTTTGCTGATGAGATTCGATTTTAAAATCTACACCTGCGATTTTTGCTTCGCCGTTGTGGATATGACTATCAAACTGGTTCACATTGCCCAGGAACTGGTAAACAAATGGTGATACCGGGCGGTCATAAACATCCTGAGGTGTGCCAGTTTGCTCGATCTGACCTTTGTTGATGACCACTACTCGATCAGCCACTTCTAACGCTTCTTCCTGGTCATGAGTGACGAAGATGCTGGTGATATGCAGTTCATCATGCAGCCGGCGTAACCAGCGGCGTAATTCTTTTCGTACTTTGGCATCGAGTGCGCCAAACGGTTCATCCAATAGTAAAACCTTGGGTTCTACGGCTAATGCACGGGCAAGGGCGATGCGCTGGCGCTGGCCGCCGGATAGTTGCGGCGGATAACGGTCGGCAAGCCAGTCCAGCTGAACCAACTCCAGTAACTCATGCACGCGCCTTTTGATTTCGGCATCTGATGGTCGAGTGCTTTTAGGTCTTACGCGCAGGCCGAAAGCAACATTTTCAAACACCGTCATGTGGCGGAACAGCGCATAATGCTGAAATACAAAGCCTACTTCGCGTTCACGGACCTGACGGTCTGTAGCGTCTGCACCGTGAAATAAAATATTGCCAGAGTCCGGAGTTTCAAGTCCTGCAATGATTCTTAGCAGTGTGGTTTTGCCGCAGCCGGAAGGGCCGAGTAATGCAACCAGCTCGCCGCTTGGTACATCCAGACTGACATCATTGAGCGCACTAAAGCTGCCAAAGTTTTTTCTAACGTTACGGATTTCTATACTCATGGGTTTAATTCCAATACTGTAATGTTCTAAATAATAAATATTTGCTGTAACTGATCTAGTTAGCTGCGTTAATTGCTGTCTTCATTAATGCCGGCATTACGTGCCACTTGCCATTCCACAAAGGATTTAAGCACCAGGGTTACTAAAGCCAGAAGTGCCAGCAGGGAGGCAACAGCAAATGCAGCAGCATAGTTGTACTCGTTGTATAAAATCTCTACATGCAATGGCATGGTGTTGGTCATGCCGCGAATATGGCCGGATACCACAGAAACAGCGCCGAACTCGCCCATCGCGCGGGCATTGGTCAGGATTACGCCGTATAACAGCCCCCATTTGATATTGGGTAAAGTAATGCGCCAGAGAATCTGCCAGCCAGAAGCGCCCAGAACCAAGCCGGCTTCTTCCTCATCTTTACCTTGTGCCTGCATCAATGGAATCAACTCACGTGCCACGAATGGAAACGTCACAAAAATAGTCGCCAGCACGATGCCGGGAATCGCAAAAATGACTTTGAAGTCATGATCGGAAAGATATGAGCCAAACCATCCCTGTAAGCCGAAGATCAGTACATATATCAAGCCGGCGATAACTGGAGAGACGGCAAACGGCAAGTCAATCAAAGTAATCAGGATACTTTTACCCTTGAATTCGAATTTGGCGATTGCCCAGGCTGCAGCAACGCCGAATACAAGGTTCAAAGGCACTGCAATTGCAGCTGCAATCAAGGTGAGCTTGATTGCTGAAAGTGCATCTGAATCTGTCAGTGCAGTGATATAGGTATCGAAGCCTTTACGCAGTGCTTCAGTGAATACTGCAAACAGAGGCACGAACAGAAATAAACTTAAAAACACTAAAGTTGTGATGATTAATGTCCAGCGTATCCACGCAGGCTCAGATGTCGCCCGGCTGCGACTGACCTTGTTGTGATAGCTGGCGTACTGTGAAGAAGTCGTATTTGACATGATATGAGCCTAATTAAACTTAATGTGACGAGCCATTGCGACGAGTTGCCCACCATTGCAGGCCATTAATTGCAAATAGCAGCAGGAATGAAATCACCAGCATCACTACGGCAACGGCTGTAGCGCTTGCGTATTCATATTGTTCTAGCTTGGTAATAATGATTAACGGGGTGATTTCAGAAACAAATGGAACATTGCCGGCGATAAAGATCACGGAGCCATATTCGCCAATTGCCCTGGCAAAAGCCAGCGCAAACCCGGTAAGTAATGCAGGCCATAATGTGGGTAAAATGACTTTAGTAAAAGTCTGCAGGCGATTGGCACCTAAACTGGCTGCAGCCTCTTCAGTTTCGGCCTCCAGGTCTTCGAGTACCGGCTGTACTGTACGCACGACAAAAGGCAAACCAATGAAAGTGAGAGCAATAATCACACCGATAGGTGTAAATGCCACTTTAATGCCATGTGGCTCAAGTAATGACCCGATCCAGCCATTGCCAGCATAAACGGCTGTCAGTGCAATACCCGCCACAGCTGTAGGCAGAGCAAATGGCAAGTCTACCAGCGCATCAATGATTTTTTTGCCCGGAAATGTGTAGCGTACCAGCACCCACGCAGTCAGTAAACCGAACACAGCATTGATAAGAGCGCCGATCAAAGATGCGCCAAAAGTAAGCTTGTAAGATGCAAGCACGCGAGGTGCCGTAACGACGGCCCAGAATTCATCAAAACTGAGTTCGGTGGTTTTTATAAAAGCAGCTGATAGCGGTATCAGTACTATCAAACTTAAGTAGAGCAGCGTGTAACCTAAGGTTAGATTAAAGCCCGGAAGTACGTTTTTTTGTTTTGCCATAATATTCAGTAATTAATTTGTGTGATTGCGCGCTAATGTAACAGAAGCACATATATGATAAAAATAATGATTAGTCATATTGATATAAGCAATAGTAATTAAGTGATGGTTGCTGGCTTACGGGCATTAAGCACAGCCAGAAACCAGCCCCGGAATCGAATCAGGCAGCACTTTTAATCTTGGAATTAATAACGTTGGTTTTGAATAATTTATCAGCTTGTAATTCATTGGCAGTCACTGGTTTTGCCAGAAAATACCCTTGAACCAGATGGCTGCCACTCTCAATTGCGATATCGAGTTGCTCCTGCGTTTCAATGCCGGTAATCACAGGCTGGGCGTCCAGGTCTTTAATCATTTTGATCAGCCCGGGCAGGATTTTTCGAATGCGCTCGTTTTGTTCGGCTTTTTGAATCAGGGACTGATCAAGCTTCACAAAATCAGGTGCAAATTTCCACAAGCGATCAATATGTGACTGGGTGCTGCCAAAGCGGTCAATCGCTATTCGGTAGCCTCGGGCGCGATAGTTGTCTATGGCTTCGGTCAGTAGTTTTTCCTGCTCGATCTGGCCTTCCTGGATCTCGATCACAACCCGTTCTGTAGGTACGGAGTTTGAGTGCAGGATTTTTTCAAAAACTTTGCCATGCGCATTAACCGCAATTAATAGCTTAGGATGCACATTCAGGAACAATAGGCCATTCTCAGCATAAATCTGCCGAAAATTCAGCACATGTAATGTCCTGCTGACACGGTCAAACTGTACTAATTTGCCAGCCTGTTCTGCATAGGTAAAGGCGAATTCCGGCGTACTCGAAAGCTCTCCGCCTAATGAAGGCCGCAACAGCGCTTCGTGTCCAAATAAGTCGCCAGCCTGAATGTCATAAATTGGCTGAAATGCGCTGTTGAGCCTGACACCTAAAAATGTACTGTTAAACTCGCCGGTTGACTGTTCAACCAGGCCGTAGTCATCCAGATCCAGCTGCAAGGTTTCCTTTAGCTGTAATCTAAGCTGTTCGATGTGATTGCTTGTATGGTCTGTATCTGTCATTGCTGTATTCCTGTCTGGTTACCACTGGATTATCCATTTGTTATTTTTGATAGATCTTGTCAAAAGTGCCGCCATCTGCGAAGTGTATTTTCTGAGCCTTTGCCCAGCCGCCAAATATTTCATCCACACTGAATAAATCTATCGCTTTAAAACGGTCTTTATACTTATTGGCTACGGAATCAAGCGTAGGTCGCAAGTAATGATGTACTGCAATTTCCTGACCGGCTTCAGAGAAGTGATATTCGACATAAGCTTGCGCTAGAGTCTGTGTCTTATGTTTTTTGGCAAATTTATCTACCACTGTAATCGGGTTCTCAGCCAGGATGCTCGCTGAGGGGTAGACCACATCAAATTTGTCACCCAGTTCTTTTTTAATCAGGTTAACTTCGTTTTCAAACGTGAGTAACGCATCGCCAATATCGCGTTGGGCAAAAGTGGTGGTTGCGCCGCGGCCGCCGGCATCCAGCACAGGCACATTCTTGAACAGCTTTGTTACAAAGTCTTTTGCTTTTGCCTCGTCGCCGCCTTTTTTAATGACATAACCCCAGGCTGCCAGATAACTGTACTTGCCATTACCGGAGGTTTTCGGGTTGGGAATTACAACAGCGATACCTGGTTTAACCAGATCGTCCCAATCCTTGATGTTCTTCGGGTTGCCTTTACGCACCAGAAACACTGTGGTGGAGTTGGTCGCAGAGCTGTCGTTGGGTAGGCGTTTTTGCCAATCCTGTGGAATCAGTTTAGAGCGCTCGTACAGGATATCAATGTCAGGTGCCTGATTCATCGAGATAACATCTGCCTCAAGGCCGTCAGCAACAGATCTGGCCTGCTTACTGGAACCGCCATGCGATTGGTTGATGGTAACTGTTTCACCGGTTTTTGTTTTCCAGTACTTTGTGAAAGATGCATTGAAGTCTTTGTAAAATTCACGCGTGACATCGTAAGACACGTTCAGTAATGTTGTATCTGCGCTTGCGCTTGCAGGGAGCAAAACGCTGGAAATAAAAAATAATGCCGGGATGATGTGTTTTTTAAACATGAGATTCTCTAGCTGAAAGTAATGTGGACTGAACTTTAACGAGATTTTTTAATAATGTAAAAGAATGATATTAAATATATATATAACAAATAGTAATTAATGATAATTTGATATGCATTCTTTTTTACCTCTACGAGTGGTGTATATCGGGCGTATGTAAAATAAGCCACGTATTGCGTGAAGATGTATTCACCGTTTATTTCTTAGAATTTGAATTTGTTGTGCTGACCGGACAACCGGAAGCCAGCGTGTCGTGAGCCACGCTGGCATTTTTATAATGCGCCGGCAGAGGTCGACGTGATGGTGAATGCATTGCTGCGGCTGACTTCAAATAAAGTGTCTGGCAGTCTGTAGGTATTAAAGTCTGCTTTCGCCGGAAACAAAAAAATCCGGCAATCTGTATTCAGCATTTAAGCAGATTGCCGGAAAATAGCATAAATGCTAAGGGGAAGCGCCGCTTTGTTTCAAGTGTTAACGGCCACCACTTCGATATTTCTGCTTAATGTTTGAGTGCATGTCTGAGGCTTGGGCTCAGTGCATTCTGCTCGATAATTTCTGATAAACGTTCTCTGGACCCGTTTGGTGTGTAAATCACTTTAATACCGCGCCTTATGGCGTTACGCTTTAATTTATAAGTAATGGAGTGATTGATCCATTTCGTGATCAGCACAATGACCTTTGTGTTCTGCGGAATCACCTTATTGCTGTCACCAGCTTTTCGGCCTGACCAGTGACTTACCTGATCAATACCATAATTGCCGAATACTTCTTTAATGCCTTCAATCTGGTCACCACCCACAATTAATACTGAACTCATGATAAGAGCCTCCTTGTAAGATGCAGCGCCAGATTTTGTCCGGCACTGCATTTGGTTAGATCACTTAATTATTTCTGATAGATCTGGTCGAAAGTGCCGCCATCAGAGAAGTGCGTTTTCTGTGCTTTTTGCCAGCCGCCGAATGCCTCATCAATTTTTACAAGGTTAGCTTTCGGGAATTGGCTTTCATATTTCTTGGCTACTGACTCCAAAGTCGGACGGTAGTAGTTTTTAGCCGCGATTTCCTGGCCTTCTTCAGTGTAGAGATAATCAAGATATGCCTTGGCTACAGCTTCGTTACCATGCTTCCTGGCAAACTTGTCCACAACAGTGACAGGTGGCTCAGCCAAGATAGACAGTGAAGGCACTATAATTTCAAACTTGCCTACCCCTAATTCTTTTTGTGCCAGAAATGCTTCATTTTCCCAGGCCAGCAATACGTCACCAATGCCGCGTTCAACGAAGGTGGTTGTTGATCCGCGTGCGCCGGTGTCCAGCACAGGAACGTTCTTCAGTAATTTGCCAACGAACTCTTTGGTTTTAGCTTCGTCGTTACCGTATTTCTTCTGTGCAAAAGCCCAGGCAGCCAGGTAGTTCCAGCGTGCGCCGCCGGAGGTTTTAGGGTTGGGTGTAATCACTGAAACACCCGGTTTCACCAGGTCATCCCAATCTTTAATGTTTTTTGGGTTGCCTTTTCTAACCAGCAGCACAATGGTTGATGTGTAAGGTGAGCTGTTGTGGGCCAGACGTTTTTGCCAGTCTTTAGGAATGAGTTTTCCTTTTTCCTGTAATTGATCTACGTCATAAGCCAGTGCCAGTGTGGCAACGTCAGCATCCAGGCCATCGATAATTGCACGGGCCTGCTTGCCGGAGCCGCCATGTGAAGTCTTGATGGTGACTTTATCGCCGGTTTTGACCAGCCAGTACTTGCTGAAGGCTGCATTGAAGTCCTGGTATAGCTCGCGGGTCGGATCGTAAGAAACATTCAGCAAATTGATATCTTTGGCTAAAGCCGTGGTCGGTGCTGCTGCACTGAACACCGCGGATAGAAGTGCGATTGCTAATAGTGATTTTTTCATTGGTATGTCCTTTAAATACTTTAATTTAGGTTTACTTTGCTTTTAATGTTTGAACAATGACAATCCATCATTTACCTTTCTGAAAAGTGCATCCAACCACAATCGGATGCACATTTTCATATCTGAGTGTTGGTGACTAGAACGCTACCTGGAAGCGTGCCAAGATCGCTTCTTCGTCATCACGGTCACGAACATTGCTGCCGCTGGCGTTATTGTTGGTGGTTTGTACTAAGCCTTTAGCCAGGGCGCCGCCATCAAAAGCGGTGCGAGCGTAGTTCAATGAAAGTTTCGCATTGCTGTTTAAGTACCAGTTAACACCGAGAGTCCAAGTTTCAGCAGATTTCGCGCTTTTTGTTAAGTCAGAGAATGTATTGCTTATACCGCTGCCTTCAGCACCGTATTGTCCTGCAGCATTTTTGAAGGTATCTTCATCCAGATTGATTTCGCTGTAACGGGCAACCAGTTCCCATGCACCCCAGCCGCCTTTGTCCAGGTCGAAATCTTGTTTTGGTTTAACGCCTTTGAAAGAGGCATCCTCACCGGTCAGCAGGTATGAAACGCCAACACCCCAGGCGTCATGTTTCAGGTTCTTATGGGTGCCCGGCGTAATAACAGTTGCTGTACCTGCGCCGCCGGCGCTAGGTGAGCCACCGCTGGCTAAGCTCACATCCTGAGAAACTTTGGCATATTCGGCGATGATGCCAAATGGGCCATTATAGTAATTGGCTTGCGGTGACCAGCGTACGCGCTTGCCATCTGCAATGGCATTGCTGGTATAGCGGAAGAATGTCTGCTGACCTTCTGTTACATAACTTGGCAGGCCGTTACGTGTTGCATCTGCGGATGAAGTGTCCGTGAAGTTGAGGTTTTTCTCACCCGTGTAGTCGGTCCAGGTGCCGCCAATACCAAAGCCTAACCCAGCCAGTGCCGAATCTGAATCAATAAATGGGGTCGCAAAAATACGGGCAGTATATTCACGTTCGCCGTTGTATTCGGTGCCGGTGCTGATGTTACCGCCATCGGCAACGCCATTGACGATACCGACGCCGTAATTGAGCTTGTTGCCGAAAAGGTCACCAGAAACGGTTACACCTAGATCGCGGTTTGGCAAGATTGCATTGGTGACATAGCTTCGCTCAATGAATTTGAGGTCACCGCCGCCTTGCAGGCGTTCGAGGCCTACAATGCTTTTTTGTTTACCGGCACGGATTTTAAATGCCGGGGTTAAATTGGCTTCTACATAGGCATCGACGGCAGAAGCGCTGCCGCCGGCAAACTCCGGTGTAAAGCGGAAGCCGTATTTTCCGGCAACTTTGCCTTCAATAGTAGGGCGAACGCGGCGTAGCAGGCTGGAGTCTTCGGCATCGTGAAAGCCATTTGCGTCCAGTATGCCGGCTCTTTCATTTGAACGGCCGCGAACATCATTGGCACCCTCTGAAAAATGCCGGTGATCGGCTTGCAGCAAGCCTCTGATTTTTACTTCATTCTTGCCATCGGCCGAGCCGAATGAAAAGCCGCCGGTACCGGCTTTAATCACAGGCGCCGTTTTTTTCTCCGCAGCGACGGTTTCCTCGTTGATTTCCCCTTTACGGGCAAGCACTTTGACCTGCTGGCTTAACTCTTGCACCAGGTTGCGTAATTCTTCAAGTTCCGTGCTGTCATTCGCGTTGGCGGCATAAGGCACTGATAATAAGCCGGTTGCTAATAATGCAGAGGCGAATTTTGTGTATTTAAATTGCATTTTTTGTCTCCTGTATTTAGCTTCCAGTGAACTGGTCAGCCATTTTTTATTTAATGTTTTTTAAGCGTTGCTTATTACCGCTGCTGGAGCAGTTGGTTATTTCTTTGGAATATCCTGGTTCGGGCTGTTGCTGAATCTTAGTTTTTCCCGCTTTTCAATCTGGGTAACACGTCCTTCATGCAGCACAATCTCAACTGAACCAAAACCGGAGCCTTGTTTAAGCGCTTCAACGGCACGCAATATCTCTTGTGACACGTCAGTGCTTTTACTGCCGCTTATTCGGTCAGGGTGATGACTGATATTGTTGGTAAGTGACATATTGATCTCTCAAATAAATGCGTTAATCGGTAAGAGCTGCACTATAGAAGTGATTGTTAATAATTAAAAATAATATTTATTTATTAATTTATAATTAAAAAGAATATTAATGGCTTGTAAGGTGCAAATAAGGGGAAAGCCAACTATTTATCTGTAGTGATTCCAATTCATTGAATTCATTGGTATAATGCGGATGAATTTTTTGATGGGCTTTGAGCCCATTTTTTGTTTCTGCAATTTGCGTAGCGCGATTAAGTAAGTAATTACAAGTGCTTGTCGAGTTGCGGTGAAATTGAGGGTTGAGTAATCATGCAAGATTTGCATACTTTGATAGAGCAGTCTGTCAGCCAGTTGGGCTATGAGCTTGTTGATTTGGAGATTTCCAATCGCGGGAAGCTGCTGCGTGTGTTTATTGATAAGCAGAACCCTGAAGATGTCAAAGATAGCGTGAATATTGATGATTGCGTGCTGGTAAGCAATCAGCTTGGCAACCTGTTATCGGTTGAGCATGAGATTGATTATGACCGACTTGAGGTTTCCTCACCGGGCATGGATCGAGTGCTGAAAAAAGAAGCGGATTTTTTACGTTTTGCCGGTGAGCGCGCTACCGTTAAGCTGCGTGTGCCACAGGTCGAAGTGGCGGTGAATGTTAAAACTGGCGCAGAAGAAAAGGTAACCAAGAAAAACTTCCTGGGTATTCTGCGCGGTGTGGAAGAAGGTAATCTGCTGTTGGAATGTGACGGCGTGATACAGAAAATAGCGATATCAAATATTGATAAGTCGCGTTTGAACCCAGTGTTCTAGTTTAAAGATATTTTAAGAAATAAAGGGGCTCTACCGGTTCAGGCCGCAAGGTTGGTGCGAATAAAAAATTGTGATGCTGCATATTTTAATATGTAAGAAATCGTTTTTTGTGAGCCGTTGAATTTGAATGAGTAGAGCTATCCTGAGATTAACCTGCAATTTATAGTCGGAGATTGATGATGAGTCGTGAAATTTTATTGTTGGTAGATGCCCTGGCGCATGAAAAAAATGTAAGTAAAGAGGTGATCTTTACTGCGCTTGAACTTGCCTTGGCTTCAGCTACCAAGAAAAAGCATCATGATGATGCCGACGTGCGTGTGGAAATTGATCGCGAAACCGGTGATTACAAAACATTCAGGCGCTGGCAGTATGTAGAGTACGACCTGCTGGAAAATTCAGCCTATCAGCTTGATGAAGAAGATGAGCGCTCAAAAGGCCTGAATGTCGGTGACTATTACGAAGAGCCGCTGGAAAACATCGAGTTTGGCCGTATTGGCGCGCAGGCTGCCAAGCAGGTTATTCTGCAAAAAGTACGTGAAGCTGAGCGCGAACAGATTTTGCAAGACTTTCTGGCGCGTGATGAAAAGCTGGTGACCGGTGTCATCAAGCGCATGGAAAAAGGTAATGCGATTATTGAGATCGGCCGTATCGAGGCTTTGTTGCCGCGCGAGCAGATGATTCCGAAAGAAAATCTGCGCGTAGGTGACCGTGTGCGTGCTTATCTGTCGCGTATCGAGCGTGGTGGCCGTGGCCCGCAATTGATACTGTCAAGAATTACCCCTGCGTTCCTGATTCGTTTGTTTGAGCTGGAAGTGCCTGAGATTGAAGAAGGTCTGCTTGAAATTCGCTCTGCGGCACGTG
>Ga0208508_1000451_pt1 | contig 11295 bp, 9 predicted proteins | sample LakWasMeta1_LOW4_2_FD_183853 | JGI IMG/M metagenome (GOLD analysis project Ga0208508, IMG submission 183853) | Freshwater sediment methanotrophic microbial communities from Lake Washington under simulated oxygen tension - Sediment Metagenome... | ecosystem: Environmental > Aquatic > Freshwater >...
TCTACTTTATCCGGGTTCCAGCTGGTTGCATCACAATCTGATACATCACTGGAAGCACTCGGTAAGGGATTAAATAAATTATCCATTTATATGGCTGAGAATGGTGATGCTGCAAAGAAACTTGGCATTACCGCTAAAGACCCTGCTGAAGCATTTATCCAGCTATCTGAAATACTCACAAATATTGAGAACCCATATCAGCGGGCATCACTTGCCAATAAAATTCTAGATAAAAGTTATTCTGAATTAATGCCTGCCCTATTGCAGGGAAGTGAAGCATTACGTGACCAGATTAATAAGGGCCGGGAGTATGCTGGCGTTACTGAAGAAGGCGTTAAGCAAGCTCAGGAATTCAATGATCAGTTTGATGCACTGAAGGTATCAGCAGGCGGGTTTGGAACCAAGCTTGCTACGGAGGTATTACCTTCCTTAAATGACATCATCAAAGCAATGAAAGACGCCTATACCGAAGGCGGTCTGATGAAGTCATTTTTCATGGGCTTGGGGACGCTTGGCAAGAATGCATTATTTGGAAGTGATGCCGAGAATAAGCGTAAACGCGCTATGCAAGCTATCCCAAATGAAATTACTGAACTTGCCACTAAATTAAGAAATGATATTAATGGATCTGCACCATTAAGCTTTATTGATCGTAAGAAGATAGAACTCGATATTCAGTACCTGGCAAAAGAGGCTAATAACCTTAAACGGGAACTTGGTATCGACCAGCCTGCTTCAGAAAAGCCAAAATCTAAAAAAACAGATTCAGGTGTAGTTGATGGAATTATCAATCCTACTGGCAGTAGTAAAGGAAAAAAAGATACTGTTGAAACTGCTAAAGAAGCAGTAACAGAGTATTCAAAACTATACGGTGAATTTACAAAAATCATAGAGGGTACAAATCAGCTTTCACAAGCTGAGCAGACACTTCGTGATATTCAAGCAGGCCGTTTCTCTGATCTGTTACCTTGGCAGCAGGAGCAGCTTGCAGGCCTAGCTGAACAAGTCAGATATATGCAAGACCTTCAGGTATTCAATGAAGGTGATGCCCGCGCTCTTGAAACTGAAATAGAGCTTACTAATGAGCAACTCGATACTGAGCGCAAGCTACAGGAGCAGCGTCAGCAGGCAGAAGACTCATACGACAAAATACTTGAGGGTATTCAGCAAGAAAATGAAGACCTGACATTCCAGTTGTCAATCCAAGACCTTTCTAAAAAAGCCCAGGATGAAAAAATAGCTGCACACAATGTAGAAATTACATTGCAAAAAACACTGAATGAATTGGCTGATCAGGGTTTGGGTTTAAGTGAAGAGGAAATCAATTCTTTACGCGATAAATATACAGAAATTGGCAAGCTGAATACCAAATTGAAAGATGGTTCAAGCATTGCAAAAGACTTTGGACTGACATTTAAATCCGGTCTTGAAGATGCAATTGTTGAGGGTAAAAACCTTGGTGATGTATTGAAGGGTTTAGAGCAGGATTTAATCCGCATGGCAACCCGCCGCGCCATTACTGACCCATTAATGAAAGCATTTGACAGTATCGATTTTGGGAAAATGTTTAGTTTCCTTACTCCAAATGCAGATGGCGGTACATATTCAGGCTCCGGGATTTCAAAATATTCTGGAACTGTTGTCAGCACTCCTACTTTATTCCCATTTGCAAAAGGTACTGGCTTGATGGGGGAGGCTGGTGCTGAAGGTATATTCCCGCTTAAGCGCGGTAGAGATGGAAAATTAGGAGTTAGTGCTGAAGGTGTATCTACCGGAACAAATGTGACTGTTAATCTGATTGAATCACCAGGCAATGGTGGTCAAGTTAATCAAAGCCAGGATGGGAGTGGAAATCTTACCTTGGACATCATGGTTGAAAAGATTGAAGGCATGATAGGCCGCAATATTGGCAAGGGCCGTGGTTTGGCTCCAGTCCTTGAACGCCAGTATGGTCTTGGTAGAGCAGCGGGGGCTTATTAATGGCTAATTTTCCAGTCACATTACCTGCTCCAACTTTATCAGGTTATCAAGGTGAGGTTGGTGCCAATGTTTTACGCACTGACTTTGATGGTGGTCCTGCCAGACAGCGCCTGCGCTTTACCAACTCTCCTGATGAATTGAATCTGCTTTGGAAATTCAAGGCAGCGGAAATGGCAATCTTCAAAGCCTTTTGGGAAACGGATCTGCATATGGGAACAGATTGGTTTCTGATGCACCTTGATATAGGTAATGGGCTTATTGAATACGAGGTGCGTTTTGTTTCAGGTAAATATCAATACCAGGTATTGCCTGGTATGAACTGGGCAATAAGTGCAAAGGTTGAAGTGCAATGAAAGTAACTAAGGATTAATTATGTCAAACGCACTTTATCCAAAATGGAAAGAGCAGATTGAAAAATTCACCGCAAATAATGATTTAAACAGCGGTGTAGTTAAAGCCGCATTAATTGATACCGGCTCTTATACCTATTCATCAGCACATCAGTTTTATTCAGAATTGAGCGGAGTTATTGGAACGCCTCAAAAAATACTTAATAAGACATTTATAAATGGAGTATTTGATGGTGACAACGTTACTTTTCATACCGTAACCGGGGACAGTGCAGAGGCAATTGTTATTTATATCGATACTGGCAGTTCCGCAACAAGTCCTTTGGTAGCGTTTATCGATACTGGCGTTACAGGATTACCGATTACACCTAATGGCGGCGGCATTCAGATTAGATGGCACGTCAGCGGTATTTTTGCACTTTAAGGAGCTGTAAGTGGTGACGATAGATTTTGAAATTCAGCAGAATGGATATACGTTGAAAGACGCCATTATTTTGCCTGACGACCACGGCTTAGATGAAATTGAAATTGACGCAATCAAACAGCAACGTTTTGATAACTGGTATGCGGTAGTGACCACTCATCCCGTTGAGGAGGTGCCAAATGTTTAGCGAGCAAACGATTGTTGTGTTTTTCACGCTACTACTAACCGCGTTTAACGTAGTTGATTGGTACACAACGCGCACCATTTTGAAGGCTGGAGGCACTGAGGCAAACCCGATAGGTCGCTTTTGGATGAAGCACTTAGGCGTGGACTTTTACCTAGCGTGCAAAACCATATTAGCGGCTTACGTTGGCTATCATTTGGGCTTTGTACTGTTGCCGTTGCTTATTGTTATAACCGTTATGTACGGGTTTTTAATGGCGCGTAATCTTAGGAATCTGTAATGGCAACTAGATATTGGGTCGGCGGTACGGGTACGTGGGACGCTACAACTACAACCAATTGGTCAGCCACTAGCGGTGGAGCTGGCGGGGCTAGTGCGCCAACTTCGGCTGATGACGTGGTGTTCGATGCGGCGAGTGATGCGGGCGCAATCTTTACGGTTACGGTAGGCACTGGCGCGGTATGCCGTGACATTACGGCGGGCAGTCTTGATTTTACGATGACGCTGGCGGGTAGTGCGGCTTGGTCTGTTTATGGGTCGTTAACGTTTCCGGCTACGAATTTTACGCGGACTTATACAGGGGATATAACGTTTGCCGCTACATCTACAGGGAAAATAATTACAACAAATGGAGTTCAATTAACTAGCGGGGCTTTGGTTTTATCTGGTTCAGGCGGTGAATGGACACTAGGAAGCGCAATTACAGTTGGCGGTGTAAATCTTTTTGCAGGCACTTTTAGAACTAATAATTTTAATGTTACTGCTGCGAATATTTTTAGTTCATATAGTACTGTTCGTGCTTTTTATTTGGGGACTTCTACAGTAACATTAAGTGTTGGAGGGCTTGTTGATTTTACAAATAAAACAAATCTAACTTTTGATTCAGGAACATCTACAATAATTGGGTTGGCGGCTACCCCAACGTTTAATGGCGGCGGCCTAACATTCTATAACGTATCATTCACAAGTACCGCCGCTGGCACAGCAACAATCACCGGCGCAAATACATTTAACAATCTAACGTTCACCAGCCTTGCCGCAACAGGTATTCGCAATATATCAATCTCAGCAAACCAAACCATAAATGGCACGCTAACCCTAGGCACGGCAAACACAGCGATACGCCGCATGTTTGTATTTAGCGATGTAGTGGGCACGCCACGCACGATTACAGCTAACGCAATTGCAACACTGGCTGATGTGGATTTCCGCGACATTGTAGCGGCTGGCGCGTCCGGCACTTGGGCAGGCACTCGCTTGGGTAATTGCTTGGGCAATAGCAATATCACGTTTGCGGCGGGTAAGAACGTTTACTGGAATTTGGTAGGCGGCGGCAATTTTTCAAGCACAGCATGGGCGTTATCTAGCGGAGGTGCTGTAAGTGCAAGTAACTTTCCATTGGCACAGGACAGTGTTGTATTTGAGGACACGGGGCTTAATTCAGGGGTTATTGTTTACATTGGCTGGAACTGGAACATTGGCGGCATAAATACAAGCGGCAGAACGTTACCGATGGGGTTGGATTTTGTAGCAATCAACCTCTATAAAAATATTACCTTCCATTCAGGATTGACAGTATCCGGCACTGGGGTAACGACATTTTCAGGGCAAGGCGCTACACAGCAAATTACAAGCGCAGGTAGAACTTTTACCCAGCCTCTAACAATAAACAACGCAACAGGCACACTCCAACTCGCCGATGCGTTAATCACGTCAGGTGCATTTACGCTGACTAGCGGTACGGTTGCTCTGAATGGGTTTGATTTGACGGCTTTGACGTTTAGCTCAAGCAATAGCAACACTCGGTCGATTGCGTTTGGCGCTAATAAAATCGTAGTTACAGGGAATAACGCTACTATTTGGGACACCGCAACAGCTACTAATTACAGTTATACAGGCTCAGGTATTATTGAATTTAATTATTCAGGTTCCGTTGGAACTCGCAATATCCGGCATGGATACAATTCAAGCTCTGGTACAAATGCAAACTCACCAAAAATTAAAATTACCGCTGGCACAGACATTATAAATATCCAAAGCACAACATTCGTAAAAGACTTGGACTTTACAGGATTTGCTGGTTCATTCCCGAATACCGAAGTCGCGTTATATGGTAGCGTTATTTTTTCAACTGGGATGACGATAGGTGCGGGAGCAACCGCATGGCGTATAGTCGGCTCAGTTAGCGCAGGAACACAAACCATAACAACTAACGGCAAAACATTAGATTTCCCAATTTCAAAAGTTGATTCGAGCACCCTGCAACTAGCTGACGCACTCACAATGGGTTCAACGCGAACATTTACGCATACCGTAGGCGCAATAGACCTAAACGGCAAAACCCTAACCGTTGGCGCTTACAGTTCAACCGGTGCGGTGGCTCGTAATATCAGCTTCAATAGCGGCTCAATCGTTGACTTGGGCGCATGGACTGTATCAGGTAGCAACTTCACGACCAGCGGCGTTGGCACAATTAGCATGACGAGCGCGAGCGCTAAGACGTTTGCTGGCGGCGGGTTTAGTTATCCGATATTGAACCAGGGCGGCGCGGGCGATTTGACGATTACCGGAGCGAACCGGTTTAAGGATATGACCAACACCGTGCAACCGTGCGCGGTGGTATTCCCAGCCAGCACAATTACCAGCGTTGAGAATTTCAGCTTGAACGGCACGCCGGGCAATCTAGTTTCTATCAGGTCAAGCGTTGCAGGCACGCGGTTTACGTTGAATAAGGTGGCGCCATGACGATTGTTGTTAGTTATTTAAATATTAAAGATAGTGCTGCTACGCCATCAACGGAGTTCGTTGCTGAGTTATCTACTGATTCAGGGAACAATACTGGGTGGAGTTTTTTCCCTAGCGGTTATTGGCAATATCTGGATCCGGCTACATTCAATAATTCAAATACTTTTTTTACTCCCATCGTTGAATATAAGGGCAGCATCACTATTGAGGATGCACTAAAAGAAGCTTATGCAAGTGCTCCAAGTGATGTTGTTATCTTGCATACCCTTGAGTTTAGGCATCCTAACTTTGTTGATGAATTAAATCAGCCAACTTCAATCCGCGTTGTTTTAGATAATGTTGACCATGCCTGCAAGCTTGAATCTAGCGCCCCATTAGATCCGAATGCCATAGTTACTTTTACCAGGTTCTCATTTGATTTTACTTTACCGGAAGTACAAAGCAGCGCCACGCCGGAAATCATTATCAGTATGGATAATGTCAGCCGTGAAATCGAGGATAACCTGGCACTGGCAGTTGCTTCTCCCTATAAGGTTGAAGTGACATACCGGCCTTATCTATCAACAAACGTATCCGCTCCGCAAATGGATCCTCCTTTAACACTGACATTGACGCATGTTGAAGCTGATGATTTCAAAGTAACAGCTAGAGCCAGTTACGGTGATGCGGCAAATAAGGCATTCCCATCTGAGCTTTATACATCAACACGTTTCCCAGGGTTAATAAGATGATGCATTGGGCCTTTCAATATTTAGGGCTGCCATGGGTATCTGGCCATGAAGGACCAAGCTCATTTGATTGCTGGGGATTGGTACGCTATGTACAAAAACATCACTTTAATCGTGAGCTCTCATCTATTACGGTTGATGCTGACAATATTCGCGCTGTAGTTAAGGAATTTACCAGCAATAGTGAGCGTAATAAGTGGCATCTGGTAGATGAAGCGATAGATGGTGACTGCCTATTATTAAGCCAGAATAAAGAGCCTACGCATGTTGGAATATGGCTTGAGATTGATGGCGGTGGGCTGCTGCATGCAGTAAGAGGTGCTGGTGTAGTTTTCAGCTCTCCTGCAAATATAAAGTTAATGGGATATAACATATTAGGGGCTTATCGATGCTTGCAACCGTAGTTTACGCAAATAATCCATTTGACCCGGCACGTGATCGTACCGTTAAGCAGGTTCGCCGTCATAGTAGCCTGCAAAAACTTGCACCAAAAACGCAGCAGCCATTCGTATGTCTGGTAAATGGTGCTCCAGTCCTACGCGCAAATGACGGCTGGCTGCGCAAGATTGATGATGGTGATTTAGTTGCATTCATAGCTTTGCCTCAGGGCGGCGGTGGCGGTTCTAATCCGCTGCGCGTTATTTTAATGATTGGTATGGCATCTTTTGCGCCATGGGCAGCTGGCATGCTAGCACCTGAGCTTGGTGTGATGTCAGAGTTTGGCATGATGGCATTACAGTCTGGAATTGGATTTATTGGAAATGCATTAATCAATGCGCTAATTCCTCCGCCTATGCCATCAAGCTCGAAGCATGGGCAAAACTCAGCAGCTGCATCACCAACCTATAGTTTAGCAGCGCAGGGTAATAGTGCTCGTATAGGTGAAGCCATCCCAGTTTTATATGGTAAGCATGTCATTTATCCTGATTTCGCAGCGGAGCCATATACAGAATATGCCGGTAATGAACAATATCTATACCAGTTATTCTGTGTTGGCCAGGGTGAGTACGATATTAGCAATATCAGGATTGAAGATACTGCAATTACCAGTTTTGCAGAGGTTACTTATGAGGTCGTAAATCCAGGGACTAAAGTCACTTTATTTCCTGCAAACGTTATTACAGCTAGTGAAGTTTCCGGGCAGGAGTTATTAAGCACTGCTGCAGTTGGGCCGTTTATCGCCAACCCGGCGACAACGCAGACTAATGCGATTGCAGTGGATATTGTTGCTCCACGCGGTTTGTATTATGCCAATGATGATGGTGGCCTTAACTCTGTAAGTGCTACCTTTAAAGTGGAAGCTAGAACAGTCGATGATTATGGTACTGCTACCGGTTCATGGGTAACACTGGGGACTGAAACAATAACAGCTGCAACAGGAACTCCGCAGCGAAATTCATACCGTTATACAGTTATCAAAGCTCGATATGAAGTAAAAATAACTCGAGTAGATACCAAGCAGACTGATTCCAGATATGGCCATGAGATTGATTGGGTATCGTTACGTGCCTATATCCCTGACTCTCAGGAGTATGGAGAAATTACAATGCTTGCTGTGCGCATGCGGGCATCTAATAATATTTCATCTCAATCAGCGCGGCGTATTAACTGTATTGCTCAAAGAAAACTTCCTATCTGGAATGGGTCATCCTGGAGTGCAAATACAGCAACAAGAAGTATCTGCTGGGCACTTGCTGATGCGCTGCGTGCAAGTTATGGTGGTAAGTTACCAGATGCAAGAATAGATCTGTCACAGCTTTTGATACTTGATTCAATATTAAGCGCAAGGGGTGATACTTTTGACGGTATCTTTGACCAGAAACAGGTGCTATGGGAATCCATTAGCTTAATAGCTCGTACCGGTAGGATGAAACCGTTTGTACAAGGCGGTATCTATCATTTTACACGCGATGGTGCAGTGACATTGCCAGTAGCATTATTCAACCAGCGCAATATCGTAAAAGGCAGCATGAAAGTTGAATACATGCTACCAAGTGATGAGACTGCTGATTCTGTCATCGTTACTTATTTTGATGAAACAAGGCAAAAACCGTTAGAAGTACATGCCACTCTGCCAGGGTATTCTGCGGATAATCCGTTCCCAGTAGAGTTGTTTGGGGTTACCAATGCCGCACAGGCCTGGCGTGAAGGCAGATATATTGCCGCTGCCAATAGGTATCGCCGTCAATCTATCAATTTTGTTACTGAGATGGAAGGCTTCATTCCTACATTTGGGGATCTGATTGCCATCGCGCATGACAGAATGCAGCGGAATATATCCGGTGATGTGGTTGCCTATAATAGTGTAACTAAAATACTGACTTTATCTGAACCAGTGACCTTTGGAGCCGGGACCTACTATTTCGGGTTCAAGTTACGTGATGGTAGTTTTTCTGGGCCATGGCAGGCAACGGCTGGAGTTGATGGATATCATGCCGTCCTAACTGATTATTTAGACTTCATACCAGATACCGCATCTGGACGTGAACGGACTAGCTTTACCTTTGGCCAAGGTGAGGAGTATAGGAAACTGGCTCGTGTCGTATCTGTACGTCCACGCTCGATTCATCAGGTTGAGATTACTTGTATCAATGAAGATAGTGCCGTTCATACAGCAGATACGGGTACAGTCCCGCCTGCTTCAAGTTACTGGAATCTCCCTGCAAAAATTACAAGGCCATTAGTTTCAGGCCTATCTGTAACCCTATCCGGTACAGCATCAAATCCACAGCTTGCAATCGACTGGCTTCCTGCAGCCGGTGCAGACCATTACTACATTGAAACAAGTTATGACCTTGGCGCTTCATGGCAGCGTAGGGGTGAGGTTTCATCATCTAATATATTGATACCAGCTCAACGCGGTACTGTTTATGTACGTGTTGCTGGAGTAGGACTATCTCGTGGCGAATGGGTTGAATGGATTGGTGACCCATATGCAGTGCCACCAGCTGATGTATCAAGTTTCCTGATCAGTGTGCAACCAGACGGTACCCGCCAGTTTGATATGTCTCTGGCATTAGGGTTGCCTCCTGATTTTGCAGGATATGAAATCCGTTATAAAGCCGGTACTGGCGCATATACATGGGATAGCATGACGGCCATGCATGATGGCCTGATTACCAATAGCCCATTTGAATACAATCAAATTGATGCCGGACAATATACTTTCGCAGTAAAGGCTGTTGATACATCCGGTATTAAATCTCTCAATGCAAAATTCATCACTGCAGATTTAGCAGACCAGAGGCTTGCTGGCGTTATCTATAACCAGTTGCCACGTAATTATGGATGGCCTGGTAGCAAAACCGGATGTTCTGTTGAATCTGATACCGGAAATCTTGTTGCCAATGATGCAACAGCCTGGTCTAGCCTGACAGACTGGGCAAGCTGGAATACATGGATTAACTCAGCTACATCGCCTATTACTTACCAGCATACAACTATCGATCTGGGGTCGATTGTGCCATTTGTTCCTGTAATTTCTGCCATAGCTGATGGTACCGTTACTATCGAAGAACAGCATAGTGATGACAATACAACCTATAGCAGCTGGGCTGCGGTTGGGTCATCAATAGTGGCGCGTTACTTCAGGGTAAGAATTTCCGTAGCTGGCACGCTGCCTGTTATTTATCAGTTAAATATTCAGCTCAGCGGTAACTCAATCACTGAAGAGGTAAATGATTTAAATACATCAATCCTGACTGGGGCAAACAGGATTGGAACCGGTGATATCAGGATTCCATTTAGCAATGGTTTTTCAGTGATCACACAGGTTCAAGTTGCATTACAGAATGTAGGTGCAGGATGGAGTTATGAAGTAATTGATAAAAATACGACTACAGGCCCACGTATCAAGATTTATAACGCTAGTAATACATTGGCAGATGCCACTATTGACTGCTATTTGAGAGGATTTTAATTATGACATGGCCAACTTCAATAGTTGATACTAGCAATATGGATGCACCAGGTGATAGTGCTGGTAATGCGCGTGCTGAAATTAAAAAAATGGCGGATAACGTCAATGCTATCAAGGATGCTAAAGGTGCTGCCAGTGGTATTGCTGAATTAGATACCGGTGGCAAGGTTCCCGTTGCTCAATTGCCAAATATTGCTGCGGATAAAGGCGGAACCGGATTTACGTCATTTACTGCTGGCGATATTTTCTATGCTAATACTACAACAAGCCTGGCAAAACTAGGAGCCGGGTCTGCAGGTATGGTACTTACATCTAATGGGGCCGGTGCTGCGCCAAGTTATCAGGTAGCAGGTGGTCTTCCATCCGGGACTCGGACAGCTTTCAACCAGACAGCAGCACCTGTTGGCTGGACGAAAGATACCACTGTGGCTTTGAACGATAGCATTTTGAGAATCGTTACTGGTACCGTTGGTTCAGGCGGTTCAAATGCATTCAGCACATTCAATGGGCAAACCAGTGTCGGTGCTACTACGCTGACTACAGCACAGATTCCCGCACATACTCATACAGGCGGGGCAAAAACAGGAACGTTTCAAATGCAGTCTGCATCAGTTAGCGGTCCAGTTGCATTAACTAGCGCCAGTACAGCAGAAAATACCGGTGGCGGCGGTTCACATACCCATACTGTAACAACCGGTATCAAATATAACGATTTCATTATTGCGAGCAAAGATTAATGGCTAAGGATGCAAAAGTTATTTGCCCGATGATGGGTGGTGATGAATGTATAGAAGACGGTGCCATCCGTAATGGGGTGCTGGTCAAGTGTAGATTCTGGGTAACGGTGATGGGTAAAAACCCGCAAACTGGGGAAACCGTCAATAACGGTGATTGCGCCATGGCTTGGATGCCGGTATTACTGATTGAAAATAGTAAAGTAAATCGTGAAACCGGTGCTGCAGTCG
>Ga0208508_1000452_pt1 | contig 11239 bp, 7 predicted proteins | sample LakWasMeta1_LOW4_2_FD_183853 | JGI IMG/M metagenome (GOLD analysis project Ga0208508, IMG submission 183853) | Freshwater sediment methanotrophic microbial communities from Lake Washington under simulated oxygen tension - Sediment Metagenome... | ecosystem: Environmental > Aquatic > Freshwater >...
CTGATGGAAAAACGCAGTGCACTAAGGTACTGATTAGACGGAATCCCCCTGAACTGATTTTTTTCGTCAAAGGGTGCACTGACGGTAATTTTAGCCCCCGTGCGCAAAGGAATAACTACCCCTGCGTCCATCTCCAGAATTTCGGTAAGTTGCGGAATGGCAGTCAGCTTGTCCACTTCTCCCTTTGAGTCAGGATTGGCAGGTGTTAACGTTACCACGTCGAGATTTTGAGCAGGGGTATTCTTGCTTGCATACTTGACGCGGGCGAAAATAAGATCGTCAAACTTGGCTTCTTCCTGGCTGATTACCGTTGCTGCGATCTTCGGATCGACCTGGGCAATTTTCAAATCTAGATTGTTCTCCAGCGCCAGCGCCCGCGCCTGGGCAATAGAGAGCTGTTGGGTGCTTTCGGGCTGTGCTTTTCGCTTGAGTGGAACATCGGCCCCTTCGGCTTTGCTCGGAATAGGCCGCGAGGCATGCTCTGCCGGGTGATTGCTCTCCCTTATTTGTTTATCTACTGGATCGAGGGATAACGGCTTAGCGGCATCAGGCTGAGCTTTCAGCACGGGTGGAGTATCAAGCACTTTGGTTTCACTCTGGGCAACTTCCTCGGCTCCGCTCAGGACAGGCCCTTCGACCCCGCTCAGGACAGGCTTTTCTGGTGGCAGGGTGCGGCCGGATTGGGGTCGGCCTTTCTTAAACTTGGGCAAAGCCTGCTCGACGCTAACCGGCGGAGTTAAGGAAAACTGCTCCAACGGCAGTCCCTCATCGTTTTTCAGCCGCTCCTCGACCCGGCGAGACAACTGCCGATCGAGTCCAGTGTCGAAGTAATAGGTGCAACCACCAAGCAAAGGCAGCAAAAGCAGCAAACGTTTCATAGCTGATTATTTTAACTTTTGGTTATACAGGTCAGTGGGCGATGTGTCCTTCGTCAATTCGGGCGGGAAGGCATTCAATTTGCGCCAGAGTTCATAACCCATCGTGACCCGGTTCAACAGCACCCAGCCCTGGACACGCACGCCCTGACGTAGGAAGCGCGGCGACGGCCAGGGTTGGTCAGCCTTATCGGGGACGATGAGCACACGGAATTTGCCCTTGCCATCGTCGGTGGCATCCACGAAGGCGACGGTGCCGCCGAAAGTGCCTACCGCCAGTTCCGACCAGCCTTCGAATTGCATGGCCGGCCAGCCCTCGAATTGCAGGCGTGCATGGCGGCCCGGTGTGATAAGCACCGCATCAATACCGCTCACCCAGAGTTCCACGGCCTTAATTTCGGTATCCGGTACCAGAACCAGCAGAGGATCACCCTGTTTGACAATGTTGCTTTGCGGGTTGGCCACAAGGCGCAAGATAGTGCCGTCGCGTGGCGCCTTAACCACTTGCGATTGTTGGCGCGATAGGTCAATTTCACTCTTGAGCAGGCTGCTCCGGCTGTCTTCCAGTTCGCTCTGGGTTTTATTAGCCGACGCAGTGGCCGAGTCGATGCGTGCCTGGGCATCGGCGCGGATGCGCCCGATCTCTGCTTCGGCGGCGCGTTGCTCGGCCAGCGCTCCATTCAGCGCAGCCTGGCCACTGTTCAGATTGCGCCGGGCGACGATGCCGTCACGCTGGGCAACCTCAAAGTCACGCTTGGATACCAGTCCATCGCCCAGCAACCGTTGCAGGCGTCCGGTTTGAATAGTTGCCGCATCCAGGGTCGCCCGCGCTGAAGCGATTGCCTCGCCGGCTGAAAGTACCCGCTGGCGAGCGACATCCAAGCGGTATTGCGCGGTGGCGGCCTGCAAATCCCGGGTGGTGATCAGGTTGTCGATTTGCAGCCGGTAAGCGCGCAGTTCTTCTTCCTTGGCCGCCAGTTTGGCGGCGGCGGCATCAGTCTGACGGCCCAGGCGTTCGAGTTGACCGGGATCGACATCGGCTATTTCCATCAGCACGTCGCCGGCCTTGACCTTGGCGCCCTCACGGGCATGCCATTGCATGATGCGCCCGGAAACCGGGGCTTCCACGGTCTGCTGGCGTTCAAGGGGGGCAAAAGCGACGACCCGTCCCGCGCCGTTGATCGTTTGCTGCCACGGGGTAACCATCAAAGCCGGCGGCGTTAGCAGAAACAACCACAGACAGGCTCGCGCCAGTGTGCTGATCAGTCGCGGTGTACGTGCGACGGAGAGTGCGGAAAAGCGGGAATGTAGTTCAGACATGACCGTCAACACCCGGTAACTCAACTACACGTCCGCAAAAAGCGGCGACCTTCGGCGAGCCAGTCAACACCAGCAGGGTCCAGGGCGCATCCGCCGCGAACAGAACAGGAACAATACGGCGTAGCGCAGCGTCGTCCATTTCATCGAGGGTACTGTCCAGAATCAGCAAGGCGGGGCGTCCGGCAATGGCCCGCGCCAGCAGCAATAGCAGGCCTTGTGCCGCGGACAGCGGCGCGCCGCTGGGACTAATATCGGTATCCAGTCCATCTTCGGAAAGACCGGCGATATCGTCCAGCAGGCCAACCGCATCCAGCGCATGTTCTACTTCATCCGGCCCAAGTTCCGGTCGGCCCAGGCGGACATTTTCGAGAAGGCTGTCCTGGAAGAACTCCGCGCGACCAACCAGAGCAATCCGGTTGCGCAGTGCCTCCAGTCGCAAGTTGCCCAAGTCGACGCCGTTTATTTCGATATGTCCCTTGGCAGGTTGACGTAGTCCGCATAAAAGGGCCGCCAGCGTACTTTTGCCGCTGCCGTAGCCGCCGAACAGGGCGACCTTCTCGCCCGGCTGAACCAGGAAACTGAGGCTGGAAAAAAGCGGCTGTTTCATCCCAAAGCCGGAGGACAAGTCATGTACTGCGAGCGATACCGGTCCGGCCATGGAGGATGCAACGCCCTGCTCGCGCTCCAGCGGCAAATCCAGCAGATGACCGATCTTGTCGGCGCCCGCCATCAGGTCATAATAGCCTTCCAGATGCTTGCCGAACTTGATCAGCGAGGTCAGTGCCGCCGACACGATCAATTCAGCGGCCACCAATTGCCCGAGAGTCAGATGGCCTTCGATGACCAGGTAGCCGCCAATGGCGAGCAAAGCCGTGCTGGCCACGGCATACAAGGTCACCGAGCCAATGATCTGGCGCAGCATGACCCGGTAATGCTTGCGCTTTGCCGCCAGATAGTCGAGTGCAAGCGTATCGGTGCGCTTGACGGCGAACTCCGGCCCGCCGTTGAATTTGAACGTCTGCATGTTGCCGGCGATGATTTCCAGCCAGGCGACCAGGGCATACTTGGATAACGATTCCTGGATCGAGGTAGTGACCCCCCCGCGTCCCAGCGCGAATATGATGAAGAAGATCGCCAGCAATAACACCACATCGTAAGCCAATAGGAAGGGGTGGTAAAAAGCCAGCACGATCAGGCCGACTAAAGTCTGCACCGCCGTGCCCAAGCCTTCCAGTAACAGTGACGAACCGGCCTTCTGCACCGTCAGCACATCGAAGAAGCGGTTGACCAATTCCGGGCCATGATGATGCTCATAGGCATCGCTATGCACCCTGGTCAGACGGTAAGCCAAATCCGTCGCCAGGCGCACAAAGATGCGCCGTTGCACGATTTCCACCAGGTACGATTGCAAAACATGCACAGCACCGGCAAACGTCAAGAAGAAGAACAGGATAGTCGATAGCACCAGCAAGGGTTGCCCCATGCCTCTCATTGCTACCGTGTTCACCAGAGCTTGCACCGCAACCGGCGAGGCTAAAGCCAGTAGACCGGAACCCAGCGCCAGGCCGAGAATCAGCCATAAATCGGCGAGGTCGGCGCGCATCAGTTCGATGAGCCGGCGTAAGGGCGGCATATGCGCATGATGATCGTGACTGACGGCATGAGCCAGTGGCGCCTTGGCATACACCAGCACCCAGTCACCCAGTTGCCCCTTGGGCAAGTCCAACAGTTCCGCCACGGCCACGGGCTTAATCCGACGTTTTTCTATCATCTCGCCCTGCACCACGGCGACACGCACCCGGCCGCCACGAAATCCGTACAGCACCAGCCAACCACGCCCGTCGGAAAGACGCGCCACCAGCGGCGTCTGTGCAGCCGATGCCTCTGCCGCGGCGCTTGGCGTCAATATCACGCGCTCCATCCGTAAACCGATGTAAGCGCCGATACCGGTCAGCCAATCCAACTCATCATCGAACGTATCCGCCGGCAGTAAATCCGCGCTGTCCCGGAGGTTGCCGGGCAGGATAGCCCGGCTTGAATCCAGGGGTAAAAGCCTATCCAATGACTTGGCGGGTTCAGTTTCCAGTTCCAGCAAGCCCAGCAAAAAACCGAGCAGGGTCTGTCTGGCTTGTTTACGCTGCGGGTTGAGCTTATTGTCGGTAACAACGGGCATATCAATACTAATCCGGGCATTAGGTGAAAAAATAAAGCGTCGCGCTTAGCGAACTAATGATCAGCGAAATCCTGATCCAGGCGGTGATTTTAGACGCTTCCGCCAGTGCCTGCCGCTGCTCCTGAACGGTGGTGGCCACCCGTAGCGCGGCCTTATGCGCCTTACGCATGAGATGCCACGATAAGCCAATGGCCACCGCCAGACTGCTCCAGAAAAAAATAATTTCCGCCGTTCTCTTATGCAGATGAAAAGCCTTCTCAAGAATATGTCCGGTTATCGATTCAAAAATCTCAAACACGAAATGCAAACCATGTCCGAGCACCGTGAGAGCATGTCCGATCAGCGACAACAGGGTATCGCCAAACAGGAACACGATTGGGATGCCCAACACAAGACTTACGGTAATGCCACCAAGAAAGTGATATAGGGCACTGACGTGAGGAGTCAACCATGTTATCAGCCATTCAAAAATTTTCATGATAATTTCCTCGCAATAAATACAGACTAAATCAAGTTATTTCATGCATGTTGCTAAGCTTTTACCTGATCTTTCACACGGGCTAGTGGTTATGATGCAAAAGTTCCGTGACAATCCTTTCCATTGCCATGCAACGCGAACCCTTGACCAGAATGTTCACATCAGGCCGAAGCCTCGGCAGCAAGGCTCTGGCCAAGGACTGACTGTCGGCCAGATGATAAGCACCTTCCCCAAAACTTTCCGCGGCAAGGCGTGTCAGCTTACCCACCGTAAAAAGCGCCACGACACCCGCCGCACGAGCTGCCTGTCCGGCCCAGCCGTGCCAGGCGTCCGCTTCGTCGCCCAGTTCAGCCATATCACCGAGCACCAGGAGTTTTTTGCCCGGCATGGCAGCCAAGGCGTCCAATGCCGCAGACAGGGAAGAAGGATTAGCGTTATAGGTGTCGTCAATGATGTGCGCACCGTATGCGCCAACTCGGGACTGTAAGCGTCCCGCTACCGGCTGCACGCTCGCCAAACCCGCCGCAATCGCGTCCGGCTCAATGTCCAGGGCCAGACAGGCCGCTGCCGCCGCCAAGGCATTCAGGGCGTTATGGCGGCCCATGAGCCGCAGACGGGTTTGGATTCGCCCCCACAGTGACTCGATGGTCAGATCGCCGCCGTCTGGCAGTGGTTGCCAGTTGCCCCGCACATCCGCGCCTGACCTAAATCCGAAGTGTATACACAACCGGTCGCCCGTCTGTTGGCGCCAGATTGCCAGGCACTCATCATCTCCGTTCAAAACAGCGATACCATTGCCGTTCATAGCAGAAAACACTTCGCCATTAGCGCGAGCGGCGCCTTCGATTCCGCCGAATCTAGCAATATGATCCAGCCCGGCATTGGTAATCACCGCGATATCCGGTTTTACTATTTCCCCGAGATGCGCGATCTCGCCGTACCCGTTGGCGCCCAATTCGAGGAGGGCGGCGCGATGCTGTGAGGCCATGCGAAATAAGGTTAGCGGCACACCGAGCGCATTGTTCTGGTTGCCTTGCGTCGCCAGTACGGCATTGCCCTCTTTCTGCCGCAAAATCGCGGCAATCAGTTCCTTGACGGTGGTCTTGCCATTACTGCCAAGTACGGCGATCACCGGCAATTGGAATCGTTGCCGCCAGGCGGCCGCCAGACGCCCCAGAGCAGGAATCGTGTCTTCCGCAATCAAAAGCGGCAAGGATGCCGGCACGGGGCGGGCGACGAACGCGGCGACAGCCCCACGGGATTGCGCTTCATCAAGATAATCGTGTCCATCGTGCTGCGCACCTGCCAGAGCAACGAACAGGGAGCCTGGGCTTACCTTGCGCGAATCGATTTCGACTCCGGAAAATTTTACATCCTGGCCGAAAAGCTCTGCGCCTGAACATTTCGCGGCATCGGATAAGTGTGAGTGGATCATGGCATCCCTATTTTGTTTAATGAATCAAGTTGTGATTCTTCAAGGCAGCGTATATGTCATCGACGCTGTATTCGCCGCAATCAAAGGTCAGATCGGCAGCTGGCGGTTTGACATTCAGATAGAGACAGAGCAAGCCTACGTTTTTGATCGCCATCGCCAATTCGTCGTTGGCATGCTCCAAAACGGCTACTGCATGACCGGTATCAAACAGTTTGCGCTCCAGATGATAAGCCGTCTGTTTGGCGTTGCCACCGCTCAAGACAATGACAGAGGCGGTTTGGCCGAAACGGGTGGCGCGTTCTTCAGCCGTTACCTGCGACCACTCTTCCGCACTGGCGTCGCCGGTAATCATGCCGGCGCCGACGGTAACGTTGGTCAGCCGGTCGATGACGATAAACGAGCCGGTGGTAAGGTTTCGATTATAGGGATCGAACACCACCGGGGCATTGAAGGCGACATTACAGGAACCGATTTCGTTAAGTTTTAGTTCGTTGGCGTCATGATGTTCAAGCGTATTGACGTCGATGCGATGATGGATCATGGATACCGACCCGGACACGCTGCGGGTTGCCAGTTTGATCAGATAGCGGCGGCCCGGCGTCATTGGCTGTTCGGTCATCCAGACAATGCTGGCCTTGAATTTATCGGCGATGGTGGGAGCGGCTTGTTGCCGGCCAATGATCACGTCTCCGCGGCTGATGTCGATTTCGTCTTCCAGTGTCAATGTCACAGCCATAGCGGCAAAGGCTTGATCCAACTCGCCATCGTAGGTGACAATGGCTTTGATCTTGCTGGTTTTGCTGGAGGGCAGCACTGTGATTGCATCGCCTTTGTGAAACACGCCGGAGGCGACCGTGCCGCAGAACCCGCGAAAATTCAGGTTAGGGCGGTTGACGTATTGTACCGGGAATCGGGCGTCGACAAAATTGTGGTCGCTGGCGATTTCGATGGTGTTGAGCAATTCCATCATCGGCTTGCCGTCAAACCACGGCATGTTGTCACTGGAATTGACGACATTATCACCATCCAGCGCCGACATCGGAATGAAATGAATGTCATGTAAATCAAGGGTTTTTACAAACGCCAGATAGTCGCCTTTGATTTTGTTGAAAGTCTCTTCACTGTAGCCGACCAGATCCATTTTGTTTATGGCGACAATAACATGTTTGATACCCAGCAACGACACGATAAAGCTGTGACGTTTAGTCTGGGTTTGGACGCCGTAACGGGCGTCGATCAAAATCACCGCCAAATCGCAGTTTGACGCGCCGGTGGCCATGTTGCGGGTGTATTGTTCGTGCCCCGGCGTGTCGGCAATGATGAATTTGCGGGTCGATGTTGAGAAATAGCGATACGCCACGTCGATGGTGATGCCTTGCTCTCGCTCGGCCTGCAAACCGTCGACCAGCAAGGCCAGGTCGATCATGCCGGCACCGGTGGTGCCGGATTTGACGCTGTCCGCCTGCACCGCCGCCAACTGATCTTCGTAAATCATCTTGGAGTCATGCAACAGGCGGCCGATGAGCGTGCTTTTGCCGTCGTCAACGTTGCCGCAGGTTAAAAAGCGCAACAGTTCCTTACTTTCGTGTTGAGCCAAATAGGCTTTGATGTCGGTGCTAATGAGGTCGGATTGATGGGACATGATTTTTTTCCTGAAAAAATAGATTAAAGGCGAAAGGCGAAAGGCGAAAGGCAAAAAGTAGTTATTCAAAAAGTAGTTATTATGGTTAGGCCTGGTTTCAAGTTGTTCTTGATTTAATTAGGGCAGCAAGCATTTTTGATAATTGCTCTGCTTCGTTTTTCCAAACAAAACCTGTATCTTTAGCGATATAGCCAATTTCTATACTTCCAATTCTTCTAAACGCATACTTTCCCCTTTTACCCTTGTACCTTTCGCCTGCTCTTAAAAATACCCTTCACGCTTTTTCTGCTCCATCGAACCGGCCTGATCGTGATCGATCAATCGGCCTTGGCGCTCAGAAGTCGTGGTCAACAGCATTTCCTGAATAATTTCTGGCAAAGTGGTGGCGCTCGACTCAACGCCGCCGGTCAACGGATAACAACCCAGCGTGCGGAAGCGCACTTTTTTCATTTCCACCTTGTCATCGGGACCAAGCGGCATCCGATCATCGTCGACCATGATCAACATGCCGTCTTTGTTGACAACCGGCCGTTCCTTGGCAAAATACAGTGTTGGAATAGGAATATTTTCCAGATAGATGTATTGCCAGACATCCAGTTCAGTCCAGTTGGAAAGCGGGAAAACGCGGATGCTTTCGCCTTTGTCGATCTTGCCGTTATAGAGATTCCACAGTTCCGGGCGCTGGTTTTTGGGATCCCAGCGGTGGTTTTGGTCTCGAAAGGAATAGACCCGTTCCTTGGCACGGGATTTTTCCTCGTCGCGCCGGGCGCCACCAAAAGCTGCATCAAACTGATACTTGCTAAGCGCCTGCTTAAGTGCATCGGTCTTCATGATGTCAGTATGCCGTTTGCTACCGTAGGTAAAAGGGTTGACACCTCGTCTGACCCCTTCTTCGTTGATGTGGACGATAAGGTCCAGCCCCAGATCGCGCATCAGCTTGTCGCGGAATTCAATCATTTCACGGAATTTCCAGGTAGTATCAACGTGCAGCAATTTAAAGGGCAATTTGCCGGGAAAGAAGGCTTTCAGCGCCAGTTGTAACATGACGGCGGAATCCTTGCCGACCGAATAGAGCATCACTGGCCGCTCAAACTCAGCGGCTACCTCGCGGATGATGTGGATACTTTCCGCTTCAAGCTGTTTCAGGTGGGTCAAATGATATGCAGTCATGCAGGTAATCTCCTAAAAAGTGTATTGTTGAACGCACTGCTAAAGTGTTGCATTGGTAGCAAAAAGCATGAGACGCTCCCGTAAGCTCAAGGATTGCAATAATCACAATACCGGGCAGAAGCGTATTCGCGCTCCCGTTCCACCAGCATCTGATGCTTGCAGCGTATGCAGCGGTGTATATCTGCCTTCACCTCGTTGGTTGGAGTGCCGCAGTCCTCGCAGGGCAGTCCCCGCACCTGTCCGGCCAGAGAAAATCCCGGTGCACCGCATGCTGGACAGAGCGAAGTGAGGCGTCGAGCCAGATCTTCGGCGGCCAGCCGGATATTTTCCATGCGTGTCGGATTGGCGAACGCGCGCATGTCGGTCTCGATGAAAGCACGGCGGTTCGGTGCGAAGTTCAATGCCCAGGTGACCGCATCCTCCAAGCTGGCCCAGTCTGCCAAGCCTTTACGGAGTTCGGGATGATTTTCGTCCTCCGGACGGACCACCAGGTGGTGTTCGGGAAATCCGGCCGATCGGGCGAAATCCTCTGCTCCCTCCCAACTCTCGACTACTTGGTGAGAAAAATTGGTCTTGCCTGCTGAATTTGCGACGACTTCAATGCCCAGCCGGCCATCGATCCAGATCAACAGCTCCCTGTTCCAGGGCAGCATTCCGGTGAAGGGATCGGTGCCAAAAGAGCCCTCGCTGGCGATACCGATGCAAAGCCCTGATAGTTCCATGCCGATGCGTGCTTTTTTACGCGCTGCGTCCAGTTGGCTTCCCTCGCGCGCAATGTCGCGGGTGAAGGTACCGAGAAGGTCAGTGTTGAACCCCTCCACCTTTTCCACGCGGCAACCTAGCAGCTTTGCCAGCACTGGCGCGATCACGCCTTCCTTGCCATGTTGGGTGAGCAGGGCAACCTCTTGATCGCGATAGTCGAAGATTGCCGGTTGTTGAGCGGTCTGGGTTGATTTGTTGCGCATGTTCTGTTCTGACAGTTTCCGTTAGGTTTGCAAAAAGTGCGTATCAGCCGGTATTCCTCATCCCCGCCGCGATAGCGTTAATGGTTCGCAACAGGGGTTTCATCCAGGCATTTTCGACCGGATTATTTGGGTCGATTTCCCGCACCTTACTCAATAAAAAAACCTGGAAGTAATTGAGCGGCCCGAGATAGGCATCGCGGCGATGCAGGGAATCAGCCAATGCCTGATTCTCTGCCAGCAGCCGGTCTGCCTCCGCGATGTCAAGAATCCAGTCCACGCAACGTTGGTACTCGGTGGCAATCAGGCCATGGACGCGCTTGCCGGTTTCCGGATCGGCGCACAGACCGGCATATTCACTGGCGATGTCCATGTCCGATTTGCTGAGCGCCATCTGGGCGTTACTCAACAGATTGCGAAAAAACGGCCAATCCCGGTACATTTGCCGCAACTTTTCCAGACGCTCTGGTTTGCCGCTACACCAGGTCGACAGACTCAAGCCGATGCCGTACCAGGCGGGAAAGGTCTGCCGCGACTGGGCCCAGGAGAACACCCAACCAATGGCGCGCACCGAGTTTTTTGAGCGATCCCCTTTTTTACGGTGCGACGGCCGCGAACCGATGTTAAGTCCGCCGATTTCGCCGACTGGTGTTGCTTCGTAGAAATAATCCAGGAATCCGGGGGTGCGCTCGGTCAGTTCGCGGTAGCTGTGTTCGCCGATTCGCGCCAGATCGTCCATCACGGCCAAATCCTCCGGTCGGTCGCGTGGCACGGGTTGCACCAGGCTGACACTGGCTTTGAGCAGGCCGGTCACCCCCATCGTTAATTCGTAGATCGCGGTTTCCATATTGTTGTAGCGGTAGAACAGCACCTCGCCCTGCTCGGTGAATTTGATCTGTCCACGCACCGTATCCGGCGGCTGCGCCAGTATGGCTTCGTGAGTGGGGCCGCCGCCACGACCTACCGTGCCGCCGCGGCCATGGAAGAGACGGCACTTGAGTCCCCGCTGTCCGGCTATGGCGATGATTTGCCGCTGCGCTTGTGACAGCCCCCAAGCCGAGGCCAGAATGCCGCCGTCTTTGCAGGAATCGGAATACCCCAGCATAATTTCCTGGCTGTCGCCCGAAACCCGCAACAATTCCCTATAGACCGGGGTTTCGAACAGCCGTGTAAGCACCTCTTCA
>Ga0208508_1000454_pt1 | contig 11225 bp, 5 predicted proteins | sample LakWasMeta1_LOW4_2_FD_183853 | JGI IMG/M metagenome (GOLD analysis project Ga0208508, IMG submission 183853) | Freshwater sediment methanotrophic microbial communities from Lake Washington under simulated oxygen tension - Sediment Metagenome... | ecosystem: Environmental > Aquatic > Freshwater >...
GGTACCGGCATGATAATTACCGGTGCCGATGTGAGCGTAACGGCGCAGGCCGTTATAATCCTGCCTAACCACGTAAACCACTTTACTGTGGGTTTTTAAGCCCACCACCCCGTAAGTTACATGGATACCGGCGCTTTCCATGCGATGCGCCCACTTGATATTGGCGGATTCATCAAAGCGCGCTTTCAACTCAACGACGACCGCTACCTGTTTGCCGTTTAATGCGGCATCAATTAGGTACTGAACTATCTTGGTGCCCGCTGAGGTGCGATAAAGCGTCATTTTAATCGCTTGCACATTCGGGTCGCGACTGGCTTCTTTAACAAAGCGTTCGACCGTGGTCACAAACGATTCATAGGGATGTTGCAATAAAATGGAGCCTTGCTCGCGAATGGCATGGAAAATATTCGGCGCGCCAGCCAGCTTAGGGTGATCGACCGGATGATGCGGTGGATCGAACAAATCCGGTCTGGCAATGCTGCTAATCTGAAACAAATCGTTCATTGCCAGGCGCTGGTCAACGACAAAAACATCCTGTTCTTCATTAAGCCCCAACTCTGCCGCCAGCATACCGCTTTGCAATTTTGCCATGGTTGCTGCCACTTCCAGGCGAATGACCGGTGCAAATTTACGCTCGCGCAATTCTGATTCAATCATTTGCAACAGGTCATCGGCCTGCTCTTCATCTTGCTCAGTCATAGCATTTCGCGTCACCCGAAACTGATCGCAAAAAGCGATCCTCATGCCGGGAAACAGCAAATCAAGATTATTGGTAATCAAATCCGCCAGGCCGATATAAAGATGTTCATTGCCCACCTGGATAAAACGCGGCACGCTGGAACTGACCGGCACTTTGATCCGCACCAGCGTCATATCGCTAGACTCTGACTCACAGACACCGGTCAGTAAATTTAAGGACAAGTTAGAGATAAACGGGAAAGGGTGCGCAGGATCGATTGCCTGTGGCGTTATCAGCGGAAAAATATTCTGAATATAATGGTCACGCATGGCTTGTTGCTGATCTTTAGTTAGATCAACAAAAGGCAAAAAACGAATGCCCTCTTCTTTCAGCAATTCAATAAGTTGCGTCAATAGTTCTTGTTTTTTAGCTTCAAGCTCTCGCACCACGGCATAGCATTCAGTAATTTGCTGCTGCGGCGTACGGCCATCCACACTTAACTCACTAATCCCGGCACCGACCTGTTGTTTAAGGCCGCCTATCCGTTTCATAAAGAACTCATCCAGATTGGAACTGACGATGGCAATAAACTTAACCCGCTCCAATAACGGCGTGCGCTCATCTTCAGCTTCCCACAACACGCGTTTATTAAACTCCAGCCAGGTCAATTCACGATTGAGGTACCATTCTGGCGCTTTAAGATCAAAACGCTGAGCTTTAGGCTCAGAAGTTAAGGTTGGTTTAGATTGTGTAGTCATTATTGATAGTTATTACCGGTCATTTAAATGAGAATTGCCGTATGGCTGTTAAGCTTAAAACAGCTAACAGCAGCAGCTTTCGTCATGCTGATTTTTACTCAAACGCTGTTCAACAAAAAAACTGTTTCCCGGTATTTTTTTAGCCATTTTTTTAGCGGCTGAGGCTAAATCGGCAATTTCAACATGTGAGTTGCACTGGACAGTAGCTTCCGGGCTAATTAAGCCTACAGAAAGACTAATCAGCGGAAAAAAACATTTTTCCCCATTTCTGCCTTCGGCATGAATACCGCCGGATTTTACGTCTTCGGTTTTGTAGTAAGTGGGTACGATGCACTCAAAGCTACGCAAAATGGCTTCGCATCGCACTAACCAGTCGGCACAGGTAAAAATGACGATAAAATCATCACCACCTATATGACCGACTTGCCCGTCTTCCGGCAGTATCTTCTGTGTCAATAAGTTAGCAACCGCTTTGATAATGTCATCACCGGCACTGTAGCTGTAAACGTCGTTAAATGGTTTGAAATTGTCCAAATCGAAATAACCAATGCTGAAAACTGATTTATTGACAAGTAACTGATTGATTTTTTCATTGAATGGGACGCTGCCGGGCAACAGTGTTAGTGGGTTGGCATGCTTGGCATGATGTATTTGCTGTTGAGTAATATATTCAAGTAAATCCAACAACGTACCTATTCCTGCGTATTCGCCATTATTGGTAATAATAAAGGCTTGATCATTTCTCATCGCAGTAGTCAGGCTTTTACTGACTTCTGCAATCGGCGTACTTTGATCAACAAAAAATGGTAGGTGGTCTATAAACGAATTGATCGGTTTTTTTCCATAGAGTTCAATCCCATAGCGACTGGAAAAAAGCTTAGAAAGAAAACTGTCCCGATACATAATGCCGGACGCTCTTTTGTTATCGACCAGCGGCAAAATGGTCAAATCGCTATTTTGTTGAAATAACTCCATAACACTGTTGATTGGAGTATCTGCAGAAATTGGGGTGATAGCTTTGATAATACGCGCAGCTGTCGCGGTGATTGATTGTCCAGGAAGATATTGTTCGCTACGTATAGTTACAAACAATTCGCTGTTGACGAGTTCTAAAGGCATAGCCGCGGGCCTGGCAAAATAATAACCTTGGGCATGAGTGATACCGAGTTTTTCTACTGTAATAAATTCTTCTTTGGTTTCGACACCTTCGGCAATCACATTGCAATTAAGTGAGCTGGCAATATCTTGAATGGAACGCACAAAATTCAACTTGACCGGATCTTCGTGCAAGCCCTGTATAAAATGTTTATCTATCTTTACATATTCAGGCAACAGCTCAGACCACAGCCTTAATCCTGAATAGCCTGCCCCCAAATCATCCAGGGCAATTTCAAAGCCCATATTTCGGTAGTGATTGACCGCTTCGCGTATTAAATCGTAATCATCGGTTGGTTGATGTTCGGTTAGTTCGATCACCACTGAGCGTGGATCAACACCATATTGATCAAGAAACCTAAGTGTTTCGCCGGTTTTAAACTCCGGCTCTAAAAGAACCGCCGGCGTAACATTGATAAACAATTTTTCGGGGATGTTGAGACTTGCGTAGCTGTCAATGGTGATTTCCCTACACAAGAATTCAAGCCGGGTACTTAAATCATAGCGCTCAGCGGTTTCAAAAAGATTAAACGGGCTATGTAATGGACTGTTCGATGGTCCGCGAATTAGAGCCTCATAGCCCATAATTTCTCTTTTAGTTAAGGAAATAATCGGCTGAAAATGGGGCGTTAATTGTTTTGTATCGAGAATTTTGAGCAATTCATTTTGCAAGGAGGACGACATTCAATAGACCTAATAGAAATACCAAGTTTTCCTAGCATAGAGCCGATTTATGACATTGATATGACAAAAAGACTCATAGGAATACTGAAAATGGTTCCAGAAATGGTATTTTGATTTCACGAACCTGCGAGATTTCATGTTTTTTTACACCTATACAAAAAAGCCGGAGTTACCCGGCTTGATTGATTTTGGTTAAAACAGCGCAATCAGCTATTTTGATTTTTCCTACGTGCCAATGACAGTAATGCTAAACCACTGCCAAATAACCAGACAGCCGCCGGCACAGGCACGGCGGCAACATTTAAAGAACCGAAACCTGAATCGCCAGCGACTGTTTGATAAGAAAAATAGGCTACATCTTCCGGTAAGCCTGATCCTAAAGCTGATACCAAGGCAAACGAAGGATCGATGCTACTTACCAAGTAACTGACACCGAGGAATGAGCCATCAAGAAAATCAGCAGTGGGCGTGAAATCAGCATTAGACAGGTTGTAAGCTGAAGATAAAAAATTGAACGTCAACGACGACAAGTCAACAAATTCTGACCCTGAGTTAGTCAAAGTTGCATTGTCGTAAGCAAAACTGCCGTTATAAGTTTCACCAGCCAGCAACCCAGAATCGATAGCACCGCTGAAGTTGTAATTGACTAGCGCCGCTTCGGCCGCAGGCGCAATCATCAATGCACCGCACAAACTGACGGTGGCAGCAATTTTTAAACATTTAAACATAACAATAATCCTATTAAATCAAAGTCTCTAAGCCGCCTCCCAGTGATGAAAGGCGGCGCTTGAGTAGTTTGTTAAGCAGCTAGTTGGTTAAGCCGCTTAGAAAGTGAAATTGGCTGCGTTGTTCAGGTTACTGATGCTGGTATTGTTGACCACGATTAAAGCCCGTTGTACAGCAGGGCCCGCGCCGTCGGCGTCGATATAAATAATCGTATTAGCGCCCGATGCTGCAAACTTGACGATGCCATCAGCAAGCGGATCAGCGCCTTGATAACCCAGGCTTTGCAGTAACGCAGTCAACACAATCTTATCTTCACCCAAGGTAAAGTCAGTGATCGTGTCGATACCGTCCGCAGTGGTGACGTAGACGAACTCATCTACACCCAAGCCGCCGGTCAACGTATCTGCACTGCCCAAGCCGGTGAGACGGTCTTTACCTGCCGTTCCGCTCAAAATGTTTCTGGCCGACGTGCCCTCAAGAATATTGATGGTTTCACCCAAGTGCAGACCGATAACCACAGGATCATGATCGGAAGTACGAAACGGATTGACGGCATACAGCGGCAGCGCGGCAGGTTTTGCTTCAAAAGCAGCCTCGCCGGTATCTTTAATGGTGTCGTTGTAATCCATAGACGGCGTTTCGTCGGCATTGATATGCCAATCGGCGGTGCCGGTGACTTGCGGCAGCAGCGTGTTACTTGCCAGCGCATGGTCGAGATAACCGGTTTGACCGTCGAACACATAAGAATAAGCCGCATCGCCACCAAAGGCTTTGACTAGGTTGGTGTAGTCGTCAACCGTATTGGCAGTATCGTCAGTGCCGTTTTCAATCGCTTTGATCGGGTCTTCTTTAGCGTAACTATTCAAGTCGCCGATAATCAAAAAATCCGGGTCGCCGCTGTTGGTCGGGTCGCTATGCAACCAATCCACCAATGCCATTGCCGCATCTTTACGAGTCAGGTTGCAGTTGCCTTGACCATCGCTGTTATCAGCATCACCAGTACAGGCCGAACCTTTCGATTTGAGATGATTGACAGCAACCGTCAGTTTTTCGCCGCTAGCAGCCTGACTGAATGTTTGCGCCAGCGTCGGACGATTTTTATCGTCGATAAAACGCGCATCAACGCTGGTAGTCAGCAATTTATGGCTACCGACCGGCGACACGGTTGCCGTTTTGTAAAGCAGGCCAACCTTGATCGCATCGGTACCGATAATGCCGGTGTTGATGTAATTAAAAGGTCCGCAACCGCTGATGGCATTGGCGGCCGTGACCAATGAGCTCAGCGAGGCCGTGGCGTTATTTTCAATTTCCATCAAACCGAAAATGTCCGCATTGATGCCGCACAAAGCCGTTGCCGCCTTGTCGGTTTGACGAGCCAGTTCGGCAGCCGAATCGGCGCCACGACAATCCTGCCCACCATTGCACGGGCCGGAAGTGCTGCTAGAAGTCGTATCAATGGTAGTGAAATAGTTCAATACGTTGAAGCTGGCTACCTTAAGCGTTCCCCCGACCACTGGCGACGTGGTTTTACGTGGATTAGCCGGGGTAAAGGTGTAATCGACCAGCTCTTCTACGGGACGGATACGCCATTGCGAGAAAGCGTATTGCAGTACGCCGGTCAGGTTAGCTATTGTATCGCCGCCTCGGAAACTATTGGTGGTGCTTAGACCGCCGGTTGGATACGGTAACGGAATGTTGTTGCTGACTGCGTAGGGAGTAATATAAAAATTCGACGTATCAACACCATCATCCAGCACAATCTGGCGCTTGGCCAGCGTGATTTGCTGATTGATTAAACCGGTGGCGCTGGGGTTGCTGACACTGGTAAAGGTCGGAATACGTCCGCCCTGGCTCAGTACCAATTGCCCGTAACGTTCCAATTCAAAATATTCCGACACTTTCAACGTCGTTGGAAATTTCACCAACATGCCTTCAAAGGGCTCGTAATAGTTGTTAATAGCTGTGGTGGCGTTAGCCAAATTGCCATTGGGTACGTTCGGCACAGGTAATGTCAATGTCGCAGCCGTCGGAATCACTTGACTGCCGGCACACACTTGAACATTGGAAGCGCTTAATTGCGTTGACCCAAAAGACTCGCCCGGCGCGCCTGTAACACGCACTTTATCGCCTACGTTAACGCTGGTGAGTGGCGCGGCGCCCTCGAACACAAAAATACCTTCTGAAGTCGCGGGGTTGCCGTCAGCATCGGCATCTTCTTCCTGGACAAAAAAGCCGCTCAGTGAATTAGCACTGGTGCCCTGATAATCAGCGACGACGATCCCTTCAATGTCGATGATGCCACTGAGTGACGTAGCCGTGCCGCTGCCTTGCACCGCCGAGATCTTGGTTGCAGCATCGCCGCAAGCGCTGACGTCATTGTCGGTAATAGTGATATTTTGTGCAGTGCTAGCGCCGAGAGAAAGGCCAGCTGAGGTGCCAGTGATTGTCACACTCGCGATTTCGTTGCCTTCCACATCAGTGTCATCGACCACCGTAAAAGTAACCGAACCTGTACTGCTGCCACTTGGAATCGTGATGACTGTATTGCTCAAGGCATAATCGCCCGCGGTAATACCAGTGCCGCTAACACCCAGAGAGACGGTTTGATTGCTGGCGACCGGTGTGGATGTCGTCGCTGTTACCGTGATGACTGAAGCGCCTGTTTCGGTTCCGACATTGGTACTGACAGAAAGGTTTACCGATGAATTAGAACTTAAGCCAATATTGCGTGGATTCGGAGCGCTGGTGGCAAAATCACTGCTGTTATTGTCGGTGTCAGTGGCACCGCTGTTAATACGTAAATCAGCTGTAGTATTTGATGGTGCAGGCGCGGGGCTGGTTTCAGAACAATTAGTAGCGGCACCAAAGCCAATTAAATCCACCACATTGACCGTTGGGCAAGTGCCCGTCAATGCCGTTTGATTACTAACCAAAGCCACCTTGCCGGCAGTGCCGCTCATGGCAATCGTGCCGGTCGCATCTGGCGTTGGCAGATTGGTCGTGCCGCCGGCACCAACGGCTTCTTGCACGAGATAATACTGACCTGGCGCCAAGGTAACGTTGCTCAGATTGGTTTTCTGCCAAGTAGAACCCGCACTTGAAGCATATTGCACAGACATGCCGTTCAGGCTGACGGGTGTACTGCCCCGGTTGAATAATTCAATGAAATCGTTTTTATAAGTCGCGCCATTGTTGCCACCGCCACCATAAACTTGGCTAATGACGACATTGGGGCTAATGGCATGGGCCATTGGAACGAAATTAAGCGCAGCAAATACCGCTAAAGCCAGTGGATGCCGTTTATAGAAATGTTTTTCAGTCATGGTTTTTCCTGGTGATTTTGACTCATGAGTAATGGGATAGTGAGGATGACCCAACCTGACTCACAGAAAAATTGCCAATGACCGGGTTAATTATGCCGAGTGACGTCCAAAAATTTTAGCCTCAGCTTCTGCGAGCTGGATCACATTCTACGGTGGGATAAATAGAGAAACGGTTAAGAAACCATGACGTTTTGCGGACAATTTGGTGACATGTAATACAAAGGCGTGGATTACTGCGACTCAGTTTGATTGCTTTGTAGGAGCGGGCCTGTCAACGAACAAAAAATTGTCAAATGTATTACATTTCATCAAATCTTCATCAACTGATAATAACTTCATCACATCCCTCCCCTACTCTAGCCCGCTCTTTAATCAAGATGTTCACCTTCTTCTGGAGTAGCCCCCCAATGACTAATAAACTTTTTTTCGCCGCAGCATTGCTGGCGGCGCTATGCGGCCAAGCTGAGGCGGCTAGCCTGATCGCCGATGGCGCATGGAATGCGTTTGACGTAGATAATTCCGTTTCTAACTCAGGAAATCTGGAATGGATCGATTTAGATAACAATGCCTTGAGCTTTGACTTCACTTTAACCGAATCCGCGTATTTAAAAGTGGTTGATGGCGGTTTTGCAGGCGATCGTTTCAACGTTTACGACAATGGCGTTTTGCTTGATCAAACCTCGGCTGTCGCCAATACCTATCCCGGCAGCATTGGCCTTAATTTTGATACAGCATTTGTCAGCGATATTTTCAGCAAAGGTTTGTTTTTGTTAGGTGCTGGTAGCCACAGCATCACAGGGCTGTTAAGCCAGTCTGCTTTGGATGATTCAAACTTGCCCATTAACGCCACGGTCGGCGCGGTCAGCCTGACGGCGGTGCCGTTGCCTGCCGCAGATTGGTTGTATTTAACCGGTACTGCTTTGATGGGCTTTGTTTCCCGTCGCCGCAAAGCTAATAATTTGGAGCAAGCATCATGAAATTGAACAAAATTGCGATGGGTGTTGCGCTGAGTTTGACGGCATTAAGTTGTGCCAATGCAGAAACAATAAATCTTGCTAGGCCAGAACGAGTCAAAAAAGATCTCTCATCTGCTGCAGAAATAAATCTCTCACCTGCGCCAATCAACATAAGCTCAGCCAGCCCAGGAGGAAATATAGCGCTTTCATCAAGCCCTAAGCCAACAATCAATTCTTCCGTTAGACCAGATATTGTTGGTGGAGAAATGAAACTCTCACCAAAACTTGCACTTGTACCCGAAGTCAGGATCAGCTCAGCCGGAAACATACAGCTTTTAGGAGGTCCTACGACAACAATCAAAATAGTTGCCTTCAACGACTTTCACGGCCAACTTGAATCACCGGGAACACTGCGTAAAGATCCAGGTGCCGGCACACCCAATGTAGCGGTCGGCGGCGTCGACTGGATGGCGGGCTATATCTCTAAATTAAAAAGCCAAAACCCGAATACCGTGGTTGTCTCAGCGGGCGACATTATCGGCGCAACTCCTTTGGTATCTGCCTTATTCCATGACGAAGGCACGATTGAAACTATGAATCGCTTAGGACTGGATTTTAATTCAGTCGGAAATCATGAGTTTGACGAAGGCAAAACTGAACTTAAACGCATGCAAACCGGCGGCTGTCATCCTACTGATCCAAACACCTGTCGCGGTGTAGACGTAGGCACGCCGGTACCTTTTGAAGGTGCTAAGTTTAAATTTCTGGCGGCCAATGTTGTAGATACTGCTAACGGCAAAACAATTTTTCCATCGTTCGCAATTAAAGTTGTCGATGGCGTGCGCGTCGGTTTTATCGGCATGACTTTAAAAGAAACCCCCACCATCGTTACGCCAAGCGGCGTGGCGGGGCTGGAGTTTAAGGATGAAGCAGCAACCGTCAATGCGTTGATCCCCCAACTACGGGCGCGTGGCGTTGAAGCCGTCGTGGTATTGATTCATCAGGGCGGCGTTGTGCCGACTACGCAAAGCGTTTCCACCATCAATCTGTGCGATGGCGGCTTAAGTAACTCCCCTATCAAAGCCATCGTTAACCAGCTGGATGATGAAGTTGATCTGGTCATTTCAGGCCATACCCATCAAGCCTACAATTGCCAAATCGCCAACAAAGATGGCCGCCTGATCTCGGTTACCAGTGCCAACGCGCAAGGCCGGGTATTAACTGACATCAACTTGACTGTTAACAAAGCCATCGGCGAAGTCAGCGCAGTGTCGGCAAACAATATCGTCGTCGATCGCACCAATTCAGCCGTCACGCCTAACGCTGCGATTAAATCAATCGTCGATAAGTACAAAACAATCGCCACACCTATTGCCAATCGTGTAATCGGAACCATTAGCGCAGATATTACTCGTGCCCTTACTCCTGCCGGTGAATCCGCGTTGGGCGATGTGATAGCTGATGCTCAGTTGCTGGAAACCCAAGGCGTCGGCTTTGGTGAGGCCGTGGTGGCTTTTATGAATCCCGGCGGCATACGTGCTGATTTGACTTATGCGCAAAGCGCAGCTGAAGGCGCTGGTAACTTGACTTACGGGGAAGCATTTACCGTGCAACCTTTTGGCAATACGCTGGTTTCTTTGACCTTGACCGGTGCGCAAATCCACACCTTGTTAGAACAGCAATTTACCGGCTGTACCGTTGGCTATCCGGCAAATGCCCCGGTAACGGGCCAACCTTTCAACCGTATCCTACAAGTCTCCAACGGCTTTAGTTATGACTGGCAGGAAAAAGGCACGCCTTGCGATAACGTTGATCCAGTCAGCATCAAGATCAACGGCGTTCAGGTTGATCCCGCTGCAAGCTATCGCGTTTCGGTTAACAACTTCATGGCCGATGGCGGCGATCAGCTCTATGTATTAACACAAGGCACCAACCGCTTGGGCGGCGCACTCGATTTAGATGCGCTGGAAAATTATTTTAGCGTCAACGGTCTGGTAGCGCCTGGTCCCAAAAACCGTATTAACTTGCTACCGTAATTTCACTTAAGGACCGTAGGATGGGTAGAGCATCGCGAAACCCATCATCATCGGCATGGGTTTCACTGCGTTCTACCCATCCTACGACACTGGACCGAAAAATCGTATTAACTTGTTACCGTAATTTCACTTATGCAACCTTAGTAGTCCTCACAAGCCCGCTAGCTCAATGAGCTGGCGGGCTTTTTTTTGATTTAGGAAGTTTAAATGCTACAGATTGTGGTGTGCACAATAGCCCAATCGAAGTGGAAATTTCGTAGGTTGGGCTGAGGCACGAAGCCCAACACATCGAAGCGTCGAATTGTTGGGCTTTATTGCATTCAGCCCAACCTACAGCCCTACCCTTGCGTTCGTCTGGTGACATGGCGAACATCAATACCATCAATCATGAAAATCATGTACTCGGCAATGTTTTTACAATTTTCATTGCAACGCTCCAACGCGTTCATCATTTGCATAACACCTAGTGCACTACCAATCATGCGTGGATCTTGCATGATAATGGTTAATTGATGCCTGACACCTTCCTGTAATTCACTTTGACATTCTCGACCATTCTGCAACAGCGAGTAAACTTGACTGGCGTTTCTATCTTCGCAGGCTATCAAAAGCTTGATCAGTATCATATTGACCAGATTGCCGATCTTAACTATATCTGAAAAAAGTTTTGAATTAAGGGGGCTGGTTTTAGGATAACAAAATACCGTCATCAACCGTGCAAAGCTGTAAATTTCGGCGCTCATATTTTGTAATTCAACCGCAATCTTAGACGTTGAAATGACGTTACGCAGATCGTTTGCTACTGGCGAGTTCAGCGCTAGCAATGTCATTACTTCATTATCAATCTCAAGTTGATAATGGTTGATTTCTTTGGCTTTCGACATTATTTTTTGTGCCAATTTTATTTC
>Ga0208508_1000455_pt1 | contig 11219 bp, 10 predicted proteins | sample LakWasMeta1_LOW4_2_FD_183853 | JGI IMG/M metagenome (GOLD analysis project Ga0208508, IMG submission 183853) | Freshwater sediment methanotrophic microbial communities from Lake Washington under simulated oxygen tension - Sediment Metagenome... | ecosystem: Environmental > Aquatic > Freshwater >...
CGGATGCTATTTAAAACCAGCTCAGCGGTTTGGTTTAGCTCATCCTTAAAACCTTGCACATTTTTAAAGTCGATAAAAAATGAATGGCTGTAAGTATGGTTACCGATACTGTGTCCTTCTGAATCTATTTGTTTTAACAGACTTTCATTACCGTGAATGTTTTTGCCAATCACAAAAAAACTAGCTGTTGCCTTGTATTGAGCTAATAGTGCGAGAACTTGCGGCGTGTATTCTGCATGAGGTCCATCATCAAACGACAGGGCAATGATTTTTTCTGAGGTTTCTGCCGAACAATAAGCAGGCGCGAAAAAGTTGGCTTGAATAACAGATGAACCATAAATGAGATATGCCAAATAAACCGCACTTGGTAATATCAGCCACCATAAAGTAATGGCAAAAAACCAGTTCAGCAACGCAATAACGCTAACGGCTATCAACAAACAAAGGCGGATAGTGTTGTAAGTCATAAATCCCTCGTTCTATATCCAATCAAAGGCGAAAAAACCAGCGCAGTTAAAATCCCCACCGCGACCGTAAATCCAAACGCATGAACAATTTCTGTGGAACTGACCGCTAACAAGCCAAACGCCAATAAAGTGGTTAAGGCGGATACGGTTACTGCCAATGAGGTACTGACGCGTTTATCTTCGTCTTTTTGCTTGGCTTTATCTGCCATAAAAAAGAAAATCGCATCATCAACGCCTATGCCCAGCACCAGTAATAAGGCAAATAAATTAAACAAACTAAACAACTGGTCAAACCAGCCCATGGTTGCTAAAGCAACCAATGCAGCCACGACAGGTACGGCCGTGATATTCAAACTATTTCGCCAGCCAAACTTTAATCCTAAACCGATAAAAACTACCATATAAGCCGCAATAATTAAGCCACTGACGCGAATTCTATACCGTGCAAACAAGGATGATAATTCATCGACTTGATCCACCCACGTTACACCTTGCAAACTTTGCAGTGTAGGAAAGATTGATAAGTCACGAACGCCTGTTAAAGACACCATGCTTAAACAACGCCGCTCATCACACCCTAACCATAATTGTTGCTTGGCTTCATCGGCTGTTTTTAGCCATTCGGGTAATGAAATTGTTTTGTCTTTTGCCGTGCTAAATTGCTTTAGTTCAATGTCAATCGCCTGCTTACTAAAGCCCAGCTCGGTCATATAGTGTTTTACCAACCCAGATTCATACAGCGTTTTGCTCAGTAGTTGGTAATTGCTGTGCTGGTTTTGTTCATTCACCCAATAATCACTTATGCCTTGATAAGCCATCAATTCATGTTGTTGAGTGAATAGTTTTAACCGTGCTAGCAGTTGCTGTTCATTGTGATGCCAGTCATTTACATCACGTCCTGATACCAAAAAGAACTGGTTTTCCTGACTGACAGGCAATAACTGCTTAATTTTATTGGCAGTGTTAAGTAATGTAGCAGGGGCAGATTGCAACAAGCGCACATCATCACGCGGCGTTAGTTGCCACAATCCACCCGCGACAAACACAATAAAAATCGGTATTAACCAACGGCGGTTTTTTAATAGCCAAATAGGCCAATGCTGTTGCCAATAACGGGCAACTCTTAACATGATAGGTTCGTGTGTGTGCCTAAAGCCTGTCAGCAATAACGGAAACAATAACACCACTGTCAGCCAAGCGACTAACAAACCCACTGCTGAAAACAATGCGACTTCTTGTAAAGCAGGGAAGGGCGAAAATACCAGCCCGATATAACTTAATAAATTAGTGCATAAACCGATGACTAAGCCAGAGAAAATATAGCGCAAGCCCTGACGCGGTTGCCAGTCTTTTGCCCCGAAACTGTCGCACATAAAATGAATCGCATAATCATCAGCGACACCGATTAAACTCGCGCCAAACACGAGGGTAATAATATGCACTTTGCCAAAAAACAGCACACACGCAACTAACGCGGCAAACAAACCGCTACCAATTGCCAGCGATGATAATAACAGCGGTCTGAGACTGCGAAACGTCAATAACAGCAAGACAATAATGCCAACACTAGAGCCAACACCGACCGTTGAGATTTCTTGTTTAGCCGAATCTGCGCCGTAAGCGGTAAATAATGGCATTCCTGTTACCATCAACTCGCCGCCCGCCGCTTGCACTTGCGCAGTAGCATTATTGACTAAGGTCAGCAAGGTTTCCAACTTATCCAACTGCAAATGCTCGTCTTGCAAATCCGTCAATAACAACGCCCAAAAGCGATTCGCATTATGCAGAACCACAACACCCTGTTCCACGTTCAGCTTAAGCGGATTTTGCGCATTAAAATAACGGCTGAATAATAACAAGGGATCATGTTCCAAATCACTTGCCAGTATTTGTGCCATCGGGCTATACAGAGTTTCCAGATTTTGGCTGAGCAGGTTTTTGGGATTATTGGCTAAGGTGCGTTTTGTCTCGGCATCCAGCAACTGATAACGGTAGGGAAATAATTGCTGATAATTGTTCACCGTCTGTTGTATCGGCAATTCCAGCATTAAGGTTTTAAACAAACCGCTTTGTTGTAACTGCTGTTTGAGTTGCCGTGCTTGCGTAATCGCTTCTTGAGAACTTGCCGCCCCTGTTAGCCAAATCACTTTGCGATTCAGTAGTTCATTGTGTTGCTGAACCGCGTTAGCTATTTCTGGTTTTTGTTCAGTGACGGGCAGTAATGCCAAAAAGCCTGTTTCCAGCCAGTCTTTAGTCAATGCTCGACTGCCCAGCACGCCGATAACCAGCATACCCAGCAACCAAAGCCATGCAGTAACTCTAGGGTGATAAACGTTCAAAATCGGCTTGTTGTTGGTGAGTTAATTGTTCGGGATGAGTGATTTGAGCAAAACTAATACGCGTTAAATTACCATTCACTTCCTGTATGTCCAGCACGCGTAATTCAGTATCGCCGCTCAGCACCATAGAGCTGATTATTTTTTTTAATAATTCATCTTTAGGCGTGAGTTGCAAACGCCACGCGGATTTTTTAGCTTCACCAGTGATGACAAAGCCTTCGCTTAACTGCTGTAAATCGCCACCCAGCATGGCTTTAAACACCTTGCCAAATGCTGGTGGTACGGCTTGTTCGCCTTGCCCTGTCAACAAATGGGCTTCATTAACTAACAGCAAGGATGGAATCGGCGTAAGGGTTTTCCAGATAACGCCTTTACTTTGAGAATAAGTAAACGATCCCTTAGAAATTAAAGGCTTGCGTAAAATCTTCAAGCGTTTTTCTTGTTGAAACTCGCCTTGCGTGATGGGAGTTTTGACTAACTGTATGGTAATGTTTGCTAATACGTCAGCGGCGTAGCTGAGATTACATGACAGCAGGAACAGGAATAAGGCTTTAAGAATCATCACAAGAGGTTATAAATATAAGTGAGACAGGATGTACCGACGATAGTAGGCGCATCATTCGTGTCAACTCGAACGAGCGCGTTCGTACCTCAGTGCATCCTATGTAGCGCATCTTATCGAGTTTATTCATTGAACAACCCAGCAAAATCATCATCCCAAAACGGACTTTCCTTTTTAGGAAACATATAAGCTGAGCCGTCGCTCGAAACGTAACTAGCATTGTCTTGCAATCTGGTTTTACTGAGGAAACCGACACCTACAACATGATCCCGATTTTGACTTGAAAGGAAATCACTAACATGTTGTTGGAGTGCTGTTGGCGGTTGATTTTGGTCGAAATCCTGTTCACTCAGAGCAACCAACGATTCCTTTTCAATGCCATGCAAACCCACTAAAAATATGCCTGCTCGATTTTTTGAAAGTTGCTTATTTGCAGACTTTGCAAGTGTATCAAAGATGTAAGGAAGCAGTTTGTCATCGTTTGAGCTTTGGATAACAAACGCAACTGCACCCGCAGATTTTCGCCCAATCATCATAACCTCACGATTGTTGGTTTGGGTGATTTGGTTAAATAAACTGTGAGTGACGAGAGGAAGTCCTTCAGAATCTACTTCACTCAGTAATCCCATGTCAAATTCAAAAATCCTCAAGTTTGCACCACTAAGCTTAGTAAACTGATGACCAGTTAATAAGTTTTCCAAGACAACATCTGCTAGTTTTTTTCTATCTTTGTATGCTTTTGGTAATCGATCATCAACAGTAAGCACTACTGATAAACCGAGTTGAGGTTTGCTTGCTACAGATTTCAATTTCGAGGCAAGTAGATGATGAAATTCAAGAGCTTCTCTACGATGAATCTTTCGACCCTTGTCATGAGAGATTAATTTGCATTCAACTTCAAGTCCTGCTGAACCAAGATTATTGATAACGAAATCCATAGTGCCAGTTCCATTTATTTCTTGCCAAGAAACAGAATCTCCTCTTTTAGTGAAGTGAGTAGCTACTGTAAGTTCAAATTGGAGCGCACGTATATCGTCTGGGTTCTTTAACGCACCATGAATGCGCCTAACCAATTGACGAGCCTGATTGGGTGATGACATATCGATGACTGATAATATCTGTGCAGCAAAACTAATACAGGGATAAATGAGGTGTCTATCAGCCATCTCAATTGGAATTCGGCTATACCGATGAGTAAGTTTGCTACATAAGTCGAGACCAAACGCGATTGAATTTTCATCTAAAAGATAATCGCGCAGAAAAGGATTACCACGAATTTCTTGCTCTATTTGCTTAACTCGTTTTCGCCAATGCTCATCGCCAATTAAACTTTTGAATCGTGCAAATATACTTGGAATTTCTTGGGTATAAATTTCAATTTTCAATTGAACACCTTAATTTTTGTTATTTCCATGCTTAATGCTATTGAGTCAAATATAGCGTGTAGGCGGGGGATGAGATAATTTTATTAATGTGCTGGGATTCATGTTATCCGAACTGACACAAATTATATCGTTTAATCAAACACCACCCCCCAACTTCTCCAACAAAACCCTAGGCGATTCAAAACACATTTCTTTACTCTGGCTATCAATGGCGACTTGAATACTGTAGCCCTTAGTGAGTCTTAAACCTGTCAGCTTATCGGTAATCGAATAATTTATTTTCAAACGGTTTTCCCATTCTACAATTTCCGCCTGAACGCTAATAAGCTGACCGAATACCGCAGGTTTGGCATAACGGATTCTTAAATCTATCACAGGCCATGCGTAGCCTGAATCACGCATTTGCGAATAGTTGTAATCTATTTTATCCAGCAACGCACAACGGGCAATTTCAAAATATTTGACATAATACCCGTGCCAGACCACTTCCATCATATCGACATCATGAAACGGAACGAGTATATCCACAGTGTGTTTAATCATACAGTTGCCACTGTTGTTGACGAATGAGGACTAAGCAGGCGCGTAGTTCCTGTTCCAACGCACGGTCGGTGCTTAGAAACGGGCTACACTCGCGCACTGATTTAACGGTTTGTTGTAAATCGGGGCTTAATGTATCGAAATTGCCGCGCAGTTCCACACCTTGCACTGCGGCGAATAACACCGCCACCGCGACTTGTTCAGTGAGTTCTAAGATACGGATACAATCACGCGCTGCGATTGTCCCCATGCTCACTTTGTCCTGATTGTGGCATTCGGTGGAACGCGAAAACACGCTGGCGGGCATAGTGAGTTTAAGAGCTTCAGCCGTCCATGCGGACACGGCAATCTGCACGGCTTTAAAACCGTGATTAATCATCGCCTGTTCAGCCGTCGCGCCTGATAAATTGGCTGGCAAACCGTGATTAAATTTGGTGTCCATAAGTTGCGCCATCTGCCTATCCAATAAATCGGCAAGATTAGCGACCGCTGTTTTTAAACTGTCCATTGCAAAAGCGATATGCCCGCCGTAAAAATGCCCTCCATGCAAAACCCGTTCATTGTCAGCATCAATAATGGGGTTGTCGTTGGCACTGTTTAATTCAGTTTCAATAAACTGTCGTAGCCACGGTAGCGAATCTTCCAGTACACCAATAACATGCGGCGCACAGCGTAGCGAATAACGGTCTTGCAAGCGGGTATCGTGACGCGGTGCATGGTCGGTAACTTGTAAATCGGCGCGAATACGAGCGGCGACACGGTTTTGACCGACGTGCGCTTTAACAGCAAACAGTTGTTCATCAAAATGGTAGGCGTTACCTTTCAAGGCTATAGATGTCAGGCTGGTAATGCGGGTGCATAAGCGTGACAGATAGTCGGCGCGTTGATAAGCAAGACAGGCAACACCAGTCATCGCTGCTGTACCGTTCATAATCGCTAGGCATTCTTTGGGTTTTAGAATTAGCGGTTCGATATTTAACTGGGCAAACACGGTTTGTGTTGCTTGCCGTTCGCCTTGATACAACACCTCGCGCTCGCCTGCTAACACGGCTGCCAAATAAGACAAGGGGGTTAAATCACCACTCGCGCCGACTGAACCTTCTTGTGGTATCAACGGCAAAATATCCAATGTTAATAAAGTGGCGAGTTGTTGCAACAGCTTATAACGCACGCCTGAATAGCCACGCGCCAAACTGGTTAAACGCGTCGCTAAAATGGCACGAGTTTGCTCAGCATCAAAATAAGCACCTAAGCCGCAACCATGAAAGGTGTATAAATGGCGCGGCAGTTGTTCCACTAACGGCAGTGGAATCGATACTGTGCAGGAATCGCCGAAGCCTGTCGTTACCCCATAAACAAAGCCTTCTTCTTTTAATAACGTTTCAATGAATGCCGCGCCTTTATCAATACGGTGCATAAAATCAGGGTCGGTGCTGAGTTCAAGCGGCGTGTGTTGCTGAGCAAGTTGGCAAATATCTTCAATGCTGAGAGCGTGACCATTAAAGACGATGGCGGTTTTGTTAGTCATTATCGGTGTGCCAAAAATCGAAAAAATTGAACCATTGTAACGGTTCTTTTAAACAGTAAGTTTGTAAGCGGTCTGCATAACGCTGAATAACGTGCTGTATGGACTGCTCGCGGTTTTTTCTGGGCAAGGTTAATAAATCGCTAAAGTGGTCGAAGTAAACTGCATATTTGCCTTGCTGTTTTAAACAGAACACCGTGTAAACAGGGCATTTTAATAACGCAGCTAAAATAAATGGACCCTGTGGAAATGATGCGTCTGCACCCAGAAACCTTGCACGGCTAATGCGTTGTGAGTGACTGACGGGGGTTCGATCGGCGGCGATAATTACTAATTCACCTGCGTCAATTTTATCGCTCAGCATCATGGCAGTCGCGGCAGTTATTTCAGTAACTTGAATAAGATTTAAGCGGCTGTTGTCGCTAGTTTTATTTAACAGACGGTTAAATTTTTCCGCGTGTTTAGTATGAACCAACACGTTAATGGGTAACACTTTATCAAAATCAGCGATAACACGGCACACTTCGAGATTGCCAAGATGTGAACCTAACAACACTGCGCCGCGTCCTTTATGGATTTCGGCGATTAAGTTGTCACGTCCATGATACTGAACATCGGCTTCTGATAACGCGCCAGACCACGCGGCGAGTTTATCAATCAAGGCATTGGCAAAGCTGATGAAGTGTTTAAAGCTTAACCATAAGCCCGCGTTTAACGGCGTGAACGCGGCAATTTTGTTGAGATACGTTAGACTGGATTGTCGTGCAAGGCGATTAGTGAGCCAGTAATAACTCACGACGGGGTATAAAAATACTTGTAATACGCCGCGCCCACACAGCAAATAAAGGCGCAACAATAAACGCATTCCCCAGATAACACTGCGCTCTTCAATCTGCGCCCAGTGTTTCATTGCCAATGCCTTGCTAATAAATTTGGCACGCGTATCAGCATTCCAAAAAACAACCGCGCATGAGTCGCTGAAATCATGACATTATCGCGCCATAGTTTGAAGTGCGACACACCATCGCTGGGATAATTAACAGCGGTTGCCAGATTAATCGCCTCGACACCTTGCCAATACAAACGCACGACTATATCAATGTCAAAATCCATGCGCTGAGCGATTAGCTGGCTGTTAATCAATCGCGCAACGGCTGACAGTGGATAGACACGAAAGCCGCACATACCATCGGCGATTGCCAGCGATAAGGTGTTGATGGCTATCCAGAAATTAGTCACCCGCCGACCGTATAATCGACTTTTTGGCACCGAGTTATCAAAAGCAGGGTTGCCTAAAATCATCGCATTTGGATTTTGCTGAGCTACGTCTAAAAAGTGTGGAATATCCGCCACGTTATGTTGTCCATCGGCATCAATTTGTAGCGCGTGCGTGTAGCCTAGTTGTATTGCGGCATTAAAGCCATCTAACATTGCCGCGCCTTTGCCGCCATTTTCTGCGCGGTTTATTAGCGTAAGCCAGCTTGCGTGTTGTTTGGCGCAGTTTTCTAGTACCGCTGAACACGCGGCTGAACTGCCGTCATTGATCAGAAAACAGGGAATGCCGTGTTGTTTTAAGTTGGCGATTACCCGAACAATGGCGTGTTCGTGATTATAAACAGGGATGATGATGCAGGCTTTCATGGTTGAGTCGCGTAAATAAGTCGCCCTGAACTGTGCGTTCCAGCGGCTGAACAAAAATTAAAATACAGTTTATGGCTGGCATTATTCCACGTCAGCGTTAAGGTCAGCGTGTCCGAAGGTCGAATAACTTGGACAAATTTGAGAGCTTCCATCATGGCAAACGGTTGGTCTATAGTGAAAAAACACAAGCCGAAATGTTCAGCCCACGCAATCTGCACCACACCTGCGAGTATCGGATAGTCAGCGAAGTGATCGGGAAAATAAATCAGCTCTTCTGGGACTTTGAGCATGAGTTCCACGCTGTTGGCTGTCATGCTAACGCACTGCACTTGCGGTAATTTTTGGCTATCGGTGTCTATCAGGGCTTTAATCAGCGGCTGGTTAATTTTGCCTTGTGCGGTTAAGGGGATGCTATTTAGTATCAGCCATTTTCTTGGCAACACCACCGCATCAAACCAATCATGAAGCTGGGTGCGTAATTGCTTGATGAAGGCGTTTCTGCCAATAGTTGTTAGTTGTTCTAAACCTGATTCCGTCAATACTATCGCTGCGCCGACCATCTCCCTGTTTTTTACCATCGTAAGGGTAAAGGCATCGGCTATCCACGGCGTATCCGTCAATCGCCGTTCCAGTTCAGTTAAAGATAGGCGTTTTTCTTCGATTTTCACAATGCGATCTTTGCGCCCATGCAGGATAAACCGCCCGTTGGTTTGCAAGCTGAGATTATCATCTAAAGAAAAAATTTCATCGAGATACGGTGAGTGCAGTTGCCAGTTGCCATCAACACAGCTTAACGTCATGCCCTCAAATGTGTGCCACGCGCTGTCTTGTTGTCGCCACCCAATACCGCCTGTTTCAGAACTGCCGTAAACTTCAATCACTTGTTGTTGGCTGTGGCTGTAAATCTGTTGTCTAGCCGTGTCAGGCAACGCGCCACCTGAACTAAAAATGGCAGTTAATTGAGCGAGGCGTTGCCACGGTGATTCGTTATCCAGTCGTTTTAATTGTGCGGGGCTGGCAATCCAACACGCGGGATGATTGCCTATCGCATTGACCAGCAATTCAGGATTCATGGCGATTTGGCTATGAAAACACCGACCCGCTGATAACGACCACAACACGCGAAACAGCAAGCCGTAAATATGCTGGTGACTTACGGTTGCTAGCACCTCGGCATTGCCTAATTGCTTACCCCATTGTTTTTCCAGAGTGGCACATTCACGTTCAAATTGAATCAGGCGTTTTTCTATCGGCTTAGCTTGCCCTGTTGAGCCTGAGGTAAAAATCACCAAGCGCGTGTCATAAGGATTTAAGGATGATAATGCCGCATGGTCTGTGCTGTTGAGATGATAATCAAACGCTTGAGCATTCCAGTCGCCGATAAGCTGGCAGTGGTGTTGCATTAGTTGCTGAGCTGTTCCCGTGTGATTATTACCTGCAATCCATACCTCTTTACCCGCATTAAACAAGGCGAATAACAGCACGGCAAACGGATAGGCATCATCGGTATATAAGGCGTAACGCTGAAACGGTTGGGCGTTGAGTTGTTTAACCCAATAACTGACAGCGGCATGAAACGCATCGGCGTGATAATAATGCCCTGCATGATAAGCGATTCGAGTGGTTGAAGGTCTTGTCGTCAAGCAAGCGGATAAGGCAATGAATTTATCGGGCATGGTGTTGGGTTTTTATTCTAACAAGGTATTCACCGACCAATAACACGCCCATCATAAGATAAGCAATCAAGCCGTTGTATAAACTCCAGATTTCAACGCTACTGTACAACGCGGTTGCGAGGGCAATACTGCCATTGATGATAAAAAAACCGCACCAGATTTGCGTGACGCGACGGGTATAAATAACGCCTTCGGGTGGTAAATCAGGATGTTGAATTCTGGCAATGCGTTCAATCACACTAGGCGGCGACCATAAACTCCATGAAAATAATATCAACATCAACGCATTAACAATGGCAGGATAAAAACGCAAAGTGAGCAATTCATTACTCCAAATCGCAACGCCGCAATACAGCATTCCAACCAGTAACAGCGGGCTACTCCAATGTTTAACGCTATAACTTGCCGCCAGTCTAATAGCTAGCAACACACACAATAAACTGGCGATTTTCCACGGTGCTAAATATTGTGTACCGAAATACACCGCAAAAGGATAGAGCATGGTTAGAAAACCGATGAAGCCGTTGATTAGTATGCGCATATTAATGCAGCATACGGTAAACCGCATCCACCACGTCACCAATCGTCCGTGCTGTTTTAAAATCTTCTGGTTTAACGGGTTTACCTGTCGTTTCTTTTAGCCGTACTATCATGTCGATGGCATCAATGCTGTCAAAATCAAGGTCTTCATAGAGTCGAGCGTCTAAAGTAATATCGTCTGCATCCAGCTCAAACAACTCGACCATGATAGTTTTTATCGCGGCTAAAATATCTTCACGCGTGTTCATCATAGCGTTAACCTCGCACCGATTGAATATAAGCCGCTAAGCTCGACACTGAAGAAAAAATCTTCACTACATCTTCTTTTTCAGCCTCAATTTTTACACCATATTTTTTGCGTATCGCCAGCCCCAACTCTAACGCGTCGATTGAATCTAATCCTAGACCTTCATTAAACAACGGTGCGTGACTGTCTATATCGGCAACGCTGAGGTCTTCCAACGCTAGTGCATCAATGATTAATTGTTTTAATTCTGTTTCCATAATTCTCTTTGTTGAGTGAAATAATGTTCTAAGTAGCGAT
>Ga0208508_1000456_pt1 | contig 11191 bp, 12 predicted proteins | sample LakWasMeta1_LOW4_2_FD_183853 | JGI IMG/M metagenome (GOLD analysis project Ga0208508, IMG submission 183853) | Freshwater sediment methanotrophic microbial communities from Lake Washington under simulated oxygen tension - Sediment Metagenome... | ecosystem: Environmental > Aquatic > Freshwater >...
AATAAGAATAAAAGCAATAATTAATGTAACATAGCCACCTTCTGCAAATTTTGTAATATTGGCAACAAAGAAACCAAATTCTATGGTTAAATATATTGTTATTATTGGTACCATAAAATACACTTTTACTCTTTTTAATATCATATAATAATTGAGTAATACCGTAGTCATTATCATACATAATATAATGGCTAATCCATAAGCGTGTTCCATATTGCTAGATTTTTCAAAGTGTAGCACAACGCCAACACATCCAAAAAACAACAGCCAGTTGATTGAAGGAATATACAATTGCCCTTTTAATTCAGAAGGATATTTTATTTTTACTTTTGGCCAAAAATTCAATCGCATGGCTTCATTTATCAAGGTAAATGAACCACTGATAAGCGCTTGTGATGCGATTACAGCTGCAAGTGTTGCAATAATAATTCCAACAGGCTGAAACCAGTCGGCCATTATTAAATAGAATGGATTTCCATTTTCTCCTCCTAAACCAACTAGCGTAAATCCTTCATGATGAATTAAGTAAGCTGCTTGCCCAAAGTAGTTTAAGACCAAGGTAGTTTTTACAAAAATCCAGCTAATTCTAATATTTTTTCGTCCACAATGTCCCATATCCGAATATAATGCTTCGGCTCCTGTAGTACAAAGAAAAACAAAACCCAAAACATAAAAACCCTCTGGATGAATGGTCAATAAATTGTAGGCATAATAAGGATTAAGAGCCTTTAGAACTTCAGGATGTTTTGTTATTTGGATTAAACCCAAAATACCAAGCATACCAAACCAAAGAATCATCATTGGAGCAAAAAAACGACCTACTAATTTAGAACCAAATTGCTGGATGGTAAACAATACAAATAAAATACCGATGACGATGGGAACTGTATTTATCTTTGGATAAAAAGTTTTGATTCCCTCAACAGCTGATGAAACAGAAATGGGTGGTGTAATGATTCCGTCGGCAAGTAAGGCACTTCCTCCAATAATGGCTGGTATAATTAACCATTGTATTTTAGTCTTTTTCACTAAAGCATATAATGCAAAAATCCCCCCTTCACCATGATTATCAGCACTTAAAGTGATAATAACATATTTTATAGTGGTTTGTAAAGTTAGAGTCCAAAAAACTGCAGAAATACCACCTAAAACTATGTCTGCATTTATGACATGCGAACCAATTATGGCTTTCATTACATATAATGGCGAGGTTCCAATATCACCGTAAATTATTCCTAATGAAATTAATAAACCTCCTAATGTTAACTTACTGTGTAAGTCCTTATGCGAAATATTCATGTATATTTATATAAAAAAACTTGACAAATCTACTGTTTTTAAATATATTATTGATTGATATGCAAAAATAAATATAAAAAAAACACGGTTGATTCAACCGTGTTTTAATATTGATTTTTTTAAAGTATTATGATCTTCTATTATTGCCCCTTGAAGAATTATTATTGTCTCCTGAGGATGAATTTCTAGATTGAGTATTTTCTCTTGGAGATTCTGTTCTTTGCGGAGAGGATGCTCTTGGAGATTCAGTTCTGTTTTGAGAATAATCTCTTTGAGAATCGTTTCTTTGCGGAGCATTTGCTCTTGGAGATTCAGTTCTGTTTTGAGAATAATCTCTCTGAGAATTGTTTCTTTGTGGAGCATTTGCTCTTGGAGATTCAGTTCTGTTTTGAGAATAATCTCTCTGAGAATCGTTTCTTTGCGGAGCGGATGCTCTTTGAGATTCTGTTCTGTTTTGAGAATAATCCCTTTGTGAATCGTTTCTTTGAGAAGTATTTGCTCTCGGATATTCGGCTCTATTTTGAGAATAATCTCTCTGAGAATCGTTTCTTTGCTGAGCATTTGCTCTTGGAGATTCATTTCTGTTTTGAGAATATCTAACTTCATTTCTTGAACCAACATTTCGGGTGTTTCTTATTTGGTCTAATTCATGACGATTGTTAACCTGAGAATTTCTTCTTGAAAAGGAGTATTCTGGATATTGTCTTTCATAGCCATTAGAACGTCTTGAATTGTATATGCTTGCCGCATAATTACTTCTTCTATAGTTTACGTAATTATAGTGGTTATAGTTATAGGCACTTAGACAATTATTGACATTATATCTGTATCTAAAAACAGGAAATGGATTCCATGCATAATAAAAACTTGGATAATAATTCCAAGACCAAGCGGAATAATAAGGACGATAATTAGACATCCAAAATGAGGCGTAAATAAGCGGTGTATAATAATATTCAGGTTCGTAAATATAATTTTGACCGTACAGATAAGTGTTTCCTACGACTTGTATGTGAACATCATTGTATCTGTCTTTTTCCACTTCGATGGTGGCTACATCTTGATATAAATCTCGATCAAGTACAGATTGTATGATAATTACGTGCGTGCGATTCTCCACTGATTCGATTACGCGTAAATAATCTACCTGGTCATCATTATTCAAATCTAAATTTGATATTTGCAATTTTGGATCATTCAATCGTCTTTCAAAATCCTGAAGATTTTTTGAATCTCCAAAGATAGAAGCAACAACTCTTAAATCTAAATTATCGCTGATTTCAGAATTTAGTGCATGTACAGTCGTTCTATTTTGTCCTTGCATTTGTGTTGAAAATACTGAAGTAATTAGGGCTAATATTAGTAGTTGAGTTTTCATAATTAATAAGTTTAAGTTATTTGATTTCAATTATCCAATTACTGTGCCAATTAATTATATGGGTAAAACCCAATGTTTAAATTTATTTATAAATACCTTTAAAATAGATGATTAGTTAAATTTTATAATTATAAAAATAAAATTATTTGAATATTTTTTAAATAAAAAACCAAGAAACAGATTGAACTATTTCTTGGTTTGTAGTATTATTGTGAGAATTAAAGTATTATCTTCTGGGACCTTTGTCTCGATATTGTTGCAACAATTTTCTATTAAAATCGTCCTCGGCCTTTTTCAATTTTATGATTTTTATTGGAGGTAAAACTCCTTTTATGCTGGCAATAAATTTTTTCCTGTTTTGGTACAATTCATCTTCGTTACTTTCCATTTGAGTAAGCAGGGCAGAAGCTTCTTTATCGCTCATTTTGTCTAAATCATCATCCATTCTATCCTTAAATGCTCTCATTTTTTGATGTCTCAGTTCAAACTGTTTGTCATCAAAAGCATTATAAATTGGCCAAAATTTAGCAGCTTCATCTGGTGTCAATGATAATTCATTAGTGATAAAACCCACTTTTAATGCTTTGATTTGCTCTTTCTTTTCTCCCATTGGCGGTTGTGCAAAAGTGTGAATCGAAAGTAAAAATATAATAATCAGCAGTAATTTGTTTGTTTTCATTTTGTATTAATTTAATATATATTGTTCTAAATTGTTGTTTGTCGAAAGTTCATTTTCAATAGTTTTATCCTCGATGTTGAAGTCAACACTCATTTTTTGAATGTCTTTTTCGTCAAGAAGATTAACTAAATCCTCATCAGAAACTGTAGAATGATAAGTGATGTAATTTTCTAGTGTCACATCATCAATTTCTGGCGAATTACTATAAAAATAATTGTAAACCGGAATAGTCAATGCTAAAACCACAACAGCGGCAGCGGCATACATCCAGGTTTTTTTTCTGGCAAAAAGCGAAATTAACTTTGGCTCTTTTTTGGGTAATTGTTGCATCATTTTTGCAGAAAAATCGTCAAAGTAATTCTCCGGAGTGGTAAATCCGGTTTTAATTTTTGGTTCATTTTCTAGTTTAAATGTTTTCATAATATTTATTAGACTTAATTGAAGTCATAAGGTTTAATTTGTTGTAACGAAGGCTTCTATTTTTTTTACGGCGTGATGATAAGATGCTTTTAAAGCTCCTACTGATGTTCCCAGAATCTCTGATATTTCTTCATATTTCAGTTCTTCAAAATACTTCATTTTAAAGATTAATTGTTGTTTTTCAGGCAACAATACAATTGCTTTCTGCAATTTTATTTGAATTTCATTTCCATCAAAATAGACGTCCGCTTTGAGATTATCGATAGTTTTGTTTTGTAATGTTTCTGATGAAACCCCATTTTTTTTTGCTTTTTGACTTAAAAAAGTCAAAGCCTCATTGGTGGCAATTCGATACATCCACGAAAATAGTTTGCTTTCGCCTTTAAATCTATTCAAATATTGGAACACTTTCACGAAAGTGTTTTGCAAAACATCATCAGCATCATCGTGGTCAATAACAATATTTCTTATGTGATTATAAAGAGGTTTTTGATATTCTTTCAAGAGTTTTTCAAACGCCTGATTTTGCGTTTTAGGGTTTAATAATTCCTGAATGAATTCCTTTTCTTCTTGCAAAGCTATAATTTATCAGTTTAGAATGGAATTTATCAAATAGGTTTAATCACAGAAAAAAATATTAGAATTCAGAAGGAATTTCTTTCTCTACTTTAGGTTTTGGCACAATTTCTTCAGTTGTTTGAGGTGCTGTTACAGTTGGTTTAGGCACAGCTTTTGGTCTTATTGGATAATAAATTTCGGTAATCCATTTTGAAGGATTATTTATATCATTTTTGCCAATTGTATATATTTCAATATGAGAAAATACAGTATCTGCACTAAGATAATTGGCCTTAAGGTATTCCTGTGTTTTATCCAATGCTTTTTTAGTATGTGAATAATCGCCTGTTAAAGTTGTTTTTACGGCTTGAAACGATTGAAGTTTCTCCGATGAAATATCACTTCCTTCGACTAAGAAAATCGGATCTTTAATAGGAATGCAAACCGACATTTTTGTCAGTTCATTAGCTGTATCATAAGTATGATAAATTACAAAAGGCTTGCCGCTTATTGTAATATTATTTTTTTTACAGAAAGTAGTAATTTTAGAAATGACGATTCCGGAATTTTTCGAAACTTTTGAAAATTCGCTGGTAAATGTTTGTGCCAGATAGAAAGCTTCGGGGTTGTTTACCAAACCATTTACTTTTACGGTGTACGTGTTTATTTCATAATCCAGTTTCTTGTCTAAATTATTCAAACTTTTTTCGAACACAGAGCCAAATATTTTCTCTGCTCCTCCGTTAAAAGCCGTAAGGACTTTAAAAAGAAAACCCATTTTTCCTTTTGCTTTCCATGATACTTTCGTTTTTCCCAAAGTATCTTTGAAACTCATAGAAACATCAGCAGAATTACCGTTAAAATTCATCGTTTGAAGAATGCTGTCGTTCTCTTTTACATTTATCGTTTGTAAATCACCATTTCCTTGTTTTCCATCCCAAACACAAGAACTGCCTTTACCAATGGTATTTTTTGAATAAGTTATGTTTATAAGAGAATCTTCTACAGCCAATGAATTCCATTCGCCCCAATTTTTAAAATCGTTGACATAATTAAATACTGACGATTTTGGTGAATTGATAATTTTACTTCTTTCTACGGTAAAATTCCCTTTTTGCGTTGCAACAAAAATGGATAATGCCACTAAACTAAGTAATAATAATAGAAAGAGGTACTTTAAAATTCTCATAATAAAAGGTTTAATTTCTGTTGTAAAGTTAGAAATTTTATCAATACGTTTAACTTCTCCAAAAGTTTAAAATAGAGGTCTCAATTTTATTCGATAAAATGCAATGTATTTGATGTTGTTTTTGAAGTTAAATTTTTTATACACAAAGAAATAGCATTAAAACTCAATGAAATCAGTAGATGACATTATTTTGTTATTTTATAATTTTTTTTTCAATTTAAATTTATTTGTTACAAATAATCTAAATAAACGTATATTTGTTAAATATTTTTAAAAAACAACTAAATTATTAATGATGAAATTACTTAAAATTGCTGGTATTTTTATGACCGTTGGAGTTTCTTTTGTTTGTAATGCACAAATAAAAGCTTCTGATGCCAAAACTACCGAAAAAGCTCCTTTTGAATACGTTGTCGAGCAATTTGCCGACATAAAAGTATTGCGTTACCAAATTCCGGGTTGGGAAAATCTGACGCTTAAAGAACAAAAATTAGTGTATTATTTGACTCAGGCTGGATATTCCGGTCGTGATATTACTTATGATCAGCATTATAAAAATAATCTGAAAATCAGAAAAGCGCTTGAGAATATTTATGTAAACTATAAAGGAGACAAAACCTCACAAGATTGGAAAAATTTTGAAATTTATCTAAAAAGAGTATGGTTTGCCAATGGAATTCACCATCATTATTCTAATGATAAAATTAAACCAGGATTTTCTGCAGCGTACTTTAATGGTTTAATGAAAGCTACAAAAACAAGCCTGGCGCCTGCAATTGTAGAGGTTCTTTTTAATGATACCGATGCTAAAAAAGTGAATCTTGACGAATCAAAAGGATTATTAGAAGGTTCTGCAATCAATTTTTATGACAAAGGAATTACTGCGAAAGAAGTTGAAGATTTCTATGCCAAAAAAACCAGTCCTGATGTTAAAAGACCTTATTCTTATGGATTGAATTCTAAATTAGTTCGTAATTCTAAAGGACAACTAGAAGAGAAAGTATGGAAAAGCAAAGGAATGTATGGTGCTGCGATTGACAAAATTGTTTATTGGTTGGAAAAAGCTCAAGGTGTTGCTGAAAACAAAAAACAAGGCGATGCCATTGGTTTGCTTATTAGCTATTACAAAACGGGAAGTTTAAAAACATGGGATGATTATAACATTGCTTGGTCACAAGCAACTGATGGAAATATTGACTACATCAACAGCTTTATTGAAGTATACAATGATCCATTAGGTTACAGAGGTTCGTATGAAAGCATCGTTCAAATTAAAGATTTTGATATGTCTAAAAAAATGGAGGTGATTTCTAAAAATGCCCAATGGTTTGAAGATAATTCTCCTTTGATTCCAGAAAATAAAAAGAAAAATGTAGTTGGGGTTTCTTATAAAACCGTTGTTGTTGCCGGTGAATCCGGAGATTCTTCTCCAGCGACGCCTATTGGTGTAAATCTTCCAAACGCAGATTGGATTCGTGCTGAACACGGTTCGAAATCAGTTTCTTTAGGGAATATTATTGATTCTTATAATAAGGCAGGGGGAAAAGGAAGATTGCAAGAATTTGCAAATGATCCGGAAGAAATCACTTTGGCTGAAAAATACGCTGAATTGGGAGACAAAATGCACACCGCTTTGCACGAAGTGATTGGTCATGCCTCAGGACAAATAAATCCTGGTGTGGGAACTCCAAAAGAAACCTTGAAAAGTTACGCTTCGACTCTTGAAGAAGGAAGAGCAGATTTAGTGGGATTGTACTATGTTTATAATCCAAAATTGCAAGAACTTGGTTTGGTTGACGATTGGAAAAAATTGGGAATGGAATCGTATGACAGTTACATTCGAAATGGATTGATGACTCAATTAATTCGATTGGAACCAGGTGCCAATATTGAAGAAGCGCACATGAGAAACCGTCAGTTTGTGAGTGCCTGGGTTTTCGAAAAAGGGAAAGCCGATAATGTAATCGAGAAATTAACCCGTAACGGAAAAACTTATTTCAATATCACTGATTATGACAAACTGCACGATTTGTTTGGGCAATTGTTGCGTGAAATACAACGAATTAAATCTGAAGGCGATTATGAAGCTGGAAAAGCTTTGGTTGAAAATTATGGTGTGAAAGTTGATCAAAAAATTCACGCCGAAGTATTGGAACGTAATAAACAATTTACATCTGCTCCTTACAGTGGTTTTGTAAATCCTGTTTTGGTTCCTAAATTAGATGCAAAAGGAAACATTATTTCAATACAGGTAATTCAGCCAAAATCATTTGCTGAACAAATGTTGAAATATTCCAAAACTTATGGTTTCTTGCCTTTGGAAAACTAAGAAATAATTGATTTATATAGAAAAGGATGTCTTAATGGACATCCTTTTTTTATTAGAAAAACTAAATAATTCTATCGTTTAAAAAATATTTTAATCATAAATAAGATTACAATAAAAAGGATAAACCCAATGAGAATCTTATAATTTCCTTTGTAAAAAGTTTTATGCAACTTCGCATCTTTTCTATAGGCATAAATCATCGCGATAACAAAAGCAACAAAAAAACAGCCTGCAAACACCAATTGTCTTTGACTAAACATAGTTTAAAATATTTTGGGCAAATTTAGGAATTAGTTTAGGAAAACATGCTAATTTGCCACTTCATTTAATTAAATAAAATTATGCAAAAACAAATCAACGCAGTAAAGGAATTTCACACGGCATTTATTATCGGTCACAGCGAAACTCCAATAGGCGATTTAGGCGAAAATAAAAACATGCTTCGTTACAATTTGATGAAAGAAGAAAACGAAGAATATCTTGAAGCTGTTCAGAATAATGATTTAATTGAAATCGCCGATGCACTTGGAGATATGATGTATATTCTTTGTGGAACGATAATTGAACACGGTTTGCAACATAAAATTGAAGAAGTTTTCGACGAAATTCAACGCTCCAATATGAGTAAACTAGGAGAAGACGGAAAACCAATTTATCGTGAAGACGGAAAAGTAATGAAAGGTCCCAATTATTTTAAACCTGATTTTTCTAAAATTCTTGGAGAAAGATAGCAGGTTTCAGATTCCAGATATAATAAAAAAGCAGTTTAAAAATGAAATGAATCATTTTTAAACTGCTTTTTTGTAAAAATAATTAAAACTGAAAACTAAACCTTAACTGTCCAACCAAAAGTATCTTCGGCGAGCTTATGTTGAATGTTTGTCAATTTATCTTTAAGTTGTAATGCAACTGAATTTTCGATTTTTGGTAATTCATAATAAACATCTTGGTATGAGAATCCAACAATTGGATTAACAACAGCAGCAGTTCCTGCTCCAAAAATTTCTTTCAAACTACCATTTTTAGCAGCTTCAACCAATTCTGAAACTAAAACGGGACGAACTACCACTTCAATATTTTCTCTTTTAGCCATATCAATAAGGCTTTTTCTGGTCACGCCATCAAGAATTCTCTCGCTGGTTGGAGCGGTATATAAAGTGTCATTTATTCTAAAAAACACATTCATTGTTCCGGCTTCTTCTAGTTTAGTATGCGTTGCATCATCTGTCCAAATTACTTGTTGGAAACCTTCTTTATTGGCTAAATTAGTTGGGTAAAATTGCGCAGCATAATTTCCTGCAGCTTTTGCAGCTCCAATACCACCGTTAGCGGCTCTACTGAAATGCTCTGCAATTAACACTTTTACTTCGCCAGAATAGTATGCTTTTGCAGGCGATAAAAGAATCATAAATTTATAATCATCCGATGGATTTGCAATTACACCAGTTCCGGTAGCAATCATAAATGGTCGTATATACATCGTGTTTCCTTTCCCTTTTTGAATCCAGGCTTCATCTAATTGCAACAATTGTTTCAACCCTTCCATAAAGATTTCTTCAGGGACTTCAGGCATTGCCATTCTTATTGCAGAATTATTGAAACGTTTAAAGTTTTCATCTGGTCTAAAAAGCCAAAGATCATTATTATTATCTTTGTAAGCTTTCATGCCTTCGAAAATGGCTTGGCCGTAATGAAAAACTTTTGCTGACGGATCCAATAAAAATGGAGCATAAGGTTTGATGGTTGGTTTTTGCCATTCCCCATTTGTAAAATCACATTCGAATAAATGATCTGTAAAAACTTCTCCAAAATGTAAATTATCAAAATCCACATCCTTTATTTTTGAAGTTGCGGCTTTTATTATTTCAATTTTGTTGGTTTGTGTTGCACTCATAATTAATTATTCTATTAAAATATTGTATAAAGTAAGATAATGGTAAACGAATTTACGTTTTGCAAAATTAAATAAAAAACATCAAATTCCTTATCAAAAAAACATTAATTATAGCATTTAACTGAGATTTATTTATATTCTAAAAAAAATGAAAAATGTAGAGTTTTTTTATGAAATATCTAAAAAATAGGAGTCATTGATGGCTAAACCTAAATTGGAATTAATTAAATTTGGCAATCAATTGCTTGATTAAAGTAAAAAATCCTCCATGCTATTTTGAAAAGAGAAATAATAAGAACAGATGACGGTTCCACAACCATTCATATTAAGGGATGGGACGAATGTTATCATTCAAAATTTGGAGCCATCCAGGAAGCCCAACACGTTTTTATAAAAAATGGACTTTCGTTATTCGAAAATAAAACAATTTCCATTTTAGAAATTGGTTTTGGCACAGGTTTGAATGCCTTTATCACTTTTTTAGAATCTAAAAAATTAAACCAAACAATTGATTATGTTGGAGTAGAAGCATATCCGGTTTCTGCCGAAGAAGTGCTTTCAATGAATTATGTTCAAGAATTGAATGCTGAAAACGAAAGTTCCCTCTTTGAAAAAATGCACGAATGCAACTGGGAAGAACAAATCGCTTTGAGGAAAGATTTTTGGTTTATGAAAAGAAAACAGTTTTTTGCAGACATTGAAGATATAGAAAAATTTGACTTGATTTATTTTGATGCTTTTGGTTACAACGTTCAACCTGAATTATGGAGCACGGCAATTTTCCAAAAAATGTACAATGCGCTAAAACCAAATGGGATATTAGTCACTTATGCGGCTCGAGGAGTAGTAAAAAGAAATATGAAAGAAGTAGGTTTTGCAGTCGAAAAGCTCGAAGGACCGCCAGGAAAAAGAGAAATGTTTCGGGCAAGAAAAGACTAGTTTTTTATTTTAAAAAATATTATTTTTGAGCACAATATAAAATGTAATCATTCGTTATTGGATTGTACCATTTTTATAAATTAAAATATTTTTTTGCAATGCTTTAATAATCAGAATCTAACCCTAAACTTTAATTTTATATGTCTAAAGTAATGTTTGATTATACCAAATCAGTACTCGAAAGAGTCAGTTTTGATCCCATACTTTTTTGCAAAGAATTAGAAAAAGCAATAAAGGCTTTGTTACCTTACGAAATGGAGTTATTACGAGAATGGCTTTTAACTTTTATAATAGAAAAGCCCGAATTAAAACAATGCCTGTTAATTGTAAATAATTAAAAAAAAAGAACCAATTTGGTTCTTTTTTTTTGCGGAACTATTTAACTATTCCCCTTTTCTTGACTTTTCATGCTTAAATTAATTTAAGTTATTTCTTATTTATTATTATTAAAATATGCTTATAATCGTGTTTTTTAGTACTTAATCGATTATTTTTAATGATTTTTA
>Ga0208508_1000458_pt1 | contig 11173 bp, 10 predicted proteins | sample LakWasMeta1_LOW4_2_FD_183853 | JGI IMG/M metagenome (GOLD analysis project Ga0208508, IMG submission 183853) | Freshwater sediment methanotrophic microbial communities from Lake Washington under simulated oxygen tension - Sediment Metagenome... | ecosystem: Environmental > Aquatic > Freshwater >...
CATTTCGAAAGTAAAAGGACATTTGCTTTCAAAATTTGCATATTTTGCTTCAGGATAATCCAATCGTAAATAGCTGGATGGTTTTGGTAAAACCGCATCTTTACAACTAAAAACAGAAAATAACAGCATTAAAAACACCCCAATTGCAACTTGTCTTTTCAGCATTTTATATTTATTCAATGGTAACTTTTATTTGTTTTACGCGTTTTTTGTCGACTGTTTCAATTGTAAATACGCAGTTTTCGAATGCGATTTTCTGGTCTTTTTTTGGAAAATTTCCTAAAATTTCAAGAATAAATCCTGCCAATGTTTCGGCTTCGCCTTTCTTTATTTCGAATAAATCTTCATCAACATCAATAACTCTATAAAAATCCTTAAGGTTTATTTTTCCTTCAAAAAGATAATTTTTATCGTCAATTTTAGAATAATTTGAATTGTCACCATCAAATTCATCGCTGATATCTCCCACAATTTCTTCGATAATGTCTTCAAGCGAGACTAATCCTGAAGTCCCTCCATATTCATCCACCACAATGGCCAAATGGCTTTTCATACTTTGAAAATCCTTGAGTAAATTGTCTATTTTTTTATTTTCAGGAACAAAAAACGGTTCTCTAAGCAATGTTTTCCAATCAAAATCCTCTTTATCGATATGCGGAAGCAAATCTTTTACAAACAAAACGCCTTCTATCTGGTCAATATTGTCCCGATACACCGGAATTCTGGAAAAGCCTTTTTCGATTATTTTTGAGTAAACAGACTGGAAAGATTCTTCTATTTCCAATGCAAAAATATCCATTCTCGGACTCATCACCTGCTTGGTATCCGTATTCCCAAAAGTCACGATTCCTTCCAGTATTTTTTGTTCTTCGGTCGAAGTTTCATCTGAATCAGTAAGTTCTAATGCTTGCGATAATTGGTCTACCGAGAAATTTGTCTTTTGTTTTCCTAATTTATTATGCAGATAAATAGTAATTTTTCGCATTGGCAAACTTATTGGCGAAAGCAATTTATCAAGTGCTGCGACAGGACAAGCAATCAACTTGGCAAACTTGATATTGTTTCTGCTGGCATACACTTTTGGCAAAACCTCGCCAAACAGCAAGATTAAAAAAGTGACCACAATCACTTCTAAAATAAATTTTAAAATAGGTGAACTGACCGCCGAAAATATATTGTGGCCCACGTAAGAAAACAAAATTACCACTCCAATATTAATGAAATTGTTGGCAACAAGAAGTGTGGCCAGTAATTTTTTGGGTTTTTCTAGAAGTTCCGAAATTATTTTTCCTTTCGAGGGATGATGTTGCAAAGTATCGTCAATGTCTTTTTGAGACAAGGAAAATAGTGCTACTTCGGCACCAGAAACCAATGCAGAACAAAAAAGCAACGCAAATATTGCGATAAAACCAAATACTAAATTAGTATCTAGAGTGTATTGAAGAAAAAAACTGGGCTCTGGGTCCAAATTAAATGAGATTAGTTAAACAATCAAAACGGTAAATCATTTACTGGCAAACCGTTATTTTCTGTGTCAAAGTTAGCGTTTTTTGTTGGTTCAGTCGATTTATTCTCTTTACTGCCATCGATTTCCTTTTTTGTTGTAAGAAAAGTAAAATCAATTGCCTGAATTTCTGTGATGTATTTAGTTGAACCATCTTCGGCTTGCCATTGGCGTGATTTTATGCGACCTTCAATGTAAACTTTGTCTCCTTTTGACAAATATTTTTCGCATAATTCTGCAGCTTTATTCCTCACCACAATATTGTGCCACTCTGTAGAAGTTATTTTTTCGCCGGTTTCTTTATTAATATAAGTCTCGTTTGTTGCCAAAGGAAATTTTCCAATGCAGGAATCACTTTTGAAATAGTGCATCTTCACATCGTCGCCCAAGTGGCCAATTAACATTACTTTATTTAAGGTTGAATTCATATTCTGTTTTTTCTATTTTCAAATGTAGTAAATTTTGAGTTAGCTCAAAAAATCCTTTTCGATAAAATTATGAATCACGATGGGGAAAGGAAATGTTTTAATTGTCTCCGAACTTATTCCATTTTCGATAGTTCCTTTAACTCGTACTTTCCAAAACTTGATATGCAAATGTTGATGCGACAATTTATGAATGATGCTTCCCGAATTGCTTTCTGATATATTTTCAATTTCATTCTCTTTGAAAAAATCAGCTTGAATTTGGTTCGCAATACAATCAAAATCTTCTGTCTTTTCCGTTTCAATTAAAGGAAATTCATAGAGATTGTGCCAAATTCCTTTCGCGGTTCGTTTCTGAATTATGGTATTCTTATCATCATCCACAACAACCAGATAATTAAAAAATCGATTTCTAACCTTTAGTTTCTTAGATTTTACGGGCAATTGATCCACTTTCTTTTTTTGTAAAGCGGCACAACTCGTGTTGAAAATACAAACAGAACAATTCGGACTTTTAGGAACACATTGCAAGGCTCCAAACTCCATAATGGCCTGATTAAACAAAGCCGGATTGTCTTTTGGCATCAATTCGAAAGCCAAAGCAGCAAATTCCTTTTTGGCGGAAGTCGCAGCAATATCAGTTTCAACGTCAAAATACCGAGCCAAAACCCGGAAAACATTTCCGTCGACAACGGGAACGGCTTCATTATAAGAAAAAGAGGCGATTGCAGCAGCAGTATATTCGCCAACACCTTTTAATTTCAGCAAGTCATTATAGTTCTCTGGAAATTTACCCGATAATTCTGTTGCAACATACTGGGCAGTTTTGTGCAAATTTCGAGCACGAGAATAATAACCCAAGCCTTGCCAAAGTTTCAGAACCTGCTCTTCATTGGCTGCAGCCAAATCAAAAACAGTTGGGAAATTAGCTGTGAAAGACAGAAAATACGGCGTTCCTTGCGCCACTCGCGTTTGCTGAAGCATAATTTCGGAGAGCCAAATTAGATATGGATTATCAGTTTTTCGCCACGGTAAATCCCGCTTATTTTCTAAATACCACCTTATCAACGCTTTGGAAAAATTCATCTTTAATTATTAGTTAGCAAAAGTAAAAGTTTATGTTATTAAATTTTAATGAATTAGCTTGAATAATTGTTTTTTTAATTCATATATTTGCAACCTCAAAAAATTAGTACACCATTTATAAATTACGAATAAAATGACAAAAGCAGATATCGTAGCAAAAATCTCTGAGAGATTAGGTCTAGAAAAGGGAGATGTTCAGGCAACAGTTGAGACCTTTATGACAGAAGTAAAGAACTCATTAGAAGTTGGAGACAATGTTTATTTAAGAGGTTTTGGAAGCTTCATTGTGAAAACAAGAGCTGAGAAAACAGGAAGAAATATTTCTAAAAATACCACAATTAAAATTCCAGCACACAACATTCCAGCATTTAAACCTGCAAAAGTGTTTGTTGAAGGAGTAAAGACAAATAACGAAGCAAAATAAAAATATTTATTAATCACAAAATCACCAGATTATGCCAAGTGGTAAAAAAAGGAAGAGACATAAGGTAGCAACGCACAAACGCAAAAAAAGAGCGAGAGCTAACCGTCATAAAAAGAAAAAGTAGTCTAGAACTACTTTTTTCTTTTTAAACGTTCATTGAAATTTGGAAAACAGAATGCAGATTACAGATTACAGATTGCAGTTAAAACTGCAGCCTGACAACTGTTTCCTGCCAGCTGAATTTCCTCCCGGGTTCAATACCTGTTAAAATTATTGTTTAATCCATCCTTACTGCAAAGTTGATGGTTGATAAGTTAATGGTTGATGGATTTTTTCCAACAACTGACAACCGACAACTGACAACTCCATTGTTTGGATAAAAATTTACAACGTGAATAAAGAATTAATCATCAGATCTAGTTCCGAAGCAGTAGATTTTGCCTTATTAAAAGATGGAAAACTAATTGAATTACACAAAGAACAAGAAACAAGCAACTTCCAGGTTGGCGATATTTTTATTGCCAAAATCAGGAAACCCGTTGCCGGATTGAATGCTGCTTTTGTAAATGTTGGCTACGAAAAAGACGCCTTTTTACATTATCACGATTTAGGTCCAAACCTTGCTTCCCAACTGAAATTCATAAAACTTGTAAGCGCAGGTAAAATAAAAGATTTCTCCCTAAAAAACTTTCAGTTTGAAAAAGAAATTGACAAAGATGGCTCGATTACAGAAATTATCAATGCCAATCAATCAATTTTAGTACAAGTTGTCAAAGAACCAATATCTACAAAAGGACCAAGAATTAGCGCTGAGCTTTCTCTTGCCGGAAGATTTATTGTTTTAGTTCCGTTTTCTGACCGAGTTTCTATTTCACAAAAGATAGAAGACAAAAGAGAAAAAGACAGACTAAAAAAACTTGTACAATCCATCAAACCAAAAGGATTTGGTGTTATTGTTCGCACAGTAGCCGAAGGCAAAAATACAGCCGAATTAGAAAAAGATTTGCAGAACCTGCTAGGCAGATGGACTGCAATGTGTAAAAAATTACCAACCGCTCATCATCCGTCCAAGGTATTAGGAGAGCTCAATAGAGCTTCATCAATATTAAGAGACGTCTTCAACGATACCTTTAGTGGCATCCAAATAGATGATGAAGAGTTGTACAACCAAACCAAGGACTATTTACAAGAAATAGCGCCTTCAAAAACATCGATTGTTAAGTTTTATCAATCAAAAGACACTCCAATTTTTGAGAAATACAATATAGAGAGACAAATCAAAACTTCATTTGGAAAAACAGTTTCAATGAGTAAAGGTGCTTATCTTATTATCGAACACACCGAAGCTTTGCACGTTATAGACGTGAATAGCGGAAACCGTTCCAATAAAGCATCCAATCAAGAAGACACTGCAATGGAAGTTAATATGATTGCCGCCGCTGAAATCGCAAGACAATTACGTCTTCGTGATATGGGCGGAATAATCGTAGTTGATTTTATCGATATGGGCAATCCCGAAAACCGCAAAGTGTTGTTCGACTTCCTCAGAGAAGAAATGAGCGATGATAAAGCAAAACACAAAATCTTGCCACCGAGTAAATTTGGATTAGTCCAGATTACAAGACAAAGAGTAAGACCGGAAGTCAACATTAAAACTAGAGAAGAAGATCCCAACAATATTGAAGGCGAAATTGAAGCGCCAATTCAAATCATTGACAAAATCTCCTTAGATCTAGAAACCATATTAAAAACCCACAAAGACGTTGTGCTTAACGTACACCCATTTGTGGCCGCATACCTTACCAAAGGTTTTCCATCAATACGTTCAAAATGGTTTTTTGAACATAAAAAATGGGTGAAAATCATACCACGTGACGCTTACACGTATCTAGAATATCATTTCTACGACAAAAAGAAGAATGTTATTATAGAATAAATCAAAAACCGTCTCGTTTTTATTAACGAGACGGTTTTTTTGTGCGTTATTGCAAGATTTTTGAAGCAATCTTTCCTTTCAGGAGCTATTTCCAGCTATTCACTGCAATCTTTATTGTTTTAAAGAAAAACAATAAAGGATTTCCGTTGCTATCTGGGCTAGGGAATTCGTTTATAAAAAATCATTTTCTTTTCTTAGCAAAAAACCGCTTCATCAATTCACTCGCTTCCTCAGCTAAAACTCCACGAACAACTGTAGTTTTAGGATGCAATTGTGTTCCCATTTTTTCAAAACCACGATTTTCGTCGCTAGCTCCAAAAACAATTTTCGAAATCTGGCTCCAATACAAAGCACCGGCACACATTTGGCAAGGTTCGACGGTAACGTAAAGCGTACAACCCACTAAATATTTTCCGCCAAGGAAATTCGCTGCGGCCGTTATGGCTTGCATTTCGGCGTGAGCGGTAACATCATTGAGCATTTCGGTGAGATTATGACCTCTGGCAATGACTTTATTATCGATTACAATTATGGCGCCAACGGGAATTTCGTCTTTTTCAAAAGCCATTTCTGCCTCTTGCAAGGCTTTCTTCATAAAATATTCGTCGGTGAAAGGATTTATCATAGTTACAAAAATAAGAATTCAATTCGTACATTTGCTTTATGACCGAGAATTTACTTTCAAACATCAACAATCCAACCGATTTACGCCAACTCGACGAAGCGCAACTTCCTCAAGTTGCCCAGGAATTGCGCGATTTTATTATTGATATTGTTTCGGTAAAAGAAGGACATTTGGGTGCCAGCCTTGGCGTTGTCGAACTCACGATTGCTTTGCATTATGTTTTTAACACACCCGAAGATTTGTTGATTTGGGATGTGGGACATCAAGCTTACGGACATAAAATATTGACCGAAAGAAGAGAAAATTTCCACACCAACCGCCAACTTAACGGTATTTCCGGTTTCCCAAAACGAAGTGAAAGCGTTTACGATGCTTTTGGCGTAGGCCATTCCTCCACTTCTATTTCGGCAGCTTTAGGAATGGCAATTGCGTCCAATTTAAACGGAGATTTCGACAAACATCATATTGCCGTAATTGGCGATGCTTCCATCGCTTCAGGAATGGCATTCGAAGGATTGAATCACGCCGGCGTTACCGATGCCAATTTATTGGTAATCCTCAACGACAACGCCATTGGGATTGATCCAAGTGTTGGTGCTTTGAAAAATTATCTCACCGCCGTGAAAGAAGGAAAAAATCCGAAGCGAAATAATATGATTAAATCCCTGAATTTTGATTATTCAGGACCTATTGACGGACACGATATTTTTGCAGTCATCAAGGAATTGAAACGACTAAAAAAAGTAAAAGGGCCAAAATTCCTTCACATCATTACTACAAAAGGAAAAGGATTACAACAAGCCGAAGAGGATCAGGTAAAATACCACGCACCAGGGAAATTTGATAAAATTACTGGGGAAATTCCTTTGAAATCCGAAGAGAATCTTCCTCCAAAATATCAGGATGTCTTTGGTTTAACCATTTTGGATTTGGCAAAATCCAATGAAAAAATTGTCGGAATCACACCGGCAATGCCGTCTGGAAGTTCCTTGAAATTTATGATGGATGCTTTCCCTAAACGTGCTTTTGACGTTGGCATTGCAGAGCAACACGCTGTTACATTATCAGCAGGAATGGCGACTCAAGGAATGGTGGTTTTTTGCAATATTTATTCCACGTTTCTGCAACGAGCCTACGACCAAGTCATTCACGACGTGGCTTTACAAGATTTGCCGGTAATTTTTTGTTTAGACAGAGCGGGATTAGTTGGTGAAGATGGAGCGACCCATCACGGTGTTTTCGATTTGGCTTATTTGCGTTGTATTCCAAATATGATTATTTATTCGCCGTTGAATGAAATTGCATTGCGAAACATTTTATACACCGCACAATTGGGTTTGAATCATCCTATTGCTATTCGCTATCCGAGAGGTCGTGGTCAAATTGTAGATTGGCAAAAACCGTACAAAAAAATTGAAATTGGCGAAGCAAATTGTCTCAAAAAAGGAACTAAAACTGCAGTTTTATCCAATGGAACCATTGGCAATAATGTGACTTTGGCTTTAGCCAAAATAAATAATTCAGAAACCATTGCCCATTATGATTTTGCTTTTGTAAAACCTTTGGACGAGAAATTACTGCACACTATTTTCAAGGAATTTGAAACCATAATTACCATTGAAGACGGAGTTGTAAAAGGTGGTTTTGGAAGCGCTATTCTTGAGTTTTCTGCACAAAACAATTACACTTCAACAGTAAAAACCCTTGGAATTCCTGATGAATTTATTGAACAAGGAACTATTGAGGAACAGCAACAATATTGCAAAATTGACGTTAAAAGTTTGTCAACTATTTTTTCAAGCTACTGAAATGAATTATTTTTGCATTTTTTAACTTAATATTCAACAATGAAATTATCTTCTTTTAGTTTCCTTTTTCTTATATTATTTATCTCCATAAACAGTTTTTCGCAAGAAACAACAATTACGCCCGTTGTAGTAGAAATTAAACCCATAACAACACTTATAATTGCTCCTTCAAAATTTACTATAGCGGTAAAAACACAGCCAACAATTCCGTTAATTTCTATATCCCATTGGACAAACAAAAACACAATTGGTTTTGATCTGAACGAGATTGCCTTTGTAAACTGGAATGCTGGCGGTGTAAGTTCTATTGCGGGTTTGTTAAAAGGAAATTTCACAAGAATACACACGCTTGACAAAAGTAAATGGGTCAACGAATTGATTGTCAGATATGGTGTCAACAAGCAAGATGGTTTGGCTATGAAAAAGTCGGATGATGAATTTAGATTTAATTCCACTTTTGGCTACAGAAAAGACACCTTGTCGAATTGGTATCATTCTGCTAAATTCAATTTTAACACCCAATTTACCAATGGTTATAAATATCCGGACACTAATTCTCCTATTTCAAAACCATTTGCTCCGGCTTATACTTTTCTAGGAGTTGGTGCTGATTATTTCAATAAAGAAAAGAAATTTGATGTTTATATTTCGCCGCTGACCTTAAAAAACACCTTGGTTTTAGACCAAACCTTAGCCAATCAAGGAGCTTTTGGCGTAACCAAAGCTACTTATGATTCTGATGGAAATTTAATCTCAGAAGGCAAGAAATCAAAAACCGAATTTGGATTTTTAGTTACCAACTATTATAAAAAAGAAGTTTTGAAAAATATCACTATGGAAAACCGATTGAGTCTTTACTCTGATTACCTCCATAACTTCGGAAATATTGACGTAGAATGGAAACTGCATTTTGATTTAGTGGTAAACCAATATGTAAGGGCAAATATTGGAACGCACCTCATCTATGACGATGATGTGAAAACCATAGAAGAAATTAACGGAGTTCAAGTTGTTTCAGGGGCAAAAGTGCAATTAAAACAATCTCTAGGCGTGGGAATGGTTTATCTTTTTTAAAAATTATTTCGTTTTTCTGCCATTGATAGTTTCGTATAATTCCAAGGCGTTTCCATCTGTCAAAAGAGAAACGTAATAGCAGATATGCATCAGCCTTTTATACAAATCTTCTTTTTCCTCCAAGAATTTTTCGGGTAACATTTTCAACAATAATTTGTCATAATTAGACGAATTGCCGTCAAATTTGTTGTTGAAAGCAGTGATGAATTTATCCAATAAAGTTTGAATAATTTGGTAGCCCACAATTTCTTTTTCAATGACTTCTCGACTTTGGTAGATGTTTTTTACGCTCAACTTGATGATGTCATCCATTTGGACTTTATACTTGCTTTTGTCTGTCAAGGCGTGTGGAAATCTTCCCTGTAAAATTGCCTCTTCGTTTTCGATAAAAACTTTTACAGCATCATTTATTAAACTGCCAATTGCCAGCGCACGCAAATAACTGATTCGGTCTTCTTTGGTGGTTAAAGTGTTGTATTTAGAAGAATCAATACTGTCTTTGACCAATTTGATTAAATATTCTAAGGCAAAATCTTCAGAAACCAACCCTAAATTTATGCCATCTTCAAAGTCGATAATGGTGTAACAAATATCGTCGGCAGCTTCGACTAAATACGCTAAAGGATGCCTTTCGAAACCAATATCATTTCCATCTTTGTTTGGAATCATCCCCAATTCCGAAGCTACATCTTCGAAAAATTCTCTGTCTGATTGAAAGAAACCGTATTTCTTGTCGGCGATATTTTGTGTTGGTTTTTTGGGCAAGCTTTCCTTTGGATATTTCATAAATGCGCCGAGAGTGGCATACGAAATTCTCAAACCGCCTTCAATTCCGGGACGACTTGCCGTAAGCACCGAAAATCCGTTGGCATTCCCTTCAAAATCGATTAAATCCTGCCATTCTTTGTCCGAAAGCTGGTCTTTGTATTGTTGCCCTTTTCCAATGGAAAAATATTCTCCAATGGCTTTTTCTCCGGAATGTCCAAAAGGGGGATTTCCAATGTCGTGTGCCAAGGAAGCCGCAGCAACTATCGCCCCGAAATCATTCGCCTGAAAACCGTGAATTTCCTTCAAATACGGATATTTCTCGATAATTTTTTTGCCGACCAATCGCCCGATAGAACGCCCAACAACCGAAACTTCTAAACTGTGCGTCAATCGAGTATGCACAAAATCAGTTTTGGACAATGGAATAACCTGTGTTTTATCCTGCAAACTTCTGAAAGCAGACGAAAATATGATTCGGTCATAATCGACTTCAAAGCCCAAACGCGTGTCATCTTGCTCAATTCGTAATCGTTTGCCTGTGTCGCCTTGGCGTTTTAGTGATAAAAGTTGTTCCCAGTTCATTGTGCTGTTTTAGATTTAGCGAATATAATAAAAAGGAGTTGTTTTAAATAAAAACAGCCATCAAAATTGACGGCTGAAGGTATTATTATAGTTTCGTCAAGGAAATAAAATGGCTCCCTTTTTATGATTGAACTCGTGTTTTTTTACCACGTAAGTATCCGAAAACAAATCGTGCAATCCCCTGACGTTAGTCCCTAAAAAAGTGAGACATTCAAGAGGAATAAAACGGGAAAGTGTTCGAATGCTAATCGTCCTTTTATTTGGTCTGGAACCGTCTTTTGTGACCACAATTGTTTTGGTAAAATACTTGGCAAAAGTTCTTGAAAAATAGGTTTCGGTCAAAAAGTAGTATAAAAACAACATTACAGCCCAAAAAAACAACCTTTGAAAAGTTGTTGTCGATTCAGCCCACTTTGTCAGGTCATAATTGTTAGTAACATTCCCAATGATGACAATAGTTGTGGCGATACTGACCAAAATAATATGGACAATCAAAGTATCGAGAATGCAATTCATAAAACGTTGTCCTCGTGTAGCCAATAAATCATCTGTAACCGTGAATTTTATATTTTCCATTTTGAAGATTTTAATGTCTATGAAAAATGTTTTTGTAGCGATAACCTCCTCAAATATAGTGAATTATTTTTGAAAAATCGGGTTTAGAATAAAAAAACTAGCCCCGATTGCAGCGGCATCCTTTTATAAGGCTTCCAGCCTTTTGAAGGCTGGAAGCCTTATAAAAGATATGGCGAAAAGCGTGAAATAGCTCAAAAAAAAACAGCTGTCATTACGATAGCTGTTTATATTTTTTTAATCTAAATGAGATTGCTTCGTTCCTCGCAATGACTTAAGAACCACACATTTCGCAATCTTCAGGACCAGCATTTTTTGCCAATTCGATCATTGCTCTGTATTCTTCAACGCTCATTTCAACGGTAGCT
>Ga0208508_1000463_pt1 | contig 11107 bp, 8 predicted proteins | sample LakWasMeta1_LOW4_2_FD_183853 | JGI IMG/M metagenome (GOLD analysis project Ga0208508, IMG submission 183853) | Freshwater sediment methanotrophic microbial communities from Lake Washington under simulated oxygen tension - Sediment Metagenome... | ecosystem: Environmental > Aquatic > Freshwater >...
GGTTTCAAAGAGCGTTAATACAAAACTGCCTTGTGTGGTATCGACAAAGTAATTGCTATTGTCGATACCGTTCGTGATGCCTTCAAATTTAATCACTCTACCAAGTGTGTAGCGATCAAAAAAAAATTCAAGTTGTGACCGAGTTACTGGGGTATAAACAGACACCGTGCGGTTACTCCCATTCCACTATTTTCCACATATTGACATTACTGTCGAGGTTAGGATTATCGCTACGCGAATCAAGAGTACCGTCACCATCGGTATCGATAAAGTAGTAAGCAGGACCGATAACAGGAGTCACTTTAATCATATAGCGTTTACCTCCTCTGCGGTATTCTTCGATCCCTTTGACACCCTCACGTTTAATATGAATATTATCAATATCAACTGTGTCATCATCTTCTTCTCTAGTCACAGTACTATCTGCTTTTTCTACAGGTTTATGGCGTGAATGCGTGACAGTCGCATCAGGTTTTAACACTTGCCCGCTTTTTGCTGATACGGGTATATCTGGTTGTTCGGTTGATACTTCAAGCTGTGGCGGTGGTGGCGTATTATCCTCTTCAACCGCCAATGCAGGGAAAGCGAGAAGGGTACTTAGTAGTAAAATAAAATAGCGCATGGCAGACTCCTTCTATGCGTAATGTAAAAACTTGTGGCTATCTTATTACAGTTTTTGTTTGCTTGCTTAACTAAAATCAGCCAGTACAATGCTTAAAAGCCTCTAATACTCCTATAAAATTGAATGAAGCCGCATGAGCTATAAAGTCTTTATCTATGTCGCACTACCGTGTGAAGCCAAGCCCTTAGTCGAATATTTTAAATTAAAAAAACGTGTCGATATACAGCCGTTTGCCGTGTATGTGCAGGGTGACTTATGTTTAACCGTAACAGGCTTAGGCAAGAACGCAATGACAGCAGGCATAGCCTATACGCAAGCGTTATTTACAGGGTTTGAAAATGCGGTGTTTATCAATATGGGTATTGCAGGACACCGCGATTACCCCATCGGTAGTTTATATGTGGCGAATAAAATCATTGATATGGATAGTCATAGAAGCCACTATCCACCATTAATAGGCAAAGCACTGTGTCCGTCCTGTGCGATTAAAACCAGTTCACACCCGCAACTTAATTATGATCATGCTGAATTGTGCGATATGGAAGCTTCGGCATTTTATGAAACAGCGATACGTTTTAGCACAGGCGAGTTAATTCACTGTTTAAAAGTGATTTCTGACAATCAAGCATCACCTGCAAACATGATTCAAGCCAAGCAGGTGAGTGTATTAATAGCCAACCATCTGGCTACCTTAGAAGCATTGATTGCTCAAGCCATTGCGTTAGCGGAATTGATGATAACGCCAAAAATCCCGCTATTTGAGCAACTGATACAAAGCTATCATTTTACCGTTAGTGCGCAAACGCACTTAAAAGCGCAACTGACACGCTGGGCAGTATTAACGGATAATCAGCCACTTGAGTTTGATGATGCGCAACTGACTAACGGTAAGGATGTATTGCTGTGGATAGAGCAGAAAATCCAGCAAGTACCCGTGTTTTTATAAAAAGAACCACGGATTTTTACTGACGGCAACAATACTAATATAAATAAAACAAACTATCGCACCAGCAAATGCCAGCCATCGGTTTGTACCTTCGGTGTGCATGGACAGTACGCCTAGACCGATGAAGCCGACTAAGGCGATTAATTTGGCAACTAACCAGCCGTAATCGCCAGATAGCCATTGCCCCTGAAACACTAAAATAATACCAGTGAGTAGCAACAAAGAACTGATAACGTGAGGGGCAATTTTAAACGCTTTTTGTGTGAGTAATTCAGGACGCGAAACCGAGACCCACATTTTACCGACAAACGCGCCAAGAGTGAGTAAGACGAATAGGAGGTGCAGCATTTTAATCATGGTGTTTCTTCTTCTAAGTGAGTGAAATAAGAATTGGCATTATAACGCCACAACCAACGCACTGCGTTACTGACAATGAGCCGCTTTAAAACACGCGTGTAAATTACGCTCAACGCACAACACCACCGTCGCATCTAAATGTCCACTGACCACCTGTTCGCGTAATATGTACATAATGGCATTCGCATCGAGGGCTCCACGATAAGGACGCGTTTGCGCTAAGGCTTGAAACACATCGGCAACTGCGACAATTCTAGCTTCCAATGATATTGCACCATTGCCTATTTGAAAGGGATAGCCGTTGCCATCAAGCCGCTCATGATGTTGTGCAGCCCATTCGGTAATTTTTTCTAGCCCACTGATATTCTTCAAAATATCATAAGTATCAAAACTATGCCTTTGTACGATGGCGTACTCCTCTTCAGTCAGCTTACCTGGTTTCTCTAATAATTCATCGGGTACTCTTAGCTTACCAATATCGTGTAGCAAGCCCGCTAACTCAAGCATTTCACAACTTTCTTCAGATAGTTCAAAACGTTCACCAAGAAATCTAGCCAAATTGGCTACACCATCTGAATGCTCTTTAGTGTATGAACTTTTAGCATCGACAATATGGGAAAAAATATGTACTAAGCCTTTTAATTCGTAGAACGCTATCTCTTTGCTAGGTGTTTGCGCTTTCCATGTTGCGGTATAACTACTGGTATCACCACCTTCTAGTGCTAACCAAAATCGACTGGATTGGGTCATGTCTATAAACACATCAACCAATTCAGGGCAGAACCAGTTGCCGCGTTTTTCAAAAATTTTGTCAGTAATGGTTTTCTGACTGAGTAGCAGATTAGATTGATCCACCAAACAAGCAAGCGATAACACATCAATACGATCTGCTAGATGAATACAATTCGCGTTTAACTTTACCTGCATGGGTATATCTAAGTCTTTTAGTACCGACCAATGGGTATGGTGGTGCAGAATGACATCAGACAAATGGCTTAGCAAAGAACACGATGATAGCAACTGCGAGCCAACTAGACAGTGTTCGCTATCTTGTTCCCATTTAAATTGCGCAAGTCTGGCATGAACCGCTGTTTTTGATACTCCGCAATCATGCAGTATTGCTGCTTGAAACAAATCATCCAAACACTGACCTTGCCAACCCAATGGCTTTGCACATTCAGCCGCTATATAAGCGACCCGCTTACCGTGATGAATATGCGTGACACCCACCAAATCAAGCGCGTCGGATAATGAGTAAACAGCTTCGTGTAGATTGATATTAAAGGTAGACATAGCGGTAGTGTTTTTTGATAACCCCAAAAGTGAGAGGTGTGATAGCGGTAGAGACGTTGCAGTGCAACGTCTCTTTTACGATTACAAACTATCCAAAATGGCGCGTTTAACCGCATCTAAACTCGCATCAATGGTAACAGGTGACGCGGCGGCACATTGGCTAATCGCCGTGTCAGGGTCTTTTAAACCCATACCTGTCAGCGTACAGACGATTTTGCTACCTTCGGGGATTTTACCTGAACCGATATCATGTAACGCACCCGCTAAGGAAGTTGCCGAGGCTGGTTCACAAAAAATCCCTTCAAATTGTGACAGCATTTTTTGTGCAGCTAAAATTTGCTCATCGGTGAACTTATCAAACCAACCGCCTGACTCGCGTTGTGCTGCCCAAGCATAATCCCATGATTGTGGATGCCCAATACGAATCGCTGTTGCCACCGTTTCAGGGTTATCCACCATTTCGCCTAACACAAATGGCGCAGCACCAGCGGCTTGATAACCACACATAACAGGGCGATTGCCGCACACTCTATCCGTTGCATATTCCTTATAGCCTTTCCAATATGCTGTGATATTGCCCGCATTACCCACTGGCAAACAGTGATAATCAGGCGCGAAACCTAGCGCGTCCACAATTTCAAACGCAGCAGTTTTTTGCCCATCAATACGAAACGGATTAATCGAATTCACAATAGTCACAGGCGCGTGTTCCGCAACTTCTTTCACCAACTGCATACCTTGGTCAAAATTACCGCTGATTTGAATAATTTTCGCGTCATACATCAAAGTTTGCGCCAACTTACCCAAGGCAATCTTGCCCTCAGGAATCAACACAAACGCCCGAATGCCTGCACGCGCCGCATAAGCCGCCGCCGCTGCCGACGTATTGCCTGTAGATGCACAAATAATCGCCTGACTACCCGCCTCCACCGCTTTCGTCACAGCCATTGTCATGCCACGGTCTTTAAACGACCCCGTCGGATTCAAGCCTTCAAACTTCACATAAATATCCACGTCTTTACCAATCAAACGCGGAATATTTTGTAACTGAATCAACGGCGTATTGCCTTCGTTCAAACTGATAATGCGTGTAGTGTCGCTAACGGGTAAGCGTTTACGGTAGCGGTCAATTAAGCCTGTGTAATGTGTCATCATTGTTCCTGAAAAATGTAATAGCTAAAAAATTAGCCTAAGGTTTCTAGTCGTATACGGTTTACTTTTCCGCTGACTGTAGATAACGCTTCGATTTTAGCAATCGCGGCGTTCATGCGTTGTTCTTGAGTGATTTGGGTCAGCATGATAATGGGGACTGTGGTTTCGCCTTTAGCGGGTTCTTTTTGGGTGATGGCTTCGATGCTGATGTCGTGGTCGGCGAGTATGCGGGTGACATCGGCTAATACGCCTGACTTGTCTTCGGCGTGTAAGCGTAAATAGTAGGCGGTTTTAAAACTATCGGCAGACAAAACAGGAATATCAGCAATCGCATCTGCTTGAAACGCTAAATGCGGTACGCGATTTTCAGGATCAGCCGTTAAGGCTCTGGCCACATCAATGACATCGGCAACCACAGCAGAGGCAGTCGGGTCTGCACCTGCACCTGCACCATAATATAAGGTTGCGCCGACTGCATCGCCTTTGACTAATACGGCATTCATTACGCCATTGACATTGGCAATCAAGCGGCGTTCGGGGATGAGCGTTGGATGTACGCGTAATTCAATACCTTCGGGGGTTTTTCTGGCTATGCCTAAGTGTTTAATGCGATAGCCCAATTGTTCAGCGTATTCGACATCGGTACGAGTAATTTTTGTAATGCCTTCGGTATAGACTTTATCAAACTGTAACGGAATACCAAACGCGATGGAGGCAAGAATCGTTAATTTATGCCCTGCATCTATGCCTTCAACATCAAAAGTGGGATCGGCTTCAGCATAACCTAGGGCTTGGGCTTCCGCGAGTACGTCGGCAAAATCACGTCCTTTATCACGCATTTCGGTCAAAATAAAATTGCCCGTGCCGTTGATAATGCCTGCTAACCATTCGATTTGATTACCGCTTAAGCCTTCGCGTATGGCTTTGATAATGGGAATACCGCCCGCAACTGCCGCTTCAAATGCGACAATCACGCCTTTTTCACTGGCTTTGGCAAAAATTTCGTTACCGTGTAAGGCAATTAAGGATTTATTGGCAGTGACAACGTGTTTGCCATTTTCTATGGCTTGTAAAACGTATCCTTTAACGACACCCGCGCCACCGATGAGTTCCAACACAATGTCGATGTCTGGATCGTTGATAATGTCCAATGGATTGGTGGTTAGAATAATGCCCATCGTGTCGCAAATTCGCGCTTTATCCAACTCTTTTGCCGAAGCGCGGGTGATGATAATTTCGCGCCCCGCACGACGTGCAATTTCTGCGGCATTACGCTTTAATACATTGACCGTACCGCCACCGACAGTACCCAATCCTAATACACCTACTTTTACCGGTTTCAAAGTCAACTCCAGTTTCACTAAAAACTGTCATTATATTTCATAAGGCGTAAGGCACAAGTGCAGATACAGGTCTGACTTAGGTTTTTCTACGCTATTACTAGCAGTATTTTATGAGTTACGGTGTAAGTGGCTTAACAACCCGTTCCTATTCTGTGCGTTTGTAATGTACAAATATGCCATTTATCTAAGACTAGGTAACATCAGTTATATAATGTTTACCCGCGTTATATTCACCCAAGTTTAAAAATGACAATTAATATTACACCTGATCATCATTCCGAACGATTAACTCACCCTAAATATCGTGCAGATATTGATGGTTTACGCGCTATTGCAGTTCTCTCCGTTGTAAGTTTTCACGCATTTCCTAATGGGCTTAAGGGTGGTTTCATTGGTGTTGATATTTTCTTTATTATTTCTGGCTTTCTAATTTCTACCATTATTTTTAGTAACCTAGAACGCGGTAGTTTTAGTTTTATTGAATTTTATAGTCGTCGTATTAAACGCATATTCCCAGCATTATTATTGGTGCTAATTGCCTGCTTTGTGTTTGGTTGGTTTGTGCTACTTGCCGATGAATACAAGCAGTTGGGCAAGCATATTGCGGGCGGTGCTGGTTTTGTTTCTAACTTTATGTTTTGGAAAGAAAGTGGCTATTTTGATAATGCTGCCGATACAAAACCGTTATTACACCTTTGGTCGCTAGGTATTGAAGAACAGTTTTATATTGTTTGGCCATTGTTACTGTGGTTTGCTTGGCAACAGCGGCTGAATTTGCTCACTATCACTATTACCGTGCTTATTTTTTCGTTTGCGCTGAATATTAGCAAAGTATATAGCGATACAGTCGCTGCATTTTATTTGCCACAAACCCGTTTTTGGGAATTGTTAGCCGGGTCTGTTTTAGCCTATTTAACGATGTATAAGCAAAATATGTTTCCCTCATTCAAGCAAAAACTTGATGAGTGGTTGAGTTTAATCATCTGCGCACAAGCCCCAGAAAAAAATGGCAACACTTTACGCAACGTTCAGTCACTGTTAGGTGCAATACTGATTGCATTTGGTGTTGTTGTGATTACTAAAGAGAGGCATTTTCCAGGTTGGTGGGCTGTATTTCCAACAGTTGGTGCAGTGTTAATTATTTCAGCAGGGACGGGAGCGTGGCTAAATCGTGCTGTTTTATCAAATCGTTTACTGGTGTGGTTTGGCTTGATTAGCTTTCCATTGTATTTATGGCATTGGCCGTTATTATCATTTGCCCGCATTATAGAAAGCGAAAAACCCTCTCAAGGCATACGCATTGCGGTGGTTTTAATCTCAATTGTGCTTGCATGGCTAACATACAAATTGATTGAAAAACCTATTCGTTTTGGCAATCACAGCACAACAAAAACAATTACGCTATTTGTGTTAATGGTGGCGGTTGGTTCTGTAGGGTATAGCAGCTACAAGGGGGATGGCTTTATTTTTAGAAAGATTGCCAAAAAATCCTTAGACTTTACCTATGAAACAGAAAACTTAGGGTATTTGAAATGTCAAAATGAACCACTTTTAAGTGGTATAAGTTTTTGCCTTATGAGTCCTAATGGAAAAATTAATGCTGCACTTATTGGCGATAGTCATGCTAGGGATAAATTTTATGGCATAGCAAAAGCAGATAAAGACCGAAATTGGATGCTCATCGGTAATCATAGTTGCCCACCTGTCTATGGAATAAATGTTGAAACAATAGTAAAAGATTGTCAGCCCAAGTTTGAAAATATTATTGACTGGTTATCAAAATCAAATGACATAAAAATAGTTGGCTTATCTTTTTTTGGTAATGTTTTTTTAACGACATCTTATGCAGCGGATCATATTAAGATGAAAGTCGGTCCAGACACTGTAAAGCTTCATACAAAAAATTCAAACAGATTATCCAGATCAGAGCTATTTTTTAATGGTCTAAATGAAACTGTGAATATATTAGAGAAGAGTGGAAAACAAGTCGTTCTAATGATTGATGTGCCTGAATTGCCCTTTTTTCCTAGAGATTGCTATAGAAATCCCTATAAAAAATGTCAACTTCCAAGAAGTGAAGTTGAATTAAGGCAAGCTGAACAAAGAGCTTTAATTAATAAATTAAAACAGCAACATCCTTTATTGATGATATTTGATCCAATAAACTTGATTTGCCAAAAAGATTTCTGCTCATTTCAAAATGAAGATCGAGTAATCTATAGGGATTCTCATCACTTGTCGCTTCGTGGTAGCGATCTTTATGCAGCATATTTTCTTAATTGGTTAAATTCAGTACCAACTGTTAAGTTGGTAGCTCCAAACAGCGAGTGATGTGTCAAGCCTTTTCAGGACATGAAGTTAAGTAGCTTTTTGCTGCGACCCATATAGCTAATACAGTATAAATTGATAATAGCACCGTTCGCCCTGAGCTTATCGAAGGACATTCACAGTTTAACAGGCTCACTATGAACATTATCACTTTATAATGTATTCAAACACAGCTTGTTCAGCTTGCTCTCTAGTTGGGTAAGTTTGTTGGTGTAGCAGTTCGGTTTTCAGGGTATGAAAAAATGGCATTGCCCCAGCATTTGGCTTTACTGCTTATGTTTTGCACGATGCTGTACTGCTTGAGTAATTTACGATGATGGATATTTCAACATTAATTCTTTAATAACTAAATCTGCACCCTGAACAGTTAAGTGATTATGGTCAGCGTATAAAGGCTGATTATCTTTAGCCGCCCAACAATAATTTTCATCACAAAATATTGATTTTGGGTCAAAAATTTTCACACTAGGGAATTTTTTCAAGACATCTAATAGTGCTTTATTGTGATTAAAAATTCTTTTTTCATAGTAACTTCTTTTCATGGCACAAGGATTTTTTATTTGTTTGCTCAGCCGAAATGGACGAAAATCAAAGCAGGCGGTTGGAAAAAAATCTAAGTCTGGATTATCAAGCAGCAAAATGACCTCTTTCTTTTGGGCGATTAACGTTGATATGACTTCTTCTCCTTTCGTTTGAAACGACATGGCATTTGTTGCTGTTGGCTCTTTCGCTCGCCACATTCCCTGATTCTCAGCTATGGTCGAAAGACCGCCAGCGATAAGATAATTCCAATAGCCTGCCAAATAAACGGTTTTAATTGATTCATTCTTTTTTAAGAAGGACAACGTTACGTTAATTTTTTCTTCACAGTTATCTTTTAATTGGAGTGTCTTCGTTGAAAATGGAAGACAGGCTCGCTGGTAAATATGGATGAGTGAAGAAGGGTTTAAATACATTGCTAGGCTTTTGTAGTAATGATGACTGTGCGAATCACCTACAAGCGCACTGGTCGGATTGACTGATTGAGACAGCAAGCAGCCATGAAATTCTTTAAATGTCGGAAATAAGTAATCACATTCCTCATTATGAAACGACCCGTGCGAATAATCATTGGTTGTAAATAGTGTGGCTATCTCTTCTTGTTTTTTAATGGTTTTTAATCTGAAGGCTAAGCCATCATTTTTGTAGCATTGATAGCCCACACAACCAACTGCTATCATTAAAACGAGCAAAGTAATGGTTTTCGCTTTGCTGTGATTGCCAAAACGGATTGGTTTTTCAATGAATTGATAAGTGAGCCACGCCAGTACAATCGAGATAATAACGGCGGCAATCAGTATGCCTTGCGTTGGCTTGCTTTCAATAATACGAGCAAATGACAATAAAGGCCAATGCCATAAATAAAGTGGAAAACTGATTAGCCCAAACCACACTAACAGACGGTTTGACAGAACAATACGATTTAGCCATGCCTCTGTTCCTGCTGAAATAATTAAAGCCGTGCCAACGGTTGGCAGAATAGCCCACCAACTAGGGAAGTTCGTTTCTTTGGTAATGAAACGGAGACTCAGTAAAATAAGTAAAACACCTAACAATGAACATATATCATGCAATGTAGTACTACTATTTGTTTGGAGTAGTTGTAACCAGACATCAAACTGTGTACCCAGTTTATGTCTTACTATCGCAAAAAGGCTTCGTTTGTAAAGTGTGATATAAGCCAAAACAGACCCTATCAGCAATTCCCAAAACCGTGTTTGCGGCGAATAGAACGCGGCAATCGCATCACTATGCACTGTACTAATATTCAAGACAAACGAAGTGATGGCAACGATGAGTGTGACGGTGAGTAGATTTAAGTGTTGTTTTCTAGCGAACCACAATAACAGCGGCCAAATAAGATAAAACTGTTCTTCAATACCAAGTGACCAAAGATGTAACAGTGGTTTTGTTTCGGCGGTATTGTCGAAATAGCCACTTTCTTGCCAAAACACAAAATTGGCAATAAAGCCTGCACTACCAGCAATATATTTGCCCAATTGTTTATATTCATCGGCAAGTAACACAAACCAACCCAATACATAGCAGGCAATTAATACCAACAATAAAGCAGGAAAAATGCGTTTAATACGGCGGCTGTAAAACTCAATAAAGCTAAAACTGTCTTTTTCTAAGCCAACAAAAATAATGCTTGAAATGAGAAAGCCAGAAATGACGAAGAATATATCAACACCAATAAACCCACCTTTCAACAAATCAGGAAATGTGTGAAAAATAACAACGGATAAAACCGCTATAGCACGCAAGCCGTCAATGTCAGTACGGTATTTTGGATGGGGCAATGGGGCGTGGATTGTCATTTTTAATGCAGTAAATAGCAGAAACACAGTGCATATCGGCACTGTGTTTCGTAGAGAAGACTAACTTAGAACAACCCTGTTATGCGTCCATCATCATCAATGTCGATGCGTTCGGCGGCGGGGACTTTGGGTAAGCCAGGCATGGTCATGATGTCGCCTGCGATGGCGACGATGAAACCTGCGCCATTCGCCAAGCGTACATCACGAATTTCTACGGTGTGTCCAGACGGTGCGCCTTTGGTAAGTGGATTGGTGGAAAATGACATTTGGGTTTTGGCAATACAAATGGGGAAGTTGCCGTAATCTTTAGTCCATTCGGCTAGTTGTGATTTAACTTTTGCGCTGGCTGTCACATTCGCCGCACCATATAACTTAGTGGCGATAGCTTCAATTTTTTCCCAAAGACTAAGCTCTTCATCGTAAACATAACGACACCCTGCTTCACGATGATCAACGATGTTCAGCACGGCTTTGGCTAAGTCTTCTGCTCCTGAACCGCCTTTTGCCCAATGTTTGGAAACCACACAAGTTGCCCCCAAATCAACGCATCTTTGTTGCAATAAAGCAATTTCTGCGTCAGTGTCGAAGCTGAAATGATTAATACAGACCACACAAGGCAAACCATAATGTTGAGTGATGTTATGGTAATGACGTTCTAAATTCGCAAAACCTTGTGCTAAGGCGGCAAGATTTTCTTGATTGAGTT
>Ga0208508_1000464_pt1 | contig 11072 bp, 7 predicted proteins | sample LakWasMeta1_LOW4_2_FD_183853 | JGI IMG/M metagenome (GOLD analysis project Ga0208508, IMG submission 183853) | Freshwater sediment methanotrophic microbial communities from Lake Washington under simulated oxygen tension - Sediment Metagenome... | ecosystem: Environmental > Aquatic > Freshwater >...
TCGAACCCCGGTCGCCTCCGTGAAAGGGAGGTGTCCTAGGCCTCTAGACGATGGGGACCTAAGAATTTTTACCGCTAACTACAAGTGCAGTATTTTACTACAATCAGTCAATAAATCGAAGTGATTTATAACATTTTTGGTGGAGGTAAGCGGGATCGAACCGCTGACCTCTTGCATGCCATGCAAGCGCTCTCCCAGCTGAGCTATACCCCCAAAACCTGCATCAATTCGCATAACACAATAGCGCTGTAAGCGAGGCGCCATAATAAAGATGGCTATAGGGCTTGTCAATCATTTTCAGCCAATTTTGATGAAATTCTCAAAAAATCAATACGAATATAGGATTGAGCCCGGTTGCCAGCTTAGGGTGCCTAGCCGCGAATGTTTGATTGGCTTTCAAATTGGGTCAGCTCAACGCGCGGCTGAGGCTGCCATCCTGCTTTGCGATGTTCGGCAATGACATTGGTGAATACACCGCCACGCACATAGAATTTGGCTGTAACGCGCATGAACCTAGGGTCTGTCGCAGCAACCAGGTCATCAAGAATGCGGTTGGTGACAGCTTCGTGGAAACAGCCTTCGTCACGGAATGACCACATGTAAAGTTTCAGGCTTTTCAATTCAACGCAGATTTGGTCAGGGATGTAGTCCAGATAAATGACCGCAAAGTCAGGCTGACCTGTTTTTGGACATAGGCAGGTGAACTCAGGAATCTCCATATGAATATGAAAATCACGTGCTTTGTTCGGGTTTTCAAAGGTTTCCAGTGATTTGCTGGGCTGGGCGGTTGGTTTTCCGCCTAAAGATTGTTCTGTCATGATTGAAAATGCTGCTTTTAGCTTAAAAAACGTTATTATAACGCTGTATTTGAAACCCATAATTAAAAAAACATTTTGCGTTTAACTCATTTAAAACTAGCTGGATTTAAATCTTTCGTAGATCCAACAACATTGCACATTCACGGGCAGCGTGTAGGCGTTGTTGGGCCCAATGGCTGCGGTAAATCCAATGTGATGGAATCGGTGCGCTGGGTGCTGGGCGAGTCATCTGCCAAAGAGATGCGGGCAGATGCAATGGATGCAGTTATTTTCAATGGATCCGGCAATCGCAAACCCATCTCCCGTGCCAGCGTAGAGCTGGTGTTCGACAACAGCTTTGGCGGTGCATCCGGTGAATGGTCTCAATACGCTGAAATTTCCGTAAAGCGTGTCATTGAGCGTGATAAAGGCTCAACCTACTATATTAATAATACTGCTGTGCGCCGTCGCGATGTGGCCGACCTGTTTCTCGGCACAGGCTTGGGTGGCCGCGCTTATGCGATTATTGGTCAGAACACCATCAGCCGCATTGTTGAGGCCAAGCCTGAAGAGATGCGTGTTTTCCTGGAAGAGGCCGCCGGTATTACCAAGTACAAAGAACGCCGCCGCGAGACGGAGCTGCGTCTGCGCGATACCAGGGAAAATCTGACGCGTGTAGAAGATATTCTGCGTGAGCTGGATAAGCAGATTCTCAGGTTGCAATCACAGGCTGCCGTAGCAAATGAATACCACCGCCTGCATGAGGTGCTGAAACTCACCAGGGGTCAGGTATGGCTCCTGAAAAAGCAGGATGCCGGCACACATTGGGAAAAAGCGCAGCGTAATGTAGAAAAGCTGGTAAACGAGCTTGAGTCGCAAATGGCTAATTTGCGTAACAGCGAGAGCGTGCTGGAAACAGCAAGGCAGCAGCATGTGGCGGCCAATGACGCAGTAAATGCTGCGCAGGCCAATTACTATGAAGCCAATGCCGCGGTTTCCAACCTTGAGAATCAGGTTAAGAATACAGCAGATGCCCGTGAGCGTATGCAGCTGCAATTGCAGCAGTTGCAAGCGCAGCTTGAAAAAAATACTTCGCAGCAAGAAAATGTAGAAAGTTCGCTGGTGCTGGCACAGGCTGAGCTGCAGTCTGCCAATGTTGAATTCTCAAGTTCTGAGATTGCCCTTACAGAGGCCCGGGAAGCTGTTTCTGTCAGGCAGCATCAGCATCAGGCTGCGCTTGCCGACTTTAATGTCAGCCATAGCGCATGGTTAAATGCCGAGCAAAGGCAGCGGCTTGAGCAAGCTAATATCGGCCATATAGTCCGCACTATTGCGGATACAGCCGAGCAAATAAAGCGTTTGCAGCTGAGTCTATCTGCATTGCAGATGCCTGATGATGAGGCGTTGCTTGCCAAACAGGCACAGTTGACTGGACTAGAAGCCGAAATGGCTGCCGCTGAAGCCAATGTTGCTGGCACCCTTGAGCGGGAAGCTGCGGTACAGACTGCTTTAAAAGCGGCACGTGACAGCTCGCATGAATCACAGCGCGAGCTGCACTTGCTCGAGGCCGAGATAAGTTCGCTGGATAAGATTCAGCAATCCATGCGCAATGCCAACAATGAATCAGCCCTGGCTGCGTGGCTGAAGCGCTCGGGTTTGAATGATAACTCACGCATCTGGCAGGTTGTCAGCATCAAGCCTGGCTGGGAAACTGCGCTGGAATCAGTGCTGGGGGCGAGATTGAATGCTGTTTTGCATGACAAGCCGTGGAACGAAGCTAAGCCGTCGGTTGCGGATGCCCCGCCGGCAGCGCTCTGCCTGGCTTACCCTCAATCGCAGCATGTTGAACAAGCTGTCGCAGCAAAGTCTCCATATTTGCCTTTATATGCGCAGCTGGAGCGTGTAGACCAGAACTATCGTAATGTTCTGCAAGACTGGCTAAGCGGTGTTTATCTGCTGGAGGAGGGCGACCCTGTGGCTGCGCGCCAGCACCTTAAAGACGGTGAATGCCTGGTGAATCAAAAAGGCGATGTCTATACCCGGCACAGCGTGTCTTATTTTGGCGCGCAGTCAATGATGCATGGTGTACTTGAGCGCCAGGCGCGTCTGGATTCGCTTAAGTCACAGCTGCCGGCATTGCAGCAGCGTTTTGCTGATGCAGCCAAGCAGGTAAGCCAATTCGAAGCAGAGTTGCAGGAACTAAGGGCTGGGCAGCATGCGCATCAGCAGCACTTGAAGAACATAACGCAGCAGGCGCATCAGGTGAGCTTAAGCCTGCAGCAGTTAAAGCAGCAGCAAAGCAATACCTTGCAAAGAAAAAAGCTGCTGGAAACTGATTGCAGCCTGGCTTTAGAAAAATCAGAAAAATTACAGGCTGAAAAAACGCAGAAAGAAGCTTTGATTCATGACACGGCAGCCAGCCTGACTATCATGCAGACTGAAAAAGCTGCTAAGGAGCAGGCAAAGCAAACCGCTGAAGCTTTGCTCAATGATGCACGACATCATTTGCAGGCTCTTGAGCGCACACATCAGGAAAGCAATTTCAAAATCAAACTCATTGAAAATAAAATCAATGAGTTAAATTCAAAAGTTGAGTTTTTACTTGAAGAAAAAACCAGCCTGAAAATGCGCTGTGGCGAGGTTGAAACCACGCTTGATGCTACCAGGATGGAAACATTGAAGGCGAATCTGGAAGCCGCCTTGAATGTGAAGCAGGCGCGCGAAGCTGCGCTTGCCAATGCCCGCAACAACATGAGCGAATGCCAGGAAACCTTAATGCAGCATGAACGTACGCGTCTGCAGCATGAGCAATCGCTGCATCCGTTGCGCGATAAGGTCGAAGCCGGCCGGTTGGCCGAGCAGGAAGCAAGACTGCATTTCGAGCAATGTCAGGCCGAGCTGGCATCTTCAGAGATTGAAGAGCCTGCACTTATGGAGCATTTGCAGAATCTGCCGGATGCGGACCATAAAGTTTCTGCGCTGGAAAAAAGAAAAGAAAAGCTTGAATCTGACATCGAGGCGCTAGGTGCAGTCAACCTTGCCGCGATTGAAGAGCTTGCAAGCGAGCAGACGCGTAGGCAGTACCTCGATAGCCAGTCACGTGATTTGCTGGATGCGAGCCAGACGCTTGAGGATGCTATCCGCAAGATAGACCGCGAAACGCGCAGCCGCCTGCAAGCGACTTTTGATGAAGCCAACCTGCACTTCAATGAATTGTTTACTACTTTGTTTGGTGGCGGCCAGGCTAGGCTGGTGTTGCTTGGTGATGAAATACTGGACACCGGCATACAGGTATTTGCACAGCCGCCCGGCAAGAAAAACAGCACTATCCATCTGCTGTCTGGCGGTGAAAAAGCATTAACTGCCCTGGCACTGGTGTTTGCTTTATTCAGGCTTAACCCGGCGCCATTTTGCCTGATGGATGAGGTGGATGCGCCGCTGGATGACAGCAACACCGAGCGCTTTTGCGCAATGGTTAAAAAAATGTCGGAAAGAACACAGTTTTTATACGTGAGTCATAATAAAATCACGATGGAAATGGCACAGCAATTGATAGGTGTTACTATGCAGGAATCAGGGGTTTCACGCATAGTGGACGTAGATATGGAAGCAGCCGTGAAAATGGTTGAGGCGTGAGTCCTGCCGTTACAAATTTGTTGAAAGTTTAATGTAAATGAGTGATTTGCAAATAGTATTAATGATCATTGGTGCGTTAATCATTGTTGCTGTGCTGGTACTTAATTGGTGGCAGGAAAGACGCTTTCATCAACAGGTGCAGAACAGTTTTTCCAATCTGGAAAACGATGCACTGCTGCAGGAGCCGGAGCTGAATGCAGCTGCACTGCAAGATATTGAAGATGATTTTTCTATTAAAGAGGCAGTTCTGCCTGAACATGCGCTGGTTGGCGATGATGACCATTTCATTGAACTGGGCAGCATTCAATCAGACCGTATTCAGCTGGAAAGTAAGCAAGACTCAGATACCCTCAATGAAGATGTTGCTGAAGTAGCCGTTGCTGCGATTCCGGAGCCTGCTGCCGATGGCGAGCTTGTGCATATTGAAACTACAACTAAATCCCCAACACCACCTGCAGCTGATGCCGCCGGGCTGGGTGTTGCACCTCTGCAGCATGAAGGTATCAAAGCGATTTTTAATGAAGCATTCAGTAATGCAGCTGCAGGTGTAAAAAACTTGAAAACCACTGATGTTACTGCTACGGAGAGTGAGGTCAGTGCTGCCCTCGAGGCAGAGGTCTCTGTACCGACCCTGCCAGCTATGCTGCATGCGCAGATAGATCTGGTGGCGGTTTTATACCTTGCTGCAGAATCTACAGCAGGTGAGTTGAGTAAGATGCTGGCGGGATTGTTTGATGATTATGACAAGCCTGTTTTTGTGCATTTTTTTGATTCAGACATGCAGTGGCTGCAGTCTACTGATATTTCTGCTAACCCAGCTTTATCCAACCATAAAATTACAAAAGTTTCCTGCAGCCTGCAGCTTGCAGATCGTGCTGGCCCAGTGACACGCAGCGTGTTGAATCGTTTTCAGCATGCTGTAGAAACCTTGGGATTGGACATTAATGCCCATGTGGAGTGGCAGAGTACCGGCGATGCTCTGGCCGCGGCCACAGCACTTGATGCATTCTGTATCGATGTTGATAAAACCATGGGTTTTCATCTAGTACATGGTGAAAACGGTGCTTTTACCGGCACCAAGCTGCGAGGGTTGTCTGAGGCGCAAGGTATGGAGCTGGCAGCCGATGGTACATTCCAATACTTTGATGAGGCAGCAGGCAGGGATGCTCCGCAGTTTGTGGTATTCAATCGTGACCAGCACCCATTCAGCCCTGATATGCTGCGGTCATCAGTCGTAAAGGCGATTACTTTTCAATTGGATATCCCGCACGTGAGGAACTGTATGGAGGCATTCAACCATATGGTGCAGGTTGCCAAGCAGATGGAAGTTGGCCTGCATGCGCATCTGCAGGATGACAACAACAAACCGCTGGGCGATATCCAGATAGAGAAAATCCGCCACCAGCTCAAGGTGATTCACGCTACGATGGTGGCGCGGGGCATTGTACCGGGCTCAGATAGTGCGCATCGGCTGTTCTCTTAATTTCAGGCACTAGAATGATGTTTAGCAATACACAGCAGCCTGAGATGGCCTCGCATAACCCAAAGTCGCGTATTTTAGAGCTGCGCCGGCTCATAGAACGTTACGATTACGAATATTACGTACTTGATGCACCTACAGTCCCTGACAGTGAATACGATAAGCTTTACCGCGAACTGCAGGTGCTGGAGCAGCAGCACCCTGCGCTGATTACAGCAGATTCCCCCACGCAGCGCGTCAGCGGAGCTGCTGCCAATGCATTTAACAGCATCACTCATCGCCAGGCAATGCTGTCTTTAAATAATGCTTTTGAAGATAGCGAGCTGGCCGCGTTTGATAAAAGGGTTTCCGAGGCACTAGGCGTAGTCGAGGTTGAATATGCGGTTGAACCCAAATTTGACGGGTTGGCCATTACGCTGACTTACGAGAACGGTATCTTTACGCAAGGTGCCACCCGCGGCGATGGCTATACCGGCGAGGATGTGACCCATAATCTGCGCACCTTGCGTGCGATACCCATGCGTTTGAACAGTGAGCAGCCTCCGGCTTTGCTGGAAGTGCGTGGTGAGGTTTTAATGCTGAAGCGCGACTTTGAAAAGTTGAATAAATCCCAGCTGGAAAAAGGTGAGAAACTGTTCGCCAACCCGCGCAATGCGGCTGCTGGCAGCTTGCGCCAGTTGGATTCAAGAATCACGGCCAAGCGTCCGCTGACATTCTTTGCTTATGGCCTGGGCGTTGCAGATGGTATTCCTGTGCTGACCAATCATGGCATGGCCATGGATTATCTTGCCAGCTTACATTTTCCGGTGAGTCACGAGCGTGGCGTGGTGCAGGGGGCTGCCGGCTTGAGGGCGTATTACCAGAAAATCGGCCAGCTGCGCGACCAGCTGCCGTTTGACATTGATGGCGTGGTGTATAAGGTAAACCAGTTCAACCAGCAGAATGAGCTGGGGTTTGTTTCCCGCGCGCCACGCTGGGCTATCGCGCATAAATTTCCTGCACAAGAAGCATTGACTATTGTTGAGGACATTACCGTGCAGGTGGGGCGTACCGGAGCCATTACCCCTGTTGCCAGATTGAAGCCGGTGTTTGTAGGCGGTGTTACTGTCACCAATGCAACCTTGCACAATGAAGATGAAGTTCGCCGCAAAGATATCCATATCGGCGATACGGTCAGCGTGCGCAGGGCCGGTGACGTGATTCCTGAAGTGGTCTTTGCCGTCACTGAAAAACGCCCGGCTGATGCCCGGCGTTTTGAAATGCCAGCAGTTTGCCCGGAATGCGGTTCGCATATCCTCAAGCAGGAAGATGAGGCTGTGGCGCGCTGCACAGGTGGCCTATTCTGTCCTGCGCAGCGCAAGCAGGCGATTACGCACTTCGCCTCACGCCGTGCTATGGATATTGAAGGTTTGGGTGAAAAGCTGGTAGATCAGTTGGTGGAAGCCAATCTGGTGCATACGCTGGCTGATATTTATAAGCTAGATTTGACCACGCTTAGCAATCTTGATCGCATGGCCAATAAATCGGCGCAGAACATACTGAATGCGCTTGAATCCACTAAAAACACTACTTTGGCGCGTTTTATCTATGCTTTGGGTATGCGCAATGTAGGCGAGGCAACAGCAAAAGATCTGGCAAAGCATTTCGGTAATTTGCCGGCTTTGATGCGCGCAGGCACTGAAGAACTGCTGACTGTAAACGATGTGGGGCCTGTAGTTGCAGAATCAATCACCAACTTTTTCTCAGAGGCGCATAACCAGTCTGTGATTGCAGAGCTGCTAGCCGCTGGCATTACCTGGCCTGAAACAGAAGGCAAGCAGACGGCCAGCGGCCATTTGCTTGGTAAAACTTTTGTGTTGACAGGGACGCTGCCGACACTCTCTCGTGATGAGGCCAAAGAGTTGATAGAGGCTGCCGGCGGCAAGGTTAGCGGCAGTGTATCTAAAAAGACGGATTATGTAGTAGCCGGATCTGAAGCGGGCAGCAAGCTCGATAAAGCCCAGGAATTGGGTATCAGCATTCTGGATGAGGCGGGCCTGCTGGCTTTGCTGGCTTAAGATGATGCAAGACCAGAATTATCAGCAGTATCTGGATGCAGTGATTGCAATCGCCAAAGATGCCGGTGAAGCAATTATGCAGGTGTACGCTACAGATTTTGATGTCGAAAAAAAATCTGATAATTCCCCGCTTACGCAGGCAGATCTGGCAGCGCATACAGTCATTGTGTCTGCATTAAAAGTGCTTACACCTGAAATTCCGGTGTTGTCTGAAGAGTCTGATGACCTTGAGTCAGATGTGCGCAGCAGCTGGCAGCGTTACTGGCTGATAGACCCGCTGGATGGCACGCGTGAGTTCGTGAAGCGCAATGGTGAGTTTACCGTCAATATCGCTTTGATTGATTCCCATGAATCTGTACTGGGCGTGGTTTATGCCCCGGTTACAGGCCTGCTTTATTTTGCCGCCAAAGGGCAGGGGGCTTACAAACAGCAGGCTGTTGGCACTGCAACCCAGATCCATACCAGAGCGTTCAACCTTGACCGCCTTGTGGTGGCTGGCAGCAGATCGCATAGCGATCATAACTTTCAGCAGTTCTTGCATAATATTCACGTTGATACTGGTGCCGTACCTGAACTTATCAGTATGGGCAGCTCTCTAAAAATCTGTCTGGTTGCGGAAGGTGCGGCAGATGTATACCCAAGGCTCGGCCCCACTTCAGAATGGGATACAGCGGCGGCGCATTGCGTGCTGCAGCAAGCGGGCGGCGATATTGTCGATTTTGAAGGCCAGACCTTGCGTTATAACACCAAGGCATCCCTGCTTAATCCGAGTTTTTTTGCCACGGTAAAATCATGTCCGGACTGGTCCAGTTTTTTATAAAAAACTGATTATATTTTTAACCGTTATATTTAGAATCTATAAATCTATGAAGTTACAAACAGCTTTAATTTCAGCATTTACTGCATTGTTTTTTAATAATGTTTATGCTGTTTCAGATGATGCTTTTGCGTGCAATAAAGCTTTTGACCAAGGTGATTATTCTACCGCTGCGACACTGGCAGCCAAGGCGTTGAATGCCAGCAGAAAAGACCGTGACGCCTTGATTTGCCAGGGCCGTACTTTGAGTGCTCAAGGTAACCTCGAGCCAGCATTAGCCGCATTCAAATCTGCCGACAAGTTATCTAAAGATGCATACGATAAAGCCGTTGTTGCACTCATTACAGGCCATGCATATAAAAATGCCCAGCACTACGAGCAGGCGATTGCCAGCTATCAGCAAAGCCTGCAGCTGGCAGCGGAAGCCAAGGTCAAGGCATTTGAGCGTACTTCACATATCGGTATTGGGAATGTGTATTTTGAAACCAGCCAGTATGCATCTGCATTGGATTCGTATCTGGCAGCCAGCAAGTTGGATGCCAATGATAATGAACGCGGAGAAAGTTTTGAGAAAATCGCGCTGTCATACCACACGCTAGCGCAGCATGATCCTGCCGTGGAATATCAGGTCAAGGCATTGATTATGAACGAGAAGTCAGGAACCCTTGACCAGTTTGCCCATTCAAGTATCGAGCTCGGCCGCTATTATGCAGCTGCGAAGAAATATCCGAATGCAGAAAACACACTCAATAAAATCATCAAGTTTGCAAAAGAGCAGGGCGGCGCTTATTACGAAGCCCAGGGCAGCTATGTACTGGCGCAGGTTAAAGTCGCGACTGGTGATGTTGAGGCTGCTAAAGCCTTGATTGAGAAAGCCAAAGCCATTGCCAACAGCACCCATGACCAGGCGCTGGCTGACGAGATTGCAAAAGAGACTCAGGGGCTGATTCCGTAATTATTGCTATTGCGCTGTAAGGAACAGACTTAATGTCTGACTAAGTAGCAATATTAACGTTGTTAGTGGAAATTACATTCCCTGGAGTAGCGCTATGATCATTCAAACAAAGCCAGACATCATCCCATCAGAAATCACGCCCAAAGAGGTTTTTGATGACAGGCGTAAGTTTCTACAGCAAGCTGGTTTTGGTTTGCTGGCGGGGAGTGCAGGCTTTCTTGCCAGGCCGCTGGAGGCAGCAGCCAATGCCGCCGGCGACCTGGCGCAACTGAAATCCAGAACTAACGCCCAAATTCTTAAATTGCCAGCTTACGGTAAGTCTCAATATGGTGCCGGTGAAAAGCTGACGCCTTTTGAAGATGTGACCAGCTACAACAATTATTATGAGTTTGGCACGGCAAAAGACGAGCCGGCGATACATTCCAAGCTTTTCAAACCCCAGCCATGGACTGTCAGCATTGAAGGCGAGGTTAAAAAGAATAAAACCATCAGCATAGAAGATATCTACAAACTCGCACCGCTTGAGGAGCGCATTTACCGCATGCGCTGTGTCGAGGGGTGGTCTATGGTGATACCGTGGATCGGGCTGCCGCTGGCGCAATTGATTAAGTGGGCTGAGCCCAATGCCAATGCCAAATATGTAGAGTTCATATCCTTAGCCGACAGGCAGCAAATGCCGGGTGTTAATATGCCTATATTAGATTGGCCCTATGTAGAAGGCTTGCGCATGGACGAAGCCATGAACCCGCTGACGATTATGGCGGTTGGCTTATATGGGCAGCAGTTACCAAACCAGAATGGCGCACCAATGCGCCTGGTTGTGCCATGGAAATATGGCTTTAAAGGTGCAAAGGCAATTGTCAGGATTCGCTTCACAGAAAAAATGCCGCTGACCACCTGGATGAAAGCTGGACCGAATGAGTATGGGTTTTATGCGAATGTGAACCCGCAGGTTGAGCATCCGCGCTGGACCCAGTCATCTGAAAAACGCATTGGGGCAGGGTTGTTTGCCGGCCGCATCAAAACACAGATGTTTAATGGCTATGCAGAGCAGGTAGGGCAGATGTATGCAGGCATGGATCTACGCAAAAACTTCTAGGCTCGCTTTAATGCTGACAATTATCAGCAAAGTGCCTGACAGGAAACAGGTGGCAAGGCTTAAGGCTGCAGTATTTTTACTTTGCCTGACTCCCTTTGTGCGGCTGGTATGGCTTGCGCTTCATGATGATTTGTCGGCCAACCCTGTAGAGTTCATAGAGCGGTCTACCGGTTATTGGACTTTATTCATGTTGCTGCTAACGCTGAGCCTAAGCCCGGTAAGGCTTTTAAC
>Ga0208508_1000465_pt1 | contig 11060 bp, 11 predicted proteins | sample LakWasMeta1_LOW4_2_FD_183853 | JGI IMG/M metagenome (GOLD analysis project Ga0208508, IMG submission 183853) | Freshwater sediment methanotrophic microbial communities from Lake Washington under simulated oxygen tension - Sediment Metagenome... | ecosystem: Environmental > Aquatic > Freshwater >...
GCTTGATTACCTACACGCGCGGGCAGATCAGAGTCATCAATCGCTCTGACCTTGAGAGTCGTGCCTGTGAATGTTATGCAGCAGTGAAGAAAGAGTATCAACGTTTATTACCAGCCGTAACAATCACTTAATCAATACCTGATGTCATGCGGTGTTTGTATCTTTGTGATTACCTACTGAAGTCTGGATAGCTTCTCTAGCGATATCTGTTTCTTGTTTAGTGTTAGTCTGTGCCACCAGCACTACTTGCCCGGCTGAGATTGCATCCTTGACCAGATCAGAAAGCCAGCCTTCTTTTTCTGAACCTACTTTTGCGCCATATGTAGCACCTGCCATCGCACCCAGGCTCGCACCCCAGCCAAGCAGTGCTAGTGGCGCAACCAAAGGGCTGGCGATGAAAAGACTAACATTTGCTGCAATCAATGCAACTTGTGCCAGTGCACCAATGCCAGTGCCAACCGCAGTGCCGATTACGCCATCTACCGCCATGTCTTTCAGCACTTCATTGCTCTTTGCTTGTTCCGTGCTGGCAGGCAAAGTAGCATCAGAATCAAAGATCAGTATTTGCTCGCTGGATAGACCGCGTTCTATGAGTACATTCAAGGTGCTTTCGGCCTCTATCCGGTTTGAAAATATTCCTGATACATGGTGGCGATATTGGCTCATGGTATTGCTCCTGAAACACGAACGATAAACTATATGGAAATAACATACACGGCCGGGTTTGCAGTGTCTGTGTGATATCGCACAGATAGCTTATGATTCTTGAAGATATGCTTCAAACCTTTAATGTAAACCTGACATAACATCAATATTGATGGGCGAATCTAACTTGCATCTTTGCTGATTTGGATGAAAAATCATCATAGCAGCTGAAAATTTTAATGTGGCGTATTTAAACGTCATTCAAATTAAATATGTACTGGTCAGAATGTATCAAGTTTGAATTAGAAAGTTAATTCAATGCGTATCGCTATAAATTAACTGTAAAGCCGAATAGCAGAAAGCAGCTAAAACGTAAGTGATCTGAATAATAAGGAATAGCATATGTCCAGCATGATGAGAGCCGCCATATTTGTTGAACCAGGCCGTATTGAACTGGCTGACAAACCGATCCCAGAGGTAGGACCAAATGATGCTCTGATACGCATCACTACTACCACGATCTGCGGTACCGATGTGCATATTCTCAGAGGAGAGTATCCAGTGGCCAAAGGCCTGACCGTCGGACATGAGCCGGTAGGTGTTATTGAAAAACTTGGCAGTGCGGTGCAGGGTTATAAAGAAGGCCAACGCGTCATCGCAGGTGCTATTTGTCCTAGCTTTACCTCATACTCCAGCCAAGATGGCTTTCCGTCACAAGATGGCAGCTATCTTATTCCAAGCGGCAAGTGTGGTTGCCATGGCTATAAAGCCACAGCCGGCTGGCGCTTTGGCAACCTGATCGATGGTACTCAGGCTGAATATGTGTTGGTTCCTGATGCACAAGCCAATTTAGCGCCTATTCCAGATGGCCTGACCGATGAGCAGGTGCTGATGTGCCCGGATATCATGTCTACAGGGTTTAGAGGGGCAGAGAATGCCAATATCAAAATCGGTGACATTGTGGCTGTTTTTGCGCAAGGACCAATCGGTTTATGCGCGACAGCTGGCGCCAGATTAATGGGGGCGAGCACTATTATTGCTATTGATGGTAATGATCATCGACTAGGTATCGCAAAGGCCATGGGGGCTGATATCACCCTTAATTACAAGCAATGTGACGTGGTTGATGAAATTATGAAAATCACCAAGGGTCGCGGTGTGGATGCGTCTATTGAAGCATTGGGTACGCAATTGACTTTTGAATCGTCATTGCGCGTATTAAAACCCGGTGGCACGCTTTCAAGCCTCGGTGTTTATTCCAGCGACCTTACAATCCCTTTATCGGCTTTTGCCGCCGGGTTGGGCGACCATAAAATCATCACGGCATTATGCCCGGGCGGCAAAGAGCGCATGCGTCGGTTAATGAGCATCCTGGAGTCAGGGCGGGTAGATCTTGGCCGATTGGTGACGCATCAATATCACCTGAATGACATCGCAGCGGCATATGAGCTTTTTGCTAATCAGCGTGACGGTGTGTTGAAGGTGGCAATTAAACCTAATTAATGGCACCTTAGCAGAGTGTAAGGTATCTATATACAAAGATATCTGTCAGCTAGTAATGCCAGGAGTCTGGTGCTCAGGTGCGATTAATATACGTATATCAACCTTTAGCAAACCGCTTAATTCCGTATTGCTGAAAATAGGTTCGTAATAGCTTATGTTTGTAGCGTACAATAGCGCATGTTTCTAAAATTTACTTAAAAATCTGTAGCTTAAGTAAATGTAAGTAATCACTCATTTTACTCGCAAGGCATAGGCGCTGTGTTTGCCTCATTGCTGAGTTCCACTAAAATCGACTTGGATGATAACGGCATATAGGTCGTTTAGTTTGAATTAAACCAGGAGTTTAAAATGTATAACGCATTAGTACTCGAAAACATTAAAAAGCATGGGCAACGCTGTGACAGGGACATCGCTGACGAAACCGGAATACCTCTTATGCAAGTACGTAGTTCAATTACGGCACTTGAGTTGATTAAGGCGATTTCCAGCTGCAACATCACGAATTTTGAAGATGGTGTCGCAATTGAAGGCATGTTGTGCCGCATATCCGGCTATATTCCACCAGCGGCGCCTGGCAGAAAGTCTGCTGCAAAGCACTAGTGGGATGACGCCTGATTCACTCAGGGTCACATAAAAGGACTTGGATAAATCCAAGTCCTTTTGTTCTTTTGGGTAGCAAAATACTGTTGCCCACAGTGGATATTGATCTAAAAACTCCTGAAATTTATCAATTGGAATTTCATATCCGGGCAATTCAAGCCGCCAAAATCTTTAGACGAGCCACTGCCTTGCACGCGCTGTATGACGCATGATGAAGCTTCGCCAACCGGAGCAGCACCACATGAAACACGGTACTGGTCAATAGCAGAATTGCTCTTGCTGTTGGAAACGACCAGCGTCCCATAAGAACCCGCACTTGCAAAATCTGCTTCGTTTTTTAAAGCGCCTTCCTGAATGATGCAGCCAGAAGATTTGAACGATAATTTTTTGCTATTACCAGCCGACAGTGTGTGTGTCTTTGTCGCTGCGCCTTCCCCAGGTAGCTTTGATGGTGTACTTGAGCATCCATACAGTATGCATACAATGAATAATCCAATAATTGATTTAAACATGATTAATATTCTTTCGTGCATAAAAAGGTTAAACAGCATACGGGTAACAAATTACTAGTATCTAGACAGGCCATCAACTGCTATTTGATGATGTAATTACTGATGGCATTTAATTTAACAACATTGGGTTATGAATCAATAAACTCATAGTTAGCAGACAATGTGAATGTTTTGCTGGCAAGCACTTTTTTGTTGGTTTTCAGGTAGTCCAGAAACTCAATGGCTGATCTGCTGTTGGTCGTAGTTTCAGCGGTGTCCAGTGGTAATGAAAAGATTGAGATCTCGCGGTTAATGATATTGAGGTCTTTATGTTTTGCTGCACGAAAGATATCGACAATCTTGGTCTGGATTTGCTCTCTGTTGCTATCATAAGGCACAAGGATCCAGTAATTCGTGACATGACGAGTAATGATGTCCGTTTTACGGAAGTCATTAGTCAGTGATGTTGTCAGTAAAGCGAGTTGTTTAAAAGCCTCTTGCGCCCCAAATGCTTCACCAAGCTCATGGTCGCTGCCTAATTCAATATGAACCAGATCAAATTGTATCGAGCTTGCGTAGCGATTTAATAGCGCCAATAACCATTCAAGCGTGAATAAAAAGGTACGCCGCGCTTCGATTTCCTTTTTAATCAACGCATTATTGTCATCGTTCGTCACATCCATGTTTTATATTCCTAGTGATGTTTCTAGTTCAGTTTGCAAACAATCTCGTATTGATGCAGATCCACCCTGTATTAGCGGGTAATCTTTCATCCGTTGGATTTTGTAATATTATGAATGTAATTGCTAACATAATATCTCAGTGCCATATTATCAAGGTGAATGATTTACTGCTGTTATTTAATGTAAAGTTTAGCGGCAGATTTATGCAGTTGGCATAGCTGTCATTTTTTACTTTGCCGAGGTCAACTAGTGATAGTATTAAACTCTGTGTTTTAGGACTAAAAACAAATGCTGGTTAGGAATAATAAGGTTCTATCATGATTACATTGACGCTTACTTTGGATTCGTTAGCGACTTATATCGTTGCCATTGATATCATCGTTCTACTGATTTACATTCTTTATATTTTTCAAAAGAACAGGGCGCTTGAAAAATCAATTAAAAATATCACAGACTTTATCTCTGAGTATTTCACTCACACCGGGGCTGATGTCCGCGTGACTTGTTTCAAGCTGGATGGATATAAACGATTTGTGACATTAATTGAGTCTCAGCCGTTGAAGCGCTTTCGTTATTCCAATGTTTTGGAAAACAACCTGATTTCTCATATTTATCAGAAAACAGGCAATACCGTAGAGAAGATTTATTGGCGATTCCCGGTTGAAATTCACAAAGACGAAGTGCTGGCTGAAGCTCACGCTGAGGCAATCGGTGATGATTCGTATTTTGTGGATATTCAGGCTGCTGCCGACGCAGGTGCTACCTATAAGGTTTCTGAGGCATCCTGGGATGAATTCAAAAGTATAAAATAATAAACAGCTATATTCGGCGCCCCCTTGATGTATGTCAAGAGCAGGGAGAGTTTGATGGATGTTAGAATAGCAGTCGCTTAAAATTAGCGTTTGGCACTCACTTTCAACTTAAAGGATTTTTGATATGTTTCCAGAATACCGTGACTTGATCACACAATTAAAACACAAGGATTTACACTTTACGAGCCTGTTTGATCGTCACAATGAAATCGATCAAAGAATTCAAAACATCGAGGCAAATGTCGAGCAAGCTACAGCCGCTGAAGTTGAAACACTTAAGAAAGAAAAATTAATCTTGAAAGATCAGCTTTACGCTATCTTGCTCAAGGCCAGCAATGCTTAATTTGTAGATTTAGAATGGCGTGCCGTAACTTGTTGCACCTTGCTGTTTTTGTTATGTTGCAGGCAGCGGGGATTGTAGTTGCGGCTATTAAAATTAAGGCCGTTGTACCACTTCCAGCTTTATATAGTATTCCCCGCAGTATAATTTCCGCACCCTTATTGCTTGAATGACTCCTGCGACACCAAGGCGCGTTGGCTTTTGTGCCCCGACATCGCTGGACCAATCGAGCGTTGTACCCTGAATATTATTTAATATTTTTGGCCTTACCGATAACTGGTATTGCCATTTTTTTGACTTTAATATGGCCAATCTTTTTTGTCAGATACATCATTGGCCGTTAGGCTGCGAATATTAATGGATTTGTGAATATTGAATATCTGCTTATCCTGAAATTAATGCGTAAGTTCTTTACCGAACATATCTCGTGCCTAAAAACATGTTAGTGTAAAGATCAATAAGGTGTCATTTTGATCTCAAATGTTTAGTGCAAGATTATTAAAATACATCAAAATAATTTAAGTAAACCAGAAATTTAAGATACATAGAAACTAAGAATATATGAAAGCCATGATACTTGGCGCTGGTAAGGGAACCCGAGTCCAGCCCATCACGCACGAAATACCTAAACCCATGATCCCGCTGGTGAGAAAGCCCGTGATGGCTTATCTCGTGGATTTGCTGAAAAAACATGGTGTTGATGAAATAATGGTAAATACCAGCCATCTGGCTCCTATCATTGAAAACTATTTCAGGGACGGCGAGCAGTTTGGCGTGAGTATGGCTTATTCCTATGAGGGCTATATTAAAGATGGTGTTGCTACGAGCGCGGCCGTTGGCTCAGCCGGTGGCATGAAAAAAATCCAGGATTTTTCAGGATTCTTTGATGAAACATTTATCGTGCTCTGCGGTGATGCCTGGATTGATCTGGATATTAGCAAGGCCTTGCAAATACACAGGCAGAAGCGGGCAATTGCCAGCATCATTGTCAGGGAAGTGCCTTTGGATGAAGTATCCAAATACGGTATTGTGGAGTTGGATGCAAATGATCGTATCCTGCAGTTTCAGGAAAAGCCGGCTCCTGAACAGGCCGTATCCAATGTGGCAAACACAGGCATCTATATATTTGAGCCTGAAATATTCGATTACATTCCTTCTGACGTGACCTATGACATCGGTAGCGAACTTTTCCCTAAGCTCGTAAGTGACGGCATTCCATTTTTTGCCATTAACTTACCATTTCAATGGCTTGATATTGGCAACATACAAGATGTGTGGACAGTCACCAGCAAGGTGCTGTGTGGTGAAGTCGACGGCTTCAAAATGCCGGGTAAAGAGGTCATGCCCGGCGTCTATACTGGCATTAATATGAGTATTAATTTTGACGAGGTTAATATCGTACCTCCGGTTTATATCGGGGGCAGTTCTAAAGTTGAAGCAGGCGCCACCATTATCGGGCCTGCCGTGATAGGCGCAAATTGCGTAGTTGAAAGCGGTGCTGTGATCAAGAACTGCATCGTTGAGGATTACACGCGATTAAGCAGTCTGGCCAATTTGGAAGGCAAAATTATTTTCGGTAATAAATGCATTGATCCAATTCTAGAAACTCAGGTCGACATTGCCGAGGCTAGCTTGGAGTACATGATTGCAGACGTGCGTAAGCATGTGTGATATCGGCTCGGGCTTACGCTGCAATGTTAGTTCAGTAATTTGAGCGCCTGAAAATATCGCCTTCCGGTTTCAGGTCGAATGCGATGCAGATGCGCTCTTCGTTTGAATTAAAGGGTATGGTGCGATGAAACAGTGATGACGGGAACAGTACAATATCGCCGACGCTCGGCGATGCAATACCTACTGGAAAATCATCGTGTTTTTGCGGATAGTTATCACCATGTAGTCCATATTCAAAGCAGCCTTCTAACGGGTCTTTTTTATCCTGCGGCAATACCAGGTAAACCGCACCACTGATCCAGCCGACTTCATGAATGTGGCGATCTACAAAGCCGCCGCTACGTAACCTGACGTACCATGAGCTCGTGAATTCCAGTTCGTTGGGGAATGATTTAATCAGCTCACAGTCTGCACCTGCGAAGCGTTTCTGGTAATTGATAAACTCTTGTTTGACCAATTCTCCAAGCTTTCTGAAAGAAGCTTCCGGACGTTTAAACAGGTTGCCAGCAGACTGTTTACCGTTAATGATCATGCCTTGCGCGCGCACTTCAATCGCAGTGTTATTGATATCGTTGAGCAGGTCTTTCAGGAACTGGCTATCAGGTTCTGCCAACTCTTTAATACTATTCTGGTAGACAAAATCAAAGCCGTTTTTACAGAAGTTGTAATTGTCTTCTGCGCCAAAATTTCTTGCGTAATGTGTAGATAGCGTTTGCAGAAAAGGCGCGTTGTGTTTTTTATGATTACGCACAATGTCATCCAGTCGGCTTTTGAATTCGTCAAAACGTTCTGCTTTATACAGGCAGTACAGTGCGCGCTCTTGCCAGTCATCGAGCTGCGAGCGCTCCAGAAAATCAGCTGCTTCATCAAAGCGACCTGCCAGGTATAAAAACTCGCCCATATTGTAATTGGCGCCAGCATGCTCAGGGTTGAGCGCGAGCGTATCCTGATAACTCTTGATTGCATCTTCCATATTGCCTTGGTCGCGCAGGCATTCGCCCAGATAGTTATGCGCATCGGCATAGTTGGGGAACATCGCGATTGCCTGCCTGAAATGTGTAATCGCATCATCAAGCTTGCCTTCATCGCGCAGTGCGGTACCTAAATTAAAGTGTCCGCGCGGGTCTTCATGAATACTTAATGCAGTGTGGTAGTTTTTAATCGCATCCTCCAGCAGTCCCTGTTTTTGCAACACGGTGCCCAGGTTGCCATAGGCTTCGAAAAATTGTGGATTGAGTGCAATTGCCTTGCGATAACTGTTTGTGGCTTCTTCAAATCTACCCAGGTTGGCGAGTGCAATCCCTAAATTAAAGTGCAGGTCTGGCGTGTTCGGCTGCAAAGTAATAGCTTTGCTGTAACTGCTTGCTGCCTCGCTGTATTTAGCCAAGCCATCCTGCGCAATGCCAAGAATGTTGTACAAGATAAATGCATTCGGATAGCGCGCCGTTAATTTATTGGCAGCAGCTTCGGCTTCTGCCAGTTTTCCGGTGTTAAGCCATTGCAGCACTGGCTGCATTTCAAGCTGGCTGGGTTGCTGATTAAATGATTGCGCTTGTTTTGCCATAATAAATTTAACCTACGTTATATGCTGGATGTCTTGAAATTGCATTCTAAAACAAAATTATTCGTTGTGCTTTTGCAGTCTGCCTGCCAGTTGCCGTAAAAAGCGCATTGCAACTTTAGGCTCATCTAATAATAGCGTTTCAATATTGTCGGTGCGTATGATGATGACATCAGCAGTCTCAGAACTGACAATTGCATCTGCAATCGTAGGGGTATTTGAAAGCATTGCCATCTCGCCAAAGTAGCTGTCTGGTTCAATCGTACGTATTACATTGCCGTTCTGTACTATTTTCACCTGGCCGCTGACCAGATAATACAGCTGGTATTCAGTGTCTCCGCTGTGGAAAATATATTCATCCTGGCTATAGGTTTTGCCATAGTGCTGCATTAGCTGTCTGATGTAATTTTCTTTGCCAGTGAACGGTGTTACTGCACTGTCATCAAACAAGCCTTTTAACAGCAGCACATGTTTTTTCCTTAACGTGGCAATCAGTTCTGTACCGAGTAAAAATACCGCAAAGTTAAAATAGAGCCAGGTAATGGAGATGAAAAGATTTTTCATGCCCCCGAATACCGCACCATAAGATTGATTTACCGATAAAAACAGTGTGAATGCAGGGCGCATCAGCAACCACAATATTGCGGTAAACAGGGCGCCAATAAAAATGTGCCTGACATTTAAACGTACAGGAAAGAACGCGAAATAAAACGCAGCAATCAGTATTGTGGTTAAGGTGAGTGAAATCAGTCCCGCCAGAATGCCATGCTCCAGCAGCTGGATATTTGCACCTAAGAATGCTACTACTTTTTCCAGTAGCAAGCCTGCAAACGTAAATAGAAAGAAAAGCAGCAGCATGCCTACAATTGCAAAAATGTCTTTGATTTTGCGTTGTACAAATGAAGGCGCTTCCACCAGGCTGGTGATGTTGTAAAAAGCTGAGCGCATCGAGCTTGCCAAAGGCGTTACCGACCACAGCAGGATAAACAGGCCAAGTGCGCCCCATGCGGCTTTTTGTTTAGCTGCGCTGTATACTTCCACCATAATAGCGCTACTGAGCTGCGGTACCAGGTTGCCGGTGATAATCGCAAGTTTGACAATGGCGTAATCTGAACTGAATACCAGCTGGCTCAACAGAAAAAACATGAGCAACACTAGTGGAATCAGTGCAAACATTGCATAAAAGGATAGTGACGCTGATAAGCCAAACGCATTGTGACGCTGAAACGCCTTGAATGTCTCAAATGCTACAAATAAAGGAGTGTTGTAGCGCTGACGGTCATAAGCTTGGCGCGGCATGCTGATGGCCTTGTTAAGGTTGGCTTTTAGCTGCGGATTGGGTTTCGGTGTAAACGTAATTTTTTTCATGTGAGCATATTTGTATTTAATTTCCGCTACTTGTAGTTTGACAGCGCTGGCCTATTTTACAGAATATGCTTGAATTTTTCGGTAGCCGCTACCAGCGCTGACGTTGTTCCGGTTTCCATTGCAGAGTGTCCTGCATCCGCAATCATGTGGAACTCCGCATGCGGCATGGCCTGACTCAGTTCCCATGCTGTGATCGGCGGGCAAACCATATCGTAGCGGCCTTGGACAATCACCGTCGGGATTTTTGTTAATTTTTTTCCGGCCTCAGCAATTAAATCCCGCGTGCCTACAAAGCAATTGTTTTCAATATAATGAATTTGCACTCTGGCACGTGCTAGCTCTACTAGTCCATTAATCTCGCTTTCGTTGCCGGATGGTCTTGGCAGCAAGGTCATGATGCTGCCTTCAAATGTGTTCCAGCGAATAGCTGCGGGAATGCTGACTTTTTCGTCGTCATTAAAGATGAGTTCTTTGTAATATGCGAGTGGGCCATTTTTTAAGTGTTCTGGTATTGGTTCACACAGTGCAAACCATGGTTCAGGGTAAAAGGTTTTGACCTGACCAAGAAACCATTCAAGTTCGCTTGGACGGCTCAGGAAAATGCCGCGTAAAATCAAACCAGCTACATGTGCAGTGTGACGTATTGCATAAGCCAGCGCCAATGTACTGCCCCATGAGCCACCAAATACCAGCCACTTCTCGATGCCTAATGCTTTACGGATTAAATCAATGTCGTTAACCAAATCGTCTGTCGTATTATTTTTTGTTTCACCCTGCGGAGTGCTGCGGCCGCAGCCGCGCTGGTCGATTAATATAATCTGGTAGTGTGCCGGGTCAAAAAAACGGCGTTGGGCAGGGTTGCAACCACTACCAGGCCCGCCGTGTAAAAATACGACAGGCTTACCTACAGGGTTGCCGCAGATTTCATAATAAACTTCATGTAAATAATCAACTTTAATGCTTCTTTTTTCTAGAATATCCAGTTCCGGATACAAATTGTAAGTGAAGTTGCTCATAGATTATTTTTATCTTTATGATTGATTATAAAAGGTTTTTCAGTGGTCTACGTATTATACAGTGACTATGAAAATACTCAATTTATATGCTTAAAGTCCAAATGTAACTAAATTGTAAACAATGTATTGCAATTCGTGATTTACTGTTATATAGTTTCGAACACGCACATTTTGATGTGCTAAAAAATTGTTTCAGCAAGCTATGAAAATTTTGAGAATACATCAGAAAAAATCCACGGCTTGTAGTGAAATTAATTTTATTTAAACCTTAGTAGTTTAACTTTGGAGATTAATATGCAAATCAACAAAATCAAGTTAGCACTTGGCTTAGTTGCAGGTATGACAATGGCAGCGCCATTGGTAGCCTCAG